>Ga0209394_1000229_pt1 | contig 51184 bp, 47 predicted proteins | sample JNZ201metaG_FD_184122 | JGI IMG/M metagenome (GOLD analysis project Ga0209394, IMG submission 184122) | Hot spring microbial communities from Jinze hot spring, China to study Microbial Dark Matter (Phase II) - JNZ 20120812A (SPAdes) (version 3) ...
GGCTATTGGGGAGCGTCTAACAGCGGTCTTCGTAGATCATGGCTTCATGAGGGAGGGTGAACCAGAGTTCATTAGAGAAGTATTCGGAAAAATGGGCATGAACCTTATAGTTGTAGAGGCTAGAGAGCGATTTTATAATAGGTTGAGGGGCATTATTGATCCGGAGCTTAAAAGGAAGATAATCGGTGAAGAGTTTATTAGGGTTTTTGAGGAAGTCGCTGAAAGGGTTAACGCAGAATATTTGATTCAGGGCACAATATATCCGGATAGGATAGAGTCCGGTTTCAGAAGGTTCTCTGATAAAATAAAGAGTCACCATAATGTGGCAGGTCTTCCCTTAAATATAAAATTTAAGGGAATAGTTGAGCCGCTTAAAGATTTATATAAGGATGAGGTTAGGGAGGTTGCTAGAAGACTGGGTTTACCTAAAGAAATAGTTTTCAGACAGCCTTTCCCAGGGCCCGGTTTAGCAGTGAGAATAGTCGGCGAGATTACGCCGGAAAAAGTTGAGATCCTCCGTAAAGCAGATAAGATTGTTAGGGAGGAGATAGAGTCCGCGGGCCTACAAAGCAGACTATGGCAATATTTCGCGGTCCTAACTAATACATTGACCACTGGCATTAAGGGTGACGCTCGAGCTTACGGATATGTAGTCGCCGTAAGAATCGTTGAGAGTAAAGAAGCCATGACCGCGAGCTTCGCTAAAATCCCATATGAAATCTTGGAGAGAATATCGACGAGAATAACCAATGAGATATCAGAAGTCGTAAGAGTTGTTTACGATATAACAAATAAACCACCATCAACAATAGAGTGGGAATAAAATATGCTCGGTAAGAGCTGGCGGCACCTAGCTTGCTGTGATAATGTAACAATAAACTATGGTATTAGAAATCTTTTTGGCATAAAACGCTCTCTGAAAGAGTCGGCTTTAACATAACAATAATGTTCAAATAAGCGGGCTTTCACAACAAGCTACCCAAGAGACTTTATTCGCGAAGCAGGCAAAAGCGCTCTAACTTAACATTCCTAAAGTCATCAAACACAACTATATGATCATCATCAACAACCCCCCTAAAGACTTAGCAGACTTAGACTTAAACTTTATCAGTGAACGCCACTGCTACCCCCGTTTATCAATAGACTTTAGGGTTGAGAGCTGAAGACAAGCCTCATACAACTTTTGTATACTGTTATTTTTAGATTCATGTGACATCTTGATCTTACCTAAAAATCTTTTCCCTATTGTTCCTAAGGAGCTACCTACTAAGGAAAAAAGACTGCTTACATTGTTAACACTAGTTGCTGAATGTTCTTCTTGAAAAATATATCAAACAATTCCTTAAAATTTAGTTAGATTTAATAATTAGGACAGATCAAAGAGAATTGGTTGACAAAAATGAATTTAAAAAAAATTATTGATAATTTATGTGCTTTGGCCTCTCAAGAAATGAGGCTAAAATTTATGCGTTTATAATTAAGCATGGAGATTGGGTGAGACCTGAAGATGTTTCTAAAGCATGCGATATACATGTTCAAGACGTCTATAAAGTCTTATCATCATTGGAGAAAAAAGGATTGATTGTCAGAGCGCAGTCTAAACCGACAAAAATAATGGCAATTTCTCCAGAAATAGGGCTAAAACAGTTTTTCTCTTCAACGAAACATCAGCTTTATGAGAAGATTAAAATTATGAAAAAATCATATGAGGAGATAAAGAGCGATCTTCCAAAGTTTTCATTCTTTAAATCATTCCGAAAAAGAAAAAATGCAAAGGTTTTGGTGCTTAAAGGAGATAAGATTTGCGCATCTTTCACGGAACAGTTAATCAGAGGATTAAAAAACGAGTTAATTATAATAGTGTCTGAAAAAAGCCCTGTGGAATGGCCAATTTTTATGTTAGATGAAGTTAAAGATGTTAGACGACGCAATTTAAAAATATATGTTCTGCTACTTTATGGTTCTAAAGGAAGAAAAAATATAGATATATTATTTAAGGAACTTTTTGTCAACAATAAATTGAATCCCCATCTTGAAGTGAGGGTTCTTAATTTAGACAAAAATATTGCCTATGCCGTATATGACTCTAAAATAGCTTGCTTTCCACTCACGTCATTAGAGGACGGCATAAGAGTATTAGCCACGAATGCGCCAGAATTAATTGAAATCGCATTGGAACAGTTTAGAATGTTTTGGAATCACCCGATGGCAAGAATTTTACTTTCTAATTTTGGATGAGCTACCAAGATTTTATTTAAGGCTATCCCCCTGCATATGGGATCATAAAAACAACATTTGTTCCATCTTTTATTTTAGTTTCTAATTCTCCACGTTTGCCATCAACAAGTATCATAACTGGCATATCCCTAAGCTTCTCACCGTATATTTCAATCATTTTCTCAATTAGCTCTTTAAGAGTAATCTCGCTTTCCGCAAAGTCAAGGATGATATTTCTTTCCGCCCTCAATATATCAGAGATAAATCTGCTTAAGTGAATTCTTACCTTCATTTTTGCCCCTTTTGGGTTCGTCACTAGGATCACAATAAAGATCTTTGTAACAAAATTCTAAACCCAATTTCTCCAGAGTTCTTTTTAGAGGTATACCTGTTTTCTCATCCCATCACTCTATAGTATGCTTCAAGCAAACCCTTGTAATATGGTTTAAGAGTTAGACCTGCTGCAGGGCCATCCTCAAGTGGCTCAAGCATTCTTGGAGAAGGCCATTCATCTTCAGGTCTTAATCCATGTCTAATACTGAATACTCTTGCTAAATTAGTAATTCGTTCGCTAAAGGTTAAAGCCTCTTTAAGGGTAAAGTCTTTCCATCCAGTAGCTGCTCTAACTAAATCCAGTATATAAGGCTCAAACGTAATGGGTGGCATGAGCAAATTAATGTTGTAATGACACAAAATGAGACTATCTACGAAATGGCGTTTAGATGCTCTACTTATTGGAAATGGCATTAAACCCCTAACGTGAACAATTGTAGTTACATCTGCCATCTCTGGATCCGGTGCTAATGAACTTGTACTACCTTGTAGAGAGCCCACATCACTAATACAAAGATCAAGTATCCCAATAACCGCAGCTCTAAAATCATAAACATGAGGCCCTGCTCCTTTAAAGTACACTGCCTTATTTGGTACACCTAGCAGATATGATGCCCTCCTTAATCCTTCTGCTAATATATTTCCTAAAGGACCATCTCTTCTTGCTATTTTCTCTAAAAGTACTTTAGCAGCGTCAATATTACCCCACTTAAGTTCTAAGCTGTCTGTGAATTCCTTATCAATAATTCCCTCTTCGTAACACTCCATTACGAGACTTACTAGAAATGATGATTCTTTTGCATCCATTCCCAAAGCATCATTTATATGGGACAAATATACTGCAGCATCAAGATTATAATTTCCTATATTCAGCGTCCAAGCACAAAAATCTTCAGCTTCTGGTTCTTCACCAACAAAGCCTTCATAGGGACACTGATCAATTTCTATTACACGTAGATGATTCATTGGACATGCCCAGCAAGACTTACGTTTACCCTTAAATCTTTTTCTAAAGTTTGCGAATCCTTCTATTAGCTCAGGTGGATATGTATGGTATGTACAATTCTTATGTGGAAGTAACCCTAGATCAACATAAATATTAAGTCCTGCTACAAACCCTCCTTCATGGACCATTTTTCCCCAGAAAGCAGAAAGATTAGCGTCAATTAGTCTTTTACTTGCTTCTCTAAGTTCATCCTCATTTGCTACAGGAACTTTATAGTTGCCGCATACTGCTACTGCCTTAAGTTTTTTAGCTCCCATTACGGCGCCTAATCCACCTGTAGCTGCGACATGCCCTGAATCATTAACCACTGCCGCAAACCTTACTAAATTTTCGCCTGCCGGACCTATACATGCAACACTTGCATTAGGTTGATTCAATTCTTCTTTAATTCTTTTCTCACATTCAAATGTTGTCGTACCCCATATTTTCTCAGCATCCCTTATTTCAACATTTCCATTATGTACCCAAATATATACGGGTCGATCCGATGCTCCTTGAATGATGATAGCATCAAAACCTGCATGCTTAAGTCTGGCTCCAAAAAACCATTAGCTTGAGCGGACGCAATAAAACCAGTTAGAGGTGATTTAGAGATAAGGCAATATGTTCCGGATCCAGGGGCAACTGTTCCATTAAGAGGGCCCGTAGCAAATATTAGCCTATTTTCAGGGTCTAAAGCATCAATGCCTGGAGGGACTTCATCATAAAGTATTTTTATCCCTAAACCCCAGCCCACCAATATATGTTCTCAAGATTTTCTCATCAACACTTTCTTCAACAGCCTTTCTTAAATCTAAGTCAACTCTTAACAGCTTGCCCATATATCCAAACAACTAAATCCCCTTAAACGTAAGGGGGATTTTATTAAATTGATTTTTGGAAAGTTTGCCCTTGGAATAAATTCTTTTAAAATCACAGTTCTTATACCATTTCGGTGGGATATGGACGATTTAGTCAAAAATTTATTTGGGTATGCCGGCAAAGTTGCTGTTGTTACAGGTGCCGCTTCTGGTATTGGCAGAGAAACAGCTAAATTACTTGTTGAGTTAGGCGCAAATACTTATGGATTAGATGTGAAGGAAATTAATATTCCAAACGTTAAGTATATTCCCGTTAATCTATTGAAGAGAGACAATTGATGTTGCATTAGACCAGTTACCTAAAAAAGTTGATAAAGTGTTTGCAATTGCTGGCATTGCAACTGGTGATCCAGTCGATATTGTTATGGTCAATTTTGTTGGACACAAGTATTTAATCGAGAATTTTATACCTCGTATGCCTAATGGCGGCGCCATCGTAATTGTCGCCTCTACTAGCGGAATTAATTGGATGACCAATTTGCAAAATATCTTAGAATTTATCAATCTGTCCGAATTCGATGAAATGCGAACATGGCTAGAAGCCAGAAGAAGCGACCCGAACGTTTTAGGCGGAGAGGAATATCCTCTAATGCCTTACATTTTCTCAAAACAATGTTTAATCGCCTATGCTAAGCTAAAAGCATGGGGCCCTAGCAGGGAAAGAGATTAGAATTAATACTATAAGCCCCGGTACTACAAAAACACCATTATCTAAAGATCTACCTGAACCTATGGATCTACCTGAGAGAATGAGATACATGCTAGTTTCACCTATAGGGCGATATGCGGAGCAAGCATGGCCACTATTTTCTTGAATAGTAAATTAGCAAGCTATATTAGTGGGGTGGACTTGCCAGTTGATTATGGATGGACGGCGGGTGTACTTATGGGTAAAACTCAGCTTCCTCTGAAAATTGAATTTTATTAAGGGGTATGGAGGAGGTAAAATTAGGGGAGGGGAATAAATTGGGAAAAGTGAAGTATGCCACAAGAGAGTATTTTGAGATGCTGAAAGATGCGGTAAATAGGGATGATGCATTCAAATCTTCGGATTTCACCTCGACTTGGGCCTATATATTTAAGGATAAAATTACAGATGAGAATTTACCGCTAACTTACATTATCTCCTGGGAAAATGGAAAGATTGTTAATGTTAGAGAGGGAAAACCTGATGAAAATGTTGAATTGAAGTTTATAGCAACCTACGACACATGGGCAAAAATTATCCAAGGTAAAATGAACGTGATGAGTGCAATGATGACGGGAAAATACAAGATTGAGGGACCAACATCAAAGCTAATGAAGTACTCGCAAGTCCTGAGCCGCTTAACCGAAATTACAAAAGCGCTTGAAGCTTAATATTGACTTAAAAAACAATACTTAAAAGTCAAATAAATCTTTAAGTCCCTCAATTTTTTATCAAAGTGAACCAAAATCTGAACCTTATATACCTATTAATTATTAAAAACCGGTTTTCAATCTTTCCATTCATATATCATAAGCTTATTCAACGCTTCGTAACAAATATAATAGGACGAGATTCAAAGGCCATCTATGGGTATGATCATGAATGTCTATCACAGCTGGCTTCATGATTAAAGATTAAGGATTGTTCGGCTCTTATACTTTTGGTTTGGAGCCTCGGGCGGGCTTTGAACCCGCGACCCCTGCCTTACCAAGGCAGTGCCCTAACCAGACTAGGCCACCGAGGCTCTATTTTTGATTTCTAATCAAACTCTTTTAAATACCTTTATGATTTTGGTTTTGAGGTTTGAAGGGTTATTTTGCCCTTGCAGCAAACTCCTCCGAGATTCGCTTATACATTTCGAGTTCTCTTTGGGATATTGGCTTAACCTTCTTTAGAGCCTCCTCAAAATGCCTTTTATAAACCTTAAGTTCTTTTAAGTTTTCTTTGGCCTCCTCTGGTCCTTTACTGTTCATTATGTGCTCTCTTATGGCAAGCATGACTGCAGTATTACATATTGCGGACAGGTCCGCGCCAGTATAACCCTCGGTTCTCTTAGCAAGCTCATCTATGTCTATGTCTTCAGCCAGAGGTTTCTTCCTTAAGTGAATCTTCAGTATCTCCTTCCTAGCCTCTAAGTCTGGCAGTGGCACATATAAGAGCTTATCGAATCTTCCAGGCCTAAGCAGAGCTGGATCGACTATGTCAGGCCTGTTTGTGGCTGCTATGACAACGACGCCCCTTAGCTCCTCTATTCCATCCATCTCCGTTAGGAGCTGGCTTATAACGCGCTCGGTTACGCCGCTATCACCATATCCTCCGCCCCTAATCGGTGCAATAGCGTCTATCTCATCAAAAAATATTATGCTTGGAGCCGCTTGCTTAGCCTTCCTAAAGACTTCCCTAACGGCCCTCTCTGACTCACCAACCCACTTTGAAAGGAGCTCCGGACCCTTAACGCTGATGAAGTTCGCCTCGCTCTCATTGGCAACAGCCTTGGCAAGCAATGTCTTTCCGGTTCCCGGAGGGCCATAGAGGAGTATACCTTTGGGTGGCCTAGCGTCCATGTGCTCAAATATTTCTGGATACTTGAGTGGCCATTCAACAGCCTCTTGAAGCTCGAGCTTAACATCCTTTAGGCCACCTATATCATCCCATCTAATGTTTGGAATCTCCACGAGAACCTCGCGCATTGCTGATGGCTCAACATCTTTTAGGGCTTCCATAAAATCGTTCATTGTAACAGTTATTTTATTCAGCATCTCGGCTGGGATAGTATCTTTCTCGAAATCTATTTCTGGAAGGATTCTTCGTAATGCTCTCATAGCAGCCTCTTTACATAAAGCCGCCAAGTCCGCTCCGACAAAGCCATGAGTTATGCTGGCAATCTTCTCTAAATCAACATCTTCAGCTAATGGCATTCCACGCGTGTGAATTTGAAGTATCTCAAGCCTACCCTGCTTATTTGGGACGCCTATCTCTATTTCACGGTCGAATCTTCCCGGTCTCCTTAGGGCTGGATCTATGGCATTAGGCCTATTGGTTGCGCCTATAACGACAACCCTTCCGCGCGGCTTTAGTCCGTCCATAAGTGCCAGTAATTGTGCTACAACCCTCTTCTCAACCTCACCGGTAACCTCTTCCCTTTTAGGTGCAATAGCGTCTATCTCGTCAATGAATATTATGCTTGGGGCATTCTCTTCAGCCTGCCTGAATATCTCTCTAAGGCGCTCCTCACTCTCACCATAATATTTGCTCATTATCTCTGGGCCGCTTATGCTGAAGAACGCAGCATTGGTCTCATTGGCAACAGCCTTGGCAAGCAGGGTTTTGCCGGTTCCGGGAGGACCATAAAGTAGCACGCCCTTAGGTGCCTCAACACCGAGTCTCTCAAATAGCTCCGGATATTTAAGCGGTAACTCAACCATCTCCCTAATCTTCCTAATTTCCTCCTTTAAGCCGCCTATATCCTCATAGGTGACCCTGGGAACTTCCCTAACCATTGCAGCCGGCTTCTCACCCATCGCTATCTCGGTGTCCCGAGTTATTATTACGGCTGGTGCTGGCGGCTGAACATTAACTATAACTAAGTCGATTGTTCTACCCATTATTCCAAGCGGAACATAATCGCCCCTAGTAACAACTTTTCCCTCAAGAATCTGGGCTAAATATTCTTCAGCGCCCTCGATGCGTAGAGGCTCTGTTGGTGCGAGAATAATTTTCTCAGCGTTTTTGGCCTCAATCTTTCGAATAGTGACCTTCTCATCTATGCTGACGCTGGCGTTTCTCCTTATATAGCCGTCTATGCGTATAATCCCCCTTCCAGAATCCTCAGCGTATCCTGGCCAGCATATGGCGGCAGTTTTACGTTTACCGGAAATCTCGATAACATCTCCGGGCGTTAAATCTAAATTTTCCATAACCTTTGGGTCTACTCTAGCTATGCCTCTGCCAACATCTCTTCCATGGGCTTCGGCCACACGTAAAGTTGCAACTTTAGAACTGGACATTTTCAATTGTCACCCAGCCTTACAGTGAAGATTTGATGATTACTTAATAAGGGTCTCAGCCGAAGATAAAATCTTTTCTGCATTCTCAATTAGAGCGATGATATTTAGGAAAAATTATCTTAGAGAAATCCTTAAGGAATTTTATTGCCTCATTTGGTGGAACATTTGTCATTGAGAAATCCACTATAATCTTATCCGCTCCAGCATCAGCATACTCCTCTACCCTCTGAATCCACTCTGATGGATTATTGCCTAACGCATCTGGATACGTGAGTGAAGGAGCCAGAATGAAGCTTCTTCTCCTATCCCTCATTACCTCAGCGACTCTAGATACAAGCGTCCTGAAGCCTTTGATTGAGAGGTCGGATAATGGTAGAAGACCTGCACCGTATTTAGCGGCAGCCTCTAATATTCTCTTGGAGGAACCACCGAACCATATTGGTGGATGAGGCTTTTGGACGGGTTTAGGCCAGAATGGAGCGCCAGAAACCCTATAGTATCTGCCTTCATACGTGACGGCCTCCTCCTCAGTCCAAAGTCTCAATATTATCTCTAAAGCCTCAAGCATCCTTAATATTCGCTCCTCATGCCTACCCCACCAAACACCATATGATAGAGCCTCATCCATAAACCATCCTGCACCAACACCGAAATTGACTCGACCGCCAGAAATTATGTCCACTGTGGTGACAATCTTCGCTAACCTTGGTGGCTCATAGAATGGGAGTGGTGAGACCCTTGCACCTAAACGTATTTTCTTGGTTTGGCTGGCTAGCGCTGAAAGTAATGTCCAAGCGTCGAGCTTATTTGGTTTCTTCGGGTCTCCGCTGGTTTTCTCATAGAACTCCCTTGGGAGATAGAAGTGGTCTCCAACCCAGATTGAGTCGAAACCTAATTTCTCGGCAGCCTTAGAGACTCTCAAAATTTCGTTATATTCATATCTACTATGTGTGGGCAGATGGACTCCAAAGAGGAGCAAGCACTATCCCCTACTCAATATATTTAGTAACCCTCTGCTCTAAGAGCTTTTTTGGCATAGCCCCAACGATTCTCTCAACAAGAATTCCATTCTTAAAGATTAGGAATGTGGGTATGCTCATTATTTGATATTCAGCTGGCACCCTCGGGTTCTCATCGACATTAAGTTTTCCAAATAGAATTTTGCCAGCGTATTCTCTAGCCAATTCATCTATTACTGGAGCCATCATACGACATGGTGCACACCAAGGAGCCCAGCAATCAATCACCACGAGGCGGCCGCTCCTTACGATATCACTGAAGTTTTGGTCAGTTATCTCTATTGGTTCATTCACGGAATTCTCCATTCTGGACTTTCGTATGAGCTCCTCAATCTTCCTCTGCCTAATTCTTTCAAGTTCCTTATCCTCTTCTCCGCCCATGCTAATCTCTCCGAATCCTCAAAACTTACAGAACATTAATCTCTTCCTCCTCTGATAAAAGGTTTTTGAATGCATGTGCCAAAAAGAAATTAATTTTATAAATTTGCGAGATGAAATTTTAGGTTAGCGGTGATATTTTTGGCTGAGATTAGGGTTGCGATAGCTGGTGTTGGGAACGGGGCGTCAGCATTAGTTCAGGGCGTCCATTATTATAAGGATGCTAAGGAGACGGATTTCGTTCCAGGATTAATGCATGTTAAATTTGGCGATTATCATGTTCGGGACATAAAGTTTGTTGCGGCATTTGAGGTTAATAGACTGAAGATTGGAAAAGACCTTAGCGAGGCAATTTTCACTGAGCCAAATTGCTGCCCAAGATTTGTTAAGTCAATACCTAAGCTGGGGGTTGAGGTTCTACCAGCGCCAATATTAGATGGTGTTGGACCCCATATGAGAGAGGCATTTAGGGTATACTCAGAGAACGAGATTAAGCCTGTTAATGTCGCTGAGGTTCTTAGGGAAACTAAGGCTGATATACTTGTGAATTACATGCCAGTTGGCAGCTTTGAGGCAACGCGCTTCTATGCTCAAGCAGCCATAGACGCTGGATGCGCATTTGTTAATTGTATTCCCGAGTTTATCGCGAGCGATAGGGAATGGGCCGCTAAGTTTGAGAAGGCTGGGTTGCCGGTTGCTGGCGATGATATTAAAAGCCAGTTGGGTGCAACTATACTCCATAGGGAGATTATTAGGCTCTTCGTTGATAGGGGCGTTAAGATTGATGAGACATATCAGTTGAATATTGGCGGAGACACTGACTTCCAGAATATGACGTTAGAGCAGAGGCTTAAGTCTAAGCGCATAAGTAAGACCGAGGCAGTTACAAGCCTAGTTCCATATGATGTTCCCACGAGAATAGGTCCATCAGACTTCGTTCCCTTCCTGGAAAATAAGAAAATATGCTACATTTATGTTAGGGGTAGAAATTTTGGCGACCAACCAATAAAGGTGTGGGTTAAGCTTGAGGTTGAGGATGCGCCTAATAGTGCTGGCGTAGTGATAGACGTTATAAGGGCAACTAAAATAGCGCTTGACAGAGGAATTGCCGGGCCACTAATTAGCATATCAGCATACGCCTTTAAACATCCGCCAATCCAAGTTGAGGACCCGGTAGCTAGGAGGTGGGTTGAGGAGTTTATAGAGGGGAAGAGGGAGAGATAGATTTTCAGCGCGTAATTTGCATCCACCTCTTATAAGACTCAAATATTCGGCGTAGCTCCCTCACTGGCTCATCATGCAAGTCAACTCTCAAGTCTATTTTTGGGCGGGACTCATGTATCGGCTCCCTCTCAACCACAACCAGCGCCGCTGAACATATTCCCCTCCAATCCCCTCCAGTCTCTTGTCCAGCTTCTAGGGCTCTTAAAAGCCTCTCGGGGAACCATTCGCCCTCAGAATTCTCAAATGCTTTAACCATAGATTCAAGAACTTTTCCAGATGTTAGAGCGTTGCCTGCTGCAACACAATCTTCGCGAATGATATGCCCACTCCACTTTAACGTTTCTCTACCAGTAAAGGCTGCCTTCTCACCGAACACGTCAACTATGGATATTTGCCTCATCTCCCTAAAATCATCATTTTCAAGCAGAGTTTTAAGAACATCATTCGGTTTAAGTCCATTTTTGAGAAGTTTCAACCCGTTAACCCCATGAAAGAAGCATGTATATCCTTGAACCGCTATGGCACCTACACCAGCCTCCACGTGTGGAACAGCACTTCCAACAGCCAGAGATGCGGAGGCAACACAAACACCTAAAGCGAGAGTTCTTGGGCATCTGGCAACCATAGAGAATGTGCAGAACCCATTATTCAAGCAGTATTTCAACCTCAACCTCATCCCCATCCCTAAGGTTTAGAAGCCTCCTTAGATTGACCGGAGCAATAATCTCCAGAAGTTTTCTCGGATAGTTTGAAACGTTAGGTCTAACAACAGCCCCTGAAATACCTGGCATTATAAGCGCCCTATAAAGTCTACCCGATGAATAGCCGGGCTCGGGAACTATTTTAAATCCGGAATTTTTGCTTAATAGGTCCATTAGCTTATTACAATCTTCGTCCGCCAAAAGCAGATTTAATGTTCCAGGGTGCGGTTCGAAGCCAAGCGCCTCTTTAACTTGCCTCTTAAACCATGGTAAATTTGTGAACTTGCTTCCCTCACCTATCCCAGTAGATACCGTCCCCCTCACTATGAGTCCCACTGTTATATTTCGATTTTCACCCAATCTTTCAGTTCCCATAAGCCAATAGGGATTAAGATTGATAAAGTATATATGCGATGTGATAATTAGAGAAACGAGAATGAAAAGCGTCTTTCCCTCAAGGAATAATGGCAGCATGCGTAAATTAATTAGAAAACTGGATGAACTCTCATCGAGGGACTCAATTAAATATTTAGTTTACGCATCATCGATACTGTTCTTTTTCGCCTTTATACTTCTTCCACCAATCATCGGGATACTTGAGAATATCAGTCAAGTGGAGACTATATTGCATGAACCTAATTTATTGGCTAGAGCTAATGCGGCAATTATCCAATCTTTTTTCATGGCTTTTATTATTGCAACCTTAGATTTAGTAGCAGCACTACCCCTCGCATGGTTTATAGTTAGAAGCAGGATTGAACTTGCACACATCATAGATACTATGGTGGATATCCCATTCCTCATACCAACAGCAGCTCTAGGATATTCAACACTCCTCTTCTGGGGTAGACCTGATGGAATCTCAAGGATTTTTGGAGTAGAATCACTTGTTCCAGAGGGATTTCTTCTAGTCTTTCTTCTACACTTTTCCTTCTCATATCCCGTTATTGTAAGAGTTATGGTGGGCGAACTACTTAACTATAAAGAGGTTTACGAGATTGCTGCGAGAACTCTCGGTGCACAGCCATTAACAGCGGTTAGGACGATAACTTTACCCTTACTTAAGCCAGGCATAATAGCGTCTTTCCTATTAGCGTTCGCTCGCTCGCTCTCGGAAACTGGTGCAACAGTTATGGTGGCTGGTCAATGGGAGAATGGCCCGGTCTTCCTATTTAGGGTTATAGATATGGTTGGTCTTCCGGAACACTTGAAGAGTAGCGTTTTAGTTTACGTGAGTTCAATTTTGATATTTACATCAACAATATTATTCTTTTTGATAAGTTTGTTGGCGCCTAAATTTAGGTTTCCAATTAGGCGAGTCTTTCCATCAATAGAGAGAAGGCTCAGCAGCTCTAAAATCATTAGGTTTAGGAATGGGTTAACGCTTCTAGTATTTCTACTCGTGGTTTTATCACCATCCCTATTCATCGCCCTCCCAATGATTGGTGCGCTCATAGATGGAACTCTAGGCGAGGCTCTGGTTGGCTCAGGCCCCTGGGGTGAATTCTGGCGTAGTATGACGATTTCTTATGCCATTGGCTCGCTATCGACAATAGTAAACATCATTTTTGGTCTTCCAGCGGCTATAGTGATTGCTAGAAGGAAGCTTGGTGGTGCAACACCAATATTTAAGGCATTGATTAGCATACCAATAATTGTTCCCTCAATTGCGCTGGGGGTATCCTTAAGGCTCTTCTGGGGGAGATACTACTTCCTTCATGAATTCTGGATTCTATTATTCTCTCATACGACCATAACTTACACCTATTTCGTCGAGTCCATGGCTGCCGCCATGGAAAGCATACCCCTGGAGATTGAGGAAGTTGCCAGCACGCTTGGCGCGAAACCACTCACAATATTCCGTGAAATAACCCTTCCGCTCACAAAATACTCAATGTTCTCTGGGGCTGTCCTAGTGTTCACTAGGGCTTTGGGTGAGACCGGTGCAGCTAAAGCCGTTGCCAGAACAAAAGAGTTCTGGACGACACCAATTTTGCTCGTTAACTGGATTAAGGATGGAAAGATAATTGGCTCACAAAAGGCTTTGAGTGTGGGGCTCTACATAATATTGTCATTCATAATTCTTTTAGCCTTAAGGTTGTTGACGAGAAGGAGGAAGTAGCTGGAAGTGCCATTAATAGAGCTGGTGAATGTTACAAAAAGATACGGTAATGTAACGGCGATTAAAAACCTAAGCCTAAAGATGAATGATGGTGAATATATATGCGTTCTCGGCCCAACTGGAAGTGGAAAAACAACATTACTCAAGCTCATAGCTGGAATCGTTAAGCCTGATAGCGGCGAAATATATATTGATGGAAGGCTTGTAAATGATGTTCCACCGCAGGAGAGGAATGTGGCTTACGTTCCGCAATATTACGCCCTATTCCCACATATGAGCGTAATTGATAACGTTGCATTTGGACCCCTCTCCAGAGGCTTCAGTAGGGAAGAAGCCTATAAAGTATCAATGCAAATGCTTGAGATGACCAAGCTTGCGTGGAGAGCCAATTCTTTCCCGCATGAACTTAGCGGTGGAATGCAGCAGCGCCTAGCTTTAGCGAGGGGGCTTGCGTCCGGCGCAAAAATTCTACTTTTAGATGAGCCGCTCGGCGCTTTAGATGCAAGATTAAGGGTTGAGTTGAGGTATAAGCTTAGGGGGATTGCGAAGAAGAATAAATTGACAACGATTCATGTTACGCATGACCAGGAGGAGGCCATGGTTGTCGCCGATAGAATAGTTGTTTTAAGAAATGGTGAGATACAGCAGGAGGGGCCGCCCTCACAAGTCTATAATGAGCCTAAAAGTATATTTGTAGCACATTTTGTTGGTGGAGCAAACTTCCTTGAGGGCTTTGTCGCTGAAGTCGACCAGTATGGCTCTTGGATTCAGCTTAGAAATGGCTTTCTCCTGCGAGTTAATGATGTTAATAGGGTTGTTGGCGAGAGGATTGTTGTTATGGTTAGAGAGGAGAAGGTTGAGGTTATTAAGGGGGCGCGTAGGAGGGAGGAGATTAATCTTTTTCCCGGAGCAGTATCGGAGGTTAGTTTTCTGGGAGACTTTGTATCTTACTCTATCACGCTTGATAATGGGGATAAAGTTAGCTCTAGAATGCCAAGCGTCTTCGGCTTAAAGAGATTCGGTATTGGCGAAAGGGTTTATGTCCGCCTAAAGCCGGAGAATTTAAGGGTGTATCCGTATCCGCCTCAGGGGCTTTATAAGGAGCTGGAGGTGATATAGTATTCCGCCAGTCCGCCTAATCAATATCACAAAAAAATATGGCGGTATCTTTGCGGTGAAGAACATTAATCTTCAGGTTGAGGATAGGGAGTATCTGTGCATAATTGGCCCAAGTGGATGCGGCAAGACCACGCTAATAAAGTGCATAGCCGGAATTATCGAGCCGGATGAGGGTGAAATCTACATAGGGGACAAGCTCGTAAATAATCTGCCAATAGAGGATAGGGAAATCGGATATGTTTTCCAAGAGATTGCGCTCTTTCCACATATGAACGTTTACAATAATATTTGTTACGGGCCCTTTGTTAAAGGCTGGAGCATCTCTAAGGCTGAAAACCTCATTAAAGAGATTCTTAATATGATGAGATTGTATGATAGGGTTAGGGATAAACCCGACGCGCTCAGCGGCGGTGCAAGACAGAAGACCGCTGTTGCAAGGGCATTAATCTCAGGCTCAAAATTACTGCTGCTTGATGAGCCCTTAGGCTCATTGGACGCCAAGGTTAGGAGGGTTCTAAGATACGAGTTGAAGAGGCTCGTTAAGGACCTCGGGTTAACGGCAATTCATGTTACGCATGACCAGGAGGAGGCCATGTCAATTGCCGATAGAATAGTTGTTATGAGGGCTGGGGAGATAGTTGAGGTTGGAACCCCAATAGAGCTTTATATGTGCCCTAAGAGCCTCTTCACAGCAAACTTTGTTGGTGAGGCAAACTTTTTTATAGGTGATTTTGTTGGTGAGGAAGATGATTATGTGAAGATAGATGTTGGTGGAAAGGCGCTTTATAGCAAATGTAAAGTTAACCCAGAAGATGGGAAGGTTGTTGCAGTTATAAGGCCTGAATTCGTGGTTATGAAGAGGACCGGCCCACCCAGAGAGGTTTGGAGGGGTGTTATTGAGGGAAGAGTCTTTTTGGGCGGTTCGGTTCGCTTTGAAGTTCGAACGGAGAACGATATTATGATAGCCGTGAAGAAGCCTCTCTTATCTGAGGCTCTTAGGTTTGAGGTTGGAGACCATGTCGCTCTGATTCTGCCACGTGAGTTCCTTCTGGTTTATCCTTATCCTAAGGAGGGTTTGGAGAAGGCTATATCCATAGAGTAGGAAAAGATTAAAATAATGTTGTTTCAGTTTATTTTTGGTTTAGAGGAGCATCCATTCATGGAGCGATGGTTTGAAAAGAGGCACAAAAATAAGGTTCTTGACATAGCGTATAGGCAGATGACATTAGCTCTTGACACAGTGAATGATTTGGAGAGGGCTGTAAAGGCAATTTTTTCAGGTGATAAAGCTGGTGCAAAGACTACTATTGAGCGCCTTTTCCTCGTTGAGGAGGAGATAGACAATCTCAGAAGAACAGTATTTGAGGAGCTGACTAGAGGTAGCTTGCCATCAAGAGATAGGGAAGATATCATGCATCTCGTTAAGCGGCTTGATGTTATGGCAGACTTTGTTAAGGATTCTGCCAGAAGTATAATAATTTTGCTGAATGCTGATGTGCCCGAGGAGATTTGGAAATCCTTCTCGGAGATGTCTATGGGGGTTGTTAGGTGTGCTGCAACGCTTAAGGAGAGCTTGAAGCTTCTAAGTGAGAATCCTTCTGAGGCTAGAAATATGTCATTAAAGGTTGAGGAGGAAGAGAATAAGGTTGATAAGCAATATTTGGCGATAAAATCGCTCCTACTGAAGTATGGTGATAAAATAAACCCAGCGGTTTTAATAGTTCTGAAGGATTTGGCCGACTACATGGAGGATGCTGCGGATAGCTGCGCTGATGTAGGGGACTATATAAGGGTTTTAACAGTTCCAAAGTAATTTTTTATCAATTACCGCCACCCTTTAATTCCAGCCCGTTCACGCATTATTGAACGCAGCCTCTCCATGTCTTTTGGCACCCTTAATGTTAATAACCCAAAGAAGATGGAGCACAATATCCACGTGCTTATGCCTATTAGTAGGATGGCTTTTCCTAGTGAGGATTGAACCGCTATTAAGCCAACCATGAGGGGTGCTAGGCCTGAGCCAATATTCTCTATGAAGCCCTGTAGAGCTTGTGCCGTGCTGCGGATTTCAGGCTCAACTATATCCTGTATTATGGGCGTTACGTTTGCTGCGCCGACCGGTATTATGAATGCTGTTAGGGCGATTAGCATTAGAAAGAGGAGCCTATTTTCCGAGGGCACGTTTAGAGCGGTGAGTAAAGAAATTGCTCCTAAGAAGACGACTATTGTGCATAGGAAAGCTCGGCCTCTCGGTGTTCGCTTAAAAAGTAAATCTCCCAATAAACCCCATATTATACTGCCTATTGTGAGAGCTACTATTGCAATAGCCATAACTATTGCAGCCTCATCAGCCGTATATCCGCGCTCAGCCTCAAGATAGCGGAAAGCCCAGTATGTAAGCGCGTTCCATGGAAAAACTCCAAAGAAACCTTGAATGAATAGAAAGCGCATGCTGGGGTTATGAAAGAGCCCCTTGGCTGCTTTAGGGTCAAACCGATATATCGGAATAACTTCTACTCCAGCGAATTCCGGCTCAGCTCTCCCTCTAGGCGCCTCTTTAACTCCCAGAAAGATGAGCATGGCTATTAATATTCCCATTGTTCCGGTTACAAAGAATACTCCACGCCAGCCGAGTCTTCCGCCCAATACGACCGCCAAGGTCATGCCCAATATGTATCCTAGTGGACCAGAGGTTGAGAGTAAACCCCAGACTCTGCTTCTTATTGATGGCTCAAAATAGTCTGAGAGGAGACTGTGTATTCCCGGATAGCTCGAGTCATCTATACCGGTTGTGCCTCTTGTGAGGAGAAATATGGTGTAATTTGGTGCTAGGGCATTTAGCCACGTTGTTGAGCCCCATAGAAAGGAGGCTAAGGCTATGAGCTTAGCTCTGGCATAGCGGTCATAGAGATAACCCCATATTGGATAGAATATTGCGGCAACAATTATCGCGAAGCTTGAGACAGCGCCCATCTGCGCCTCATCAATTTTAAATTCATTCATTATGGGCGTTGTTAATGGGCCTATTAGAAGCTTATCGGCCTGATGCACCAGCATAAATAGAAAGAATGTTAGGAGAACAAACCATCTATACTTTGAGCCCATGAACTATTATTGGCTGCTTATCCTAATAAAATTGATACCTCCTTATCTTCTTGGATAGTCTCTCCCTCCTCCTAGGGGTGCCAAATTATCTTCATGGCTTTCTAAAGATTTTAAGCGGATACAAGGAGCTATGAGATGCGCTATATTGGCTCTAGAGCTATTGCTCTTATCCATGATGAGTCTAACCGTGCGATTTTTAGGGGCAAACCTATAAAGAAGACTCGCTTGCTATTAATCTTATCTAGGTTGACAAGCCCCTCGATTATCGGTATATCATTCTCCAAAAGGGCCTTATGAGTTTCCAACCTAACCCCTAAACTACGCTGATAATCTTCTGGCTCATCCGGATGGACTCCCTGGACGCCGAGCATCTTTATGCGTTTTCCAGCCAAGTATTTAGCTGCCTCAGAGGTTATATATGCTCCGCCGGCACTATACATGAGGACAATATCATCCTCCTTAACATCCACTAAGTGCTCGGGCTTTATGGGGATGTTAGCCTCAAACTTTAGAACTACTGCCTCGCCCATAAACTTCTCGATTGGCAGTTCCGCAATCGATTTTAGGCCGTCTCGGAGGTGGGATGGTCCTTCAACGTGAGTTCCAATATGTGATTCAGCCTCAATAAAATGCATGTATGTTCCATCCTCAGCGTTTATGAACTGAACTATATTAAACCTTCGAGTTTGATTACCACGTATATATTCTCCATTAACTTTTAGGACATTAGGCTGAATCTCCGAGGACAAGTCGATAATTTTATAGCCTTTAAGAGCCTCAATTATATCCTTAACCACAATTCAACACCAATCATTACAGCATTCACTTAAAATTTAATTCTTTTCCCAAAAAGGTGAATGCAGCCGTATGCCTTAATAAGTTCCTAGGATATTAAAGGAAGATTGAGCATTAGGCTGGGGTATACTTGGCTAAGCTCGCCATTAAGGGAGGAGAGCCTACTAGAAAAAAACCCTTCCCAAAGTGGCCAGTTTTTGATGAAAGAGAAGTAAGGGCCTTAAAAGGTGTCTTGGAAAGTGGCTTGTGGGGTGTGGGCGGTCAGCGGAAGAGGGAGTTTGAAGAGAGATTCGCAGCCTACCAGCATGCTAAATATGGTGTTGCAGTGACAAGTGGAACAGCTGCCCTAGAGATTTCGCTTAGATCTCTTGGAATAGGATGTGGGGATGAGGTTATCCTACCACCATACACTTTTATGGCTACGATGATAGCCATCTTATATGTGAATGCGATACCAGTCTTCGCAGATATAGAGCCAGAAACATACACGATAGACCCTAAAAGCGTTGAGGAGGTTATATCCGAGAGAACTAAGGCTATACTGCCAGTCCACATAGCTGGTAGGCCGGCTGATATGGATGCCCTCCTGTCGATAGCGAGGAGAAGCAATCTGTATGTGGTTGAGGATGCATGTCAAGCTTGGGGTGCTGAGTGGAGGGGAAGAAGGGTTGGTGCAATAGGTAATATGGGTGCCTTTAGCTTTCAATCGAGCAAGAATATTACAAGCGGTGAAGGCGGCATAATCACCACAAACGATGAGGAGCTTTATGTTAGGGCTTGGTCGCTACATAATTGTGGTAGATTGCCCTCGGGAGCATGGTATGAGCATCATCTTCCGGGAGCAAACTATCGAATGACGGAGTTTCAGGCAGCCATACTCTTAGCCCAAATGGAGAGGTTCGATGAGCAAACAGAGAGGCGCATAGAGAATGCGCGTTACCTAACCAGCAAACTTTCTAGGATAGATGGTGTTAAGCCACTTAAAGATGACGAGCGCGTAACAAGACACGCATACCACCTCTACATATTTAGAGTTAACCCGGAAGCTTTTGGCGAAGTCTCAAAGGCAACAATCGCCAAAGCATTACAAGCAGAGGGAATACCTGTAAGCGTCGGCTACTCTAGGCCGCTTTATAAAGAGCCCTACCTAGAGTATTTCAAGAAGTGTCCGCTCTCATGTCCATATTACGCCAAAAAGATTGATTACTCCAGTCTCAATCTGCCTGTCACGGAGAGAGCATGCTATATTGAGGGCCTATGGCTTCCGCAATATGTCCTCCTAGGCTCTAGGGAAGACATGGACGATATTGTATCTGCTGTGGAGAAGATAAGGGATAATATAGATGAGCTTAAGGAGGTAGCGTGATTGAAAAATGAGCTGGCGGCGCTACCCCCACAGCGGGATGGACTGGAGGATGAGATGACCCCAAGAGAGAGGTGGCTTGCCGTATTAAGGAGGAGGAAGCCGGATAGAGTTCCAATGGACTATTGGGGCACAGCGGAAGTAACAGATTCTCTTATGAGATACTTAGTGTGTAGGAGTCGAAAAGAGCTTTATGAACGCCTACATATAGACGCCGTTATAACGGTCTCGCCTAAATATATTGGTCCACCCGTACCGGAAGATTCGGATATTTATGGCTGCCGCTATAGAAGCATTAGGTATGGTGGCGGTGTTTATAGAGAGTGCGTATACCACCAGCTAGCTGAATATAAAACTTTAAGAGAAATTAAGGAGAAATATGAGTGGCCGACAGTCGACCTATTTGACTACACAGTGATACCAGACCAGATAGACGGATATGAGGATTACCCAATTTTAGGTGGGGGTTCAGAGCCATTCCTAATATATAAGGACTTGCGTGGGCAGAAGCAGGCCTACATAGACTTAATTATGAATCCGGATATCGTGCATTACTGTCTGGATAAACTCTTCGATTTCTGTTATGAGAACACTAAGCTTATTTATGAGCAAAACCCGGGCAAGATTATGCTCTCATATGTTGCTGAAGATTTTGGCTCTCAGATCGGTTTGCTCTATTCTCCAAAGCATAGGGAGTTCTTTCTGCCAAGAATGAAACGTATGATAGACCTGGCCCACCATCATGGCGTCTATGTATTCTTTCATAGTGATGGAGCAATCCGAGAGATTATTTCAGACATGATTGAGGCTGGAATAGATGTATTGAATCCAATACAGTGGAGATGTAAAGGTATGGATAGAGGGGGACTTAAACGGGATTTTGGTAGCAAAATAATCTTTCACGGAGGGGTGGACAACCAGTATACTTTACCATTTGGCTCTGAGGAGGACGTTAGAAGGGAGGTTAGAGATAATATACGTATACTTGGGTGGAATGGCGGATACGTACTCGCCCCATGCCATAATATACAGCCCATCACGTCCATAAAAAACATATTAGCCATGTATGACGAGGGCTACAAATATGGAAAATATTTTGGAGCAAATATTTAAGAGATTGCATAAAAATCCTTAACCTGAGTATGGAAATGAATATTCATTTTTCTGGGTGATTTAGGCTTGTCTAGGTTGCTTAAGACCCTGCTAGCCCCAATGCTAATCCTCGTAACCTTGAGTTTTGCAGTCTACACCAGCCTAACCTTTCCACAGAGGCCAATCGTAAGGTTAGCTACAACGACAAGCGCGTATGATTCAGGGCTCTTAGATGCTCTAATCCCAAGGTTTGAGAGCAAATACAATATTGAGGTTAGGGTGATAGCTGCTGGCTCGGGTCAAGCCCTAGAAATCGCCAGGAGGGGTGATGCTGATATAGTTCTCGCCCACTCGAAAAACCTAGAGCTGGAATTTATTGAGAGAGGCTATGGAATGCTCCGTATAGGCTTAATGTATAATGACTTCCTACTAGTTGGACCGCTAAATGACCCCGCTGGCGTAGCGGGCTTAAAGAACATTACTGAAGCCTTCCAAAGGATAGCTAAGGGAGGATTTAGGTTTATCTCTAGAGCAGATGGTTCAGGCACGCATAACCTCGAGCTCACTATATGGCGCAACATTGGAATAGCTCCATCCTCGGATGTTAACGCATGGTACATTGAGGCTAATCGTGGAATGGGCTCCGTGCTGCGTATAGCTGATGAGATGGAGGCTTACACGCTTGTTGATAGGGCTACGTGGCTCTCACATAGGAAGAGCCTTCAGAGACTAAAGGTTTTAGTTGAAGATGATCCACTTCTCATGAACCCATACAGCCTAATAATAGTTAGTCCGGAAATTAATCCCCACGTAAATTTTTTCGGAGCCATAATGCTCGCGAGTTTCATGGTTTCTGATGAGGGGCAAAAGATTATAGAGGATTTTATGGTAGAGGGAGAACAACTTTTTAAACCCCTAGCCCAAAATATTACGCTATCAGGGGAACTTGGCTTTCCAAATCAGGCATGGGAACTCCAGAAACTCCAGAGTATTGCCCAAGAAAGTCATGGGGAAACCATTAGTGCTCCAGAGGTCCGAAGAACCGTTATTGAGGAGATTTTAAATATAACTATGCTGTCGCTTAGAATCTCATTATCAGCCGTTCTCTTAGGAGCATTAATTGGTGTGCCTCTCGGCGCAATTCTGGGCCTCAAGCGGTTTAAAGCTAAGCAGACCATACTGAGGCTTACTGGAATTACCATAAGGACTTTTGTGAATACTCTTATGGGTATGCCACCTGTCGTAGCGGGCTTAATTGTTTATCTACTTTTCAATAGGTCGGGGCCTCTTGGCTTCTTAGGCCTATTATATACGCCTACAGCCATGGTTATAACGCAGCTCATTTTAGTCATCCCAATAATTGTTGGTGTGACCATGACGGCGGTGGGAAGTGTTGAGAGCACCATTAGGGAGAGAGCGCTGTCGCTCGGAGCAACCGAGAGGCAAGCGGCTTGGATGGCCATTAAAGAGGCTAGGGCTGGGATACTAACAGCCATAATAGTTGCCTTTGGTGCAGCCATATCGGAGGTTGGCGGCATAATGATTGCTGGAGGAAACATAAGGTGGGTTACAAGAACGTTAACAACAGCCATAGTTACGGAGATTGAATTAGGTAATTTTGATATGGCAATAACGCTTGGAATAATTCTCCTAAGCATAGCTTTTGCAGTAAACTTGGCTCTAACAATAATGCAGACTAAAATGATGAGGGGACTGGAGAAATGACTAAAATTCACGTCGAAACGAAGAATTTATGTAAAGAGTATTCTGGAAGAAAGGTCCTAAACAACGTGAGCTTTAGTGTTGAGCGTGGTGAATTCCTAGCTATAGTAGGCCCGAATGGTGCTGGAAAAACCACGCTGCTCAGAATCCTAGATTTGCTTGAGGAGCCGACGAGCGGTGAAGTATGGATTAATGGCTTAAGAGTGGACTACGCTAGGAAAGATAAGCATGTCCTTCGTAGAAGTATAGGTTTCGTACCGCAGAAGCCCGTATTATTCGATGCCAGCGTATTTGATAATGTAGCGTATGGCTTGAGGGTTAGAGGTCTAAGCGCGCATGAAATCGAGAGGAGAGTTACCGACGCGCTTAAAATGGTTGGTTTAACGGGTTTAGAAAGAAGGAATGCACTGACACTTTCGGGTGGAGAGGCACAAAGGGTCTCGCTGGCTCAGACGCTCATCACCGACCCGCAACTTCTGCTCCTGGATGAGCCGACATCCAACCTAGACCCAAAGAGTACATCAATAATAGAGGAGACCCTATCTTATGTCGGTAGGGAGAGAGGTGTAACAATTATAATGGCGTCGCACGATATTCTTCAGGTAGAAAACCTTGCTAAGCGCATACTTATGCTAAGCGATGGGAGAGTGGTGAAAATCGGAACTTTCAGCGAGCTCTTCAACAAACCAACCGAAGAAATAGCGAGATATATGCGCCTAGAAAACATCTTCACAGGGCTTTCAAAAACGACTGAAGAGGGCACTTCAATCATAGAGGTTGAGGGTGGGCTGAGGATTGAAGCGGCATTTAAGGTTGATGGTGAAGTTACAATCCATATTCCGCCCGAAAGCATAATCATTCTGGGCAGCCGAGTCTCATCAAGCGCGCGAAACATCTTTAAAGGTAGAATAACCCAAATAGCCGATTATGGGAGCATTATTAAACTTAAGGTTAAAGTTGAGAGTGGAAGGGAATTCAATGTGCAGATAACCAAAAAGTCTTTTGAGGAAATGAGCTTAAATATAGGTTCAGAAGCCTACATAGCATTTAAGGCATCATCAGTGCGACTAATTTAGCGTTTTTCAAGCATCTAAATTATCCACTAAAACAGTTATTCAGTTTTGGCGATGAGCATCAGTAAGCCTAGAAGCACCATTATCACGCCAGTAGCGACAAATATTAAACCAAAGGTTCCGAGAGAATCGACATATATTACTGATTGATGCGCCAACACTACACCAAGGATTAAAAGCATAAAGCCAAGGAACTTCTCAACGAATATTAAGCTTAGGATTGCTCCTTCTCTTTCTCTGCTCAAAGCCGCCACCAGCTAAGGGTCAAATCCTCTAAAATTGTGGGCGGGCTTAAATAAGTTTTTAGTCTTCTAGCTCTTTAAGTCTCTGGGGCAAGTATTTATCCACTACATGTGTTAGGCCATATCTTGAGAATGCCTCGAGCTCACATTTCTTCTGAATCTTCATGAAGACATTTATCTCTCTCTGCCAAAGCTCCTCCTTATACCTCGGGTCGCGCATAAGCTCATGTAGACGCTTAATGTCTATATCCTCGAGTTTATCGCTTGGCAACTTATAATTGATTATGTCTGAAGCCCAAACACCCGCCCACTTAGCATCTGGCGTAGTCAGCTCCCTTATATGCGCAGCGTTCGCCGAGCCGGAAATGATAACCATGGCTATGTGCATACCCCATGGGTCAGCATCCGTGAAGATATAAACTGGCAGACCTAGCTCCTGATTAAGCCTGCGGATAAAGTATCTTGTTGAGCGAGGAGCCTGACCTCTTAAGAAGACCAGTATAGCATTGAATCTCTCGTGAACCCTCTCCTCAATAAACCTAGTGAATAAGCCGCCCTTCTCTATGGCTATAACTTTATCAGCGCTTGTCTCTATGAATTCGGCCGATGTTAATGCTGGGCCAATCATTACACCATCCGGATGCGAGGTTAAGTTAAGGCGTTTTCCCTCATAATTTGGAATAGTATATTCTATCGTTAGGTCCCCGAAGACCGCTGAGCTCTCCTCAGGAAAAACATTAAAGTCCTCTCTAGTGCAGCCCAAAATGGTCTCTAAATCCGTGATTATATTGTCTGATTCATCTTGGTCTTGGAAGGATATATCATATGCCTGTGCTGAATAGAAAACATCTCTTAATGTTGAAGTCTTCTGGTTTTGTGTTAGCTCGTGGGTGAAGAAAGCCATCCAAACCAGCTGAGCGAATGGCCTTAAATGTCTGATGTTACTTGCACTTCTCCTAACCTTCTTGTCGCCCAAAACATATTGCCTAAGCTCCGGGCTATAGTATATATTGTCTGTAGACCTGCTGGGCATAGTGATGCTTGGGAACATTCCCTTCTCTAACTGCTCATATAATTCGAGACCGAACTTCTCAAGTTTTGCGAGAACCTCCTTACGTTTCTCCCTAGCTGAGAAACTAATCTTCCTCAAGCCTTCTAGCCCTCCTTAAAATTTCATTTATATCGGGCATTTTCTCCTTACCAACCAGCCTAGTTGAGAATTCAGCTATTTTGGGCAAATATTTCGCGAATACTGAGAGGCGGGCTTTCTCACGCTTAACCCTCTCCTTCCTAGACAAATATATACCGAGCTGACGCGCAACATCCCTTATGCCATTAAGGATTTCACGGCTTACCTCAGGCCTATCAGCAATCATCTCCTTACCAACGGTCTTCCACGGAACCTTAGTGCTGCATATGTGGACTAGAACCGCGAAGGGCATTCCGGGCATCAACCCGTATTTCCTCCAGTTAATTGACTTAACAATTTTCCAGCTTACATCGCCAGACTCATCATAAACCAAGGGAATTTTATTAGCAAATCTATATAGGACTATGTCCTCCCCGGATGGAACCTTACCACCATAGGCTATTCCAACCTCAACAATAAATGGATGGCCAGAGTATGCTGATGGCTTACGCTGGGTGACGGCCACAAACTCCGGCTCAAGCTCCTTCATTATACCCGCTTTAAGAATTTCCTCACCTAAAGGTGAGAGACAATTGGCGTCGGGGGGTAGAAACTCATTAAAATTCCTCATTGCCTGAACAAGCCTAACTATCTCTTCGGGCTTAAGTCTCCTCGGGTCAGCATCCTCTGGAAAACCGGCAAAATCAAGAAAACGTTGAGCTATGCGCTTACCAACTCTATGGAAATGCTCCTGCATAAAATCAAGAAGGGTTCTACATTTAGTTACGCGTATTATTCGATATACCATTTCAACATCCACGCCGTGTGGATGAGGCAAAGTCTCTTTAGGTGGTGGTGGAAGGGTTAAAACGGTCCTCTCAAACTTATATAATCGCCCTCTTGGGTCAACAAACGTTATGTTTGCGTATGGATTAACTATGGCTGTCTGCTTTAAATACTCTAAAATTTTTGGCATAGCTTTAGAATAGTCCCCTTCTAAGCTTATCTCAACTATCGTGCCGTGCCATCTATCACTATTATCGTAGATTTTTCTATCCAAGATGATTGGACGGTTCCGCTCAATATCTATCATCAATGTATATTCGTATATTTTTGGCGCCCCAGTACTCGATATGACCTTGACGGGCCTATTGGTCGTTATCTGCCCATAGAGAATCGTCATAGTCCCACCTAAACCGAAAGTTCCACGGGACTGCTTCAGCTTATATTTTGAACTGAAGAGGAATTGGCAGAAGGCTAGGGGCACATAATCGGCTGGTATGCCCGAACCGTTATCCTCAACCCTTAGGACGAAAAGATTCTCATCTTCATTGTCATCTATAAATGACAATCGTATGTAAATGTCTGGTAGAATACCCAGGGGTTCGGTTGCATCAAGCGAATTCTCCATAAGCTCCCTAATCGCCGAAAAGATAGCCCTAACTGGATTCGCGAAGCCAGCTATCTCCTTATTCCTATAGAAGAAATCAGCGGGGCTTATTTCCTGGAATGCTTGGTCTGCCACCCCCACGCTCTCCTCTTCCCCTCTGGAAATAACCTAAAAATCTTCAGGCATGTATTTATCTATATTCTTAACATGCTCATCCAGACCTAGGTAATAATGAGCTACCTTCCCACAGTTCGAAGCGTCTCTTCTTAAGCTCCTGCCTCCTCCTCTGTAGGAACTTGTAGACTGTTGAGTGCTCGCTGCCATTTATCAGCATGTTTACCGCCTCACGAGCTATACTAACCTGCTCAACATCACCTATTATCGCGATAGTATGCCCATATATTGAGAGCAGCGCTCCGCTCATCTCTTCGATTATCTCCCTAGTTCTACCATCCCTACCAATTATTCTACCCCTAACCCTTCTTAGGTCAGATTCAGATTTACCCAGGATATCCCTTAAGTCGATAATCTCAAGCATGTAATCCTCACTCTCCAAAAGCTTGAATGCTCTTTTAGGTGAAAAGCCTCTGCCAATCGCCAAAACCACATCTTTGGCCCTAAAAAGTAATGATGGGTCATCGGCATCCTTCCTTAAAGTTATTGTTACATCGCCAGTCTCGCTATCAATGTTTAGCTTAACGGGTAGTTTTCTCTCTATATAATCTTTCACGCTACCCTCGGTCCCTATTAATACGCCAATTCTCTCCCTCGGTATCTTAACGAATAGCTGGCTCACCAGTAATCACCTTATATATATCTTCAACCTTAATCACATTTACACCAATCTTCAAGAAATACCTGTTTATATTTTCAAGGTCTCTGAGAAGAAATTGATTAGCATTAGGATGCTCAACTGGAACCGCCTGGGAGAAATCAAATAGAACCGGCCTCCCCTTCCAAACCATAACATTATATTCGCTTAGGTCGCCATGAACCAAACCAGCATCCCTATAAAGTCTCTTAACATGTAAAATAATGCTACGATACATCCATTCTGGCCTCTTAAGTTCAACATCCTTCAAAAGTGGGGCGCTCACGCCACCCTTACCTATAAACTCCATTATGAGCACATTATTTTTTATGGCTATGGGGCGCGGGACTCTAACCTTAGCATCATAGGCTGAACTTAAATTTTTAAACTCTTTTTGAGCCCAGAGAAAGACGAGACTCCTCAAATCTTTTTTAGCACCCTTAAATCTTGGGTCACCGAGAATATATGGAAGCCTACCCCGCCTAAACTCCGCTGAAACCGTTAAAAAAATCTTTATGGCTATTTCCTCATCATTAGAATTTATTCCCCAATATACTCTTGATTCCTTCCCCGAATTGACAACACCATAAATCTCCTTTATCAAACCACTATTCATGAAATCATATATCGTCATAAGAGTTGAGCGGTCAAAAACCTCCTCTAAAACCTCATACTCTTCGCTACGTTTCTCCTTCATCAGCTGCTCGATTTCATAGTTTTTTTCTTCACGCTCAAGTTTTTTACGCAATTTATTTTTAAGCGACATGCTAATACTCTCAAGACGCAACACTAATAAATATTTGGGTTGAGTCACCCTTAAAAACGCTCCCATTACATTTTATGCAAATCGATAAAATGCTCAGCAGATTTGCTAAACATAAACATTATCATGCAACGCTACATTTTTATGTAACGCTGCAAATAAACGTATGATTGATATGAGAGATTTCATGATAATTAAGGATCCAGAAGTCGCAAAACTCTTTGCTGATGAATGCCGCAGAAGCATTCTACATAATCTTAGACATTTTGAAATGACCCCTTGCCAACTTGCTAAACTTTTAAATAAGAATGTTTCCTCAATAATGCATCACCTTAACGCTTTAGAAAAAGCTGGTTTAGTGGAGCAAACTAAAAGTGTAATTAAAGGAAACCTGGTTGAGAGATACTACAGAGCTACAGCTAAGCATTTCATCATTTCTTATACGCTTAGTGAGGGGCTTGTTCCCGGATCTGAAGATATTGCCCAGTGGTCAAGGGAAATGTGTAGAAAAGCTGTTAAGGGACTAGAGGCATTTGGCTTTAAATTAAGTGAAGAGAAGATTAGAGAGATGCTGGACCTTATAGAGAGATATTCGCATCTTGAACAAGCTGCTCGCGAGGAGATTATTTCTCAATGCACTTCCCCTATACCAATCGAACATTCATCACTTAAGCTCCTCCTCTCATTTTTAACGGATTTAAGTCTTTATAGGAACCAAGAGTTTCTAGATGTCCTCAATAAATGTTGGAAGATATTGGAGGGGTGATATGCATTTACTCTATAGATTATCAAAGTATATTTTTAGAAGATGGCATGCGCTTCTCTTGAGCATATTATGTATGCTAGCCTCAACTTATCTTCAGGTTTATATACCTAGGATATCGGGGGCTATAATAAGGAATATACTTGAAATGCGCGATTTCGGCACCCTCCTCTCCCTTGTTATACAATCGATAGTTTTAACTTGTTTTCTTGGAGTTATCTCTTTTCTTCAGCGATATGCAAACAGCTATTTCTCTCATAGGGTCATTTATGACGTAAGAAACGATTTGTATAAGGCCATCCAAAGACAATCATTTGCATTCTTTGATAGAACCGAAACTGGACAAATAATGTCCAGGGCTACAACAGATATTGATAGAATAAGGGGATTTTTAGGCTTTCAAATAACATCACTTATAGGATCAATATTCCTCCTCGGCGGAATCATGCTCTCAATGCTCTCCATTAGTTTGGAACTTACACTTTTCTGTTTTTCTATCACGCCGTTATTAGTAATCATCTTCGTGTTCTTTGGGAAAAGGGTTAGAGACATTACACATAAAGCCAGAGAGCAATATGGCGTTTTAACCTCAGTCTTATGGGAGAATGTTTCAGGCATAAGAACGATCCGCTCACTCGCAGCCGAAGACCAAGAGAAACAAAAATTCTACGATTTAAACAAGTCATATTATCAAAGTATGCTTCAAGCGGTCAGGCTCAGATCTATATTCATACCTTTATCTGCTCTTGTAAGTGGCTCAATAACAGCTTTCATTTACTGGTATGGTGGGCTACAAGTTATTGGGAATAAGCTTACAATAGACCAGCTGTTTGTATTTAGCGCGTATGCAGCCATGTTAACCCAGCCAATCTCAAGAATGGGCGATGTATGGAGTAGCTATCAAAGGATGGCGGCCGCTGGGAAAAGAGTATTTGAAGTAATTGATGCTACACCAGATGTGAAGGATAAACCAGGCGCCATAGAGATGCCGCAAATTAAGGGGCACGTAGTGTTTGATAATGTCTCTTTTGGCTATGATAACAATCATTTAATCCTTAAAAATGTGAGATTCGAGGTTAAACCAGGAGAGACAGTAGCTCTTCTTGGACCTACCGGTTCAGGCAAAAGCACTATAATACGATTAATACCCAGATTTTATGATCCCACTTCCGGGAGAATATTAATCGATGGATATGATATTAGGGATGTGAAGATTGATTCTCTCAGGAGACAGATAGGGATAGTTTCCCAAGAAATATTTCTGTTTAATGCAACTATAAAGGATAATATAGCGTTTGGAAAACCCAATGCGACGATGGACGAGATTATAAATGTTGCAAAGGCTGCTAAAGCGTATGATTTTATAATGCAGCTCCCTCAGGGCTTTAATACCGTTGTTGGTGAGGGGGGTATAACTTTATCAGGTGGGCAAAGGCAAAGGATTGCGATAGCCAGGGCATTGCTTATGAACCCAAGGATTTTAATACTTGATGATTCAACATCCAGCGTTGATGTGGATACGGAGCATGAAATACAGCAAGCATTAAACATGCTAATGAAGGGCAGAACCACATTTATTATTACGCAGAGACTTTCCACTATCAGAAACGCTGATAAAATTATAGTACTGAATAATGGCGAAATAGTTGAGGAGGGGACGCATGAGTCGCTTATGAAGAAGAAAGGGCTTTACTATAGAATTTATCAGTCGCTTTTTGATATGCAAGGAGAAAAATCGCTTCCCGAATTAAAGGAAGGAGATACGAAAGTAATTGAGGGAGGTTTTTCCAGAGATGGCTCTCTGGCATAGAGGCCCACCCCTTTATGTTGGTGAAGTTAAATTTGAGAGGAAAATTCCCACAAGAATTCTACTCTTAAGACTACTGAAATACATTACGCCATATAAAAGGGAAGTTACTCTTACGCTTATCGCAATTATTGCATCTTCAATATCAAATATGATTAGCCCATATATTTTGGGAAGAGAGATAATAGCGAAGTATATTCTCCGGGCTGACCTAGCTGGTTTACAGATAGTAATCCTTGTTTTTCTAGGTTTTCTGGTTTTGGGCTGGATTGCAAATATGGTACGCACATATCTGGTGGGTAAAATAGGCGAAAACATGCTCTTCCAAATGCGTTCAGAACTCTTTAATCATCTGCAAACGTTATCCTTCAGCTTCTTTGATCGATGGAACATTGGGGATATAGTTTCACGAGTAACTAATGACACTGATTCTATAGGAGAGGCTTTCACTGAGGGTGTTATTCATGTTTTAAGCGATATAATGAGTTTAACCCTGGTTATTGGAATGATGCTTGCAGTAAATGTTCAGTTAACCCTCGCTTCAATGGTTACCATTCCACTTTTAATTGTCTCTACACTTATTTTTCAATCAAAATTCAGAACTGTTTTTAGAGTGACTAGGGAAAAGATATCTCAAGTGACATCAAAGCTTGAGGAAAGCTTGTCGGGTATAAGAGAGATAAAGTCTTTCAATAAGGAGCGCGATTTTATAGAGGATTTTCAGAAAGTGAATTTAGAAACAATGCAAGCAAATATACGAGCAGCAAAGATTCAAGGAGCCTTCTTTCCAACAGTGCAGGTTATCCAAGCAATTGGAAGCGGCATCGTGATGATTTATGGTGGTATATTAGCATTTAACGGCGCATTAGGTTCCATTGAAGATGCTGTAGGAACACTGGTGACATTTCTACTATATGTTCAAACCTTCTTTAGGCCTATACAGGAGCTAACAAACTTTTATGCGATTATTCAATCAGCTTTAGCGGCTGCAGAAAGAATATTTGAACTCTTAGATATTCAGCCAGAGGTAAAAGATTCAGAAAATGCCATTGAGATGCCGCCAATTAAAGGTGAAATAACTTTTGAAAATGTAACGTTTGGATACGACCCCAATCATCCAGTAGTTAATAACATCAGTTTTAAAATCAATCCAAAAGAAACCATAGCGCTAGTTGGTCCAACAGGTGCTGGAAAGAGTACAATTGTCAAACTTCTCTGTAGATTTTATGATCCACAACAAGGCTCAATAAAAATTGATGGATATGATATAAGGATGTTTACGCAGAAGTCTCTGCGCAAGCAGATGGGAATAATTCTCCAGGAAACTCTATTATTCTCTGGAACAATAAAAGATAACATTAGATATGGAAAACCTGATGCCACGGATGAGGAAGTGATAAATGCCGCGAAAGCCGTGGGAGCACATGAGTTTATAATGAATCTTCCAAATGGCTATGAAACTAAGGTTGGCGAGAAGGGTCTTGGGCTATCCTTTGGGCAGAAGCAGCTTATTGCATTTGCGCGCGCAATACTCAAAGACCCGGCTATCTTAATCATGGATGAGGCTACATCCAGCATAGACCCATATACTGACCTTTTAATTAGGAAGGCGATGAGGACTTTGTTAAAGGATAGGACGGCCATTATAATTGCCCATAGGCTCTCGACCGTTAGGGATGCTGATAGAATTCTTGTAATAAATAATGGAAGAATAGTTGAGGAGGGAAGCCATGAGGAGCTCATTAAGAGGAAAGGGCTTTATTATCGTCTCTATCAAATGCAGTTTAAGGACGTTGAATCTCTTAGTAAACCAGTAATAGGGAATGAGGAGATATCCTCAATCTCACGGAAATGAATATATTTTAAACGAAACCAATCGGATTGCTCACTCAATAGTTAAGAGACCCATCTTCCTCAAATGCTCAGCTTGCCCCTTTGTGTAACGCCAAATTATATCTCCGCGCGTTTCATATTGGAAATCCCATGGTGATACAAGAACGACATCGCCAACTCTTATCCAGAATCTACGTTTCAGTTTTCCTCTTATGCGGCATATACGCTCATGTCCATCTTGGCATTTAACTAGCACTCTATCATAGCCGAGCAGTTTCATAGCTATCCCTAGAACATCGCTTCCGGAGGGAAGCACTAGCTCATCCATCTCCTCCTCGCTGATGACCTTCTTCTTACCCAATCAGATACCCCAGGGAATTCTTCAGTATTTGAGACTTACTCTTATTCCCAAATATTAAAATCGTGCTTAAATACATTACACTACCCTATACATTATGAAAAATTTAGACGCTCATAAGTGATTTACTCGAAAAGTATGACCGCTACCTCCTCTCCCTCTTCTATCACATCTAGGTTAACTGGTAAAATTATGTATCCATCAGCCTTTGAAAGGCTCGTTATATCACCAGACTTCTTAAAGGCAGGATATGCCTTTCCATCAATTATCCTCACAGTAAGGAATTGCTCGCGCCCAGAGGATGAAACAAAACGCTTAGCCATCTTAGCTTTAACAATTGTTGGCTTCTTCTGCGGCAGCCGAGCCATCTTACGCACCACTGGGACAAGGAAAACGTACGCATTACTTAAGCATGAAGCCGGATAGCCCGGCATGCCCAAAACTGGCTTTCCCCTAACGACCCCAAAGAGTGTTGGTTTACCCGGTTTTATCTGGACTCCATGAAAGAGTAATGTCCCTTCCTCTCTTATTATATCCGCTAGCATATCATGTTCCCCAACAGAGCTCCCACCAGAAAAGACGATTAGGTCATGGTCTAAGAAGCGATAGAGCGCCCTCTTTAGGTCATCATGCGTGTCTGGAATTATTGGGGCTCTTGTAACAGCAGCGCCATTCTCAGTGAGGAGGGAAGATAACGTGTAGGAGTTCACATCGTATACTTGCCCCTCAGCAAGTTCAAAGCCAAGTTCGCGTATTTCCATACCAGTTGGAATGACTGCCACACGCGGCCTTTGGTAGACTGGAACCCTTCTTAAGCCTAGAGCTGCGAGAGCGCCTATTTTTGCTGGTGTTAAAATCTCACCCTCCTTAAGTATTATCTCGCCCCTCTTTATGTCCTCGCCTCTTGGCGAAATGTTTTCTAGTGGATGCACAGCTTTGTATATCAGAACACTATGTCCGTCATTGCTTTCCTCAGCAAACTCAGCCATAACAACGGCATTAGCTCCCGAAGGTATTGGGCAGCCAGTTGCTATACGAATGCACTCTCCGCTCCCCACTTCTTTGTCCGTTGATTCTCCAGCGCGTAAAACGCTAATAAGCCTCAAAACCTTCGGATTAAACTCTGAAGCACCATAAGTATCTTCGGCCCTCACGGCATATCCGTCCATAGCGGCCCTATCAAAAGGTGGGACATCTATACTGGCTATGATATCTCTGGCTAGAACCCTATTCACAGCCCTCTCTATTGGAATGGTTTCAGTCCGCTCTATAGGTCTAACTGATTCCAAAATTATTCTCACAGCTTCCTCACGTGGCACAAGAAGCCTGAATGGGGTAATCTCATTCATACAGCTCACTTCTTCCAGTTCATAAAAAATAAGCATTAAAACCTTTTAAAGATAACCTCGGAAATAAATGATGACCCTTAAAAATATATAAGATTCGAGCCCATTAAAGAGGGATGAAGAGGCTATGCAAAGGAAGGTAAGAAGATTAGCATCATCGCTTATTTTGCTAGCTCTCCTAGCTGGTATTCTGATTATTTTCGATATGCAAGTGTATCCTGGTTTTACCCGCTGTTATGGTCTTGCCACATTTCAAACAGTCAGCATTATGGAGCAGATGACTTCTTTTCCCTCAATAAACATAAAAGTTGTAGATGCTAGAACCGGTGAGCCAATAAAAAATGCGACAATAATATTATGGGATTTCTTCCTCTATAAGTCAAACATATACTTTACTGACGAGAATGGTGAATGTAGTATTTTCGGAATCAATATTAGGCTTGGCCGACTTTATTGGCTTTATGCCTATAAAGGCGATTTAAGGGAGAAAAGAATAGATTACGCCCCAGCTAAAAGGGAAATATATCTTAAAGAGCCAAAACTCTTGAATTTAACCCTATCTTTAGTTCCAGGTGCCTTGATTGAGCTGGAGGGCATGCCCTATATTGTTCAATCCTCAAGCCTAGAGGAGCGATATATGGGCATAAGAATCGTGGAGACGAAGCCATCTAACTACACGTTTGTTCAAGAATATGGTAACTCTCCAGATACCTATTTATTAGGTCTAGCAAGAAGAACTGTTATTGTTCCAGCAAATATACCCTTCACCCTAGAAGTTAGTGTTTGGTCCCCTCAGGGCGTTGAAATCTTTTATATAAGTAATGGTTCCTCGCCATTTCTAGCACGGCAGGGGGAAATACTATCGTCCATTAATATTCCATATTATAGTCTCAGAAGGGGGCTGAAGTATGTTGAGAGCGCTTTTGTGGAAGTCTCTCGTAAGGTTGATAGTGCGCAATCAATCGGCTTCACGGTCTTCGACGAGAGAAGAATACTTATCCGCATAGGGCAGAGGATAATGGACGCTGAGAGGCTCCTCCAGAGCGCGGTAAAGGATGAAGATTGTGAGCGCATCTGGCTAATGCTTCGGGAGGCGCTTGGTGAAATAAACTATATATCTGTTATACTGCAGAATAAGTATCTGATTAGCAAAACCAGTGCTATTTATCTTTCTGCGGTAATGGCAGTCTTTAGTGTTGTGCTGGCCTTCTTTTTCTTTGAGAACGAGAAGAAAAAGGCTGCTTCAAACGTGATAATCTATGTTCTCCTCATAGTTTCCCTCTATTTAACATATCCTGGCGCACATTTAATAATTAATGAGAATCTAATGCTATTTTTAATTTCAGCATCAGTATCGTTCACCGTTATTTCAGCAGTAATATTTGGCATACCGCGCGTTTGGAAAGAGAGAAGCATTGAGGGCGAAGTCTCATGGAGAAGCGCAATATCAATAATATTTTCTATGGGAAAACGCCAGATAAAGAGGAAAAGGATTCGTGGGTTCTTCACAATATTCTCATTATGCATTCTAATTTTGGCATTCACATCTCTAACATCATTCGGAACGGTTTTTGGTATAGTCTCTGATAAAATTAATGTTACCCCACCCTCAGAGGGAGTGCTTGTGAGAAGAATGATTAATGGTTCTTCACTCCTCTTTCTACCTCTGGGGTCGGGTGATATTGCTGCAGTTTCAAAGATTATGCCCATAACAAATGTTGCGCTTAGGTTTAAGAATCAGCCTACTGCTACGCCGATTGCTCGGCTCGTAAATTATGATACGGGAGCTTCCCACTTTATTTATGGCGTGGTTGCCATATCGCCTACAAACGAGACGCTTTATACTAGATTGAGGGAGGTTATTAATGGCGAGTACTTGAGGGATGATGGATTTTATGAGGTTCTCATAACCTCCTCCGTTGCGAATAAGCTAGGCGTGGGGATTAACGGTGAGATATACCTAGAAGTTTTAGGCGTAATTATTGAGGGCGTCATCGTTAAGGGGCTAATAAGTGACGAAAAATACGAGAATTTAATGGATATTGATGGCAGTTACTTTGGTCCCTCAAGACTTGAGGATAGTAAAGTGAGGAGATGCAATAGCACAGAAATAATGATAGTTAACTTGAGAACTGCTGAAAGAATACAAAACCTTGTTGATGAGAAATATTATGAGAGAGGTGAGAGAGGGACTCTGCCGCCACAGTTCGTTTTACTCTCAGAGATAATTTTTCAACCCGCTGTAGCGGGAGACATTGAATATAATATTAAGAGGCTGGTCTCCGCGTTTGGCTATGATGTTTTCGTCTCCTTAAAGAATGCTGTCTACTACTATCATATTGGCTCCTATATTGAATTTAAGGGGGCTGCTGAACTCCTCATTCCAATAATTATGGTGATTCTGAACGTTAGCATGGTTATGGTCAATAGCGCCTATGAGCGAAGTAAGGAGATTAGGGTTCTCTCGATGCTCGGATTAAACCCAACACATATAGGATTAACATTCGTTGCTGAGGCGACGGTAATGGGCATGGTTGGCGGCAGCATAGGATATGTATCTGGGCTTGGATTCTATAGAATAATGTTATTGTTTGGGCAGGACCTTATGGTCAGAGAGAAACTCGAGTGGTGGTGGAGCGCGCTTGGCTTCGCATTAGCCATACTCATATCTGTCCTGTCAGCTATGAGACCAGCTGCCATAGCTGTTAGTGCTTACACTCCCTCAAAGGTAAAGAGGATTAAGAGAAGCGAGGAAGAGATGAGGAAACGTAAAGAGGAGATATTTAGGGTTTATCAGGCTAGGGAGATGAGCATGCCAGTAAAGGTGTTGGTCAGCGAGAAGGAGTTCTTTGTAAACTACTTCCTCAACTCATTAGAAGATTTAAAGACAGGTTATACGGAAAAGATTGAAGATATCGAAGATGTTCCAGAGATTGAAAGTCCCAGGGGCGAGCTTATAAAAACAATTAAGTTTGTTCATTGTTTCGGACCCCTAGGGCCCGTTATGAGGACGAAGAATACTCTGACATTAATAAAGGGTCCAAGAGATGAGTATTATCGCGTTAGGTTGACAGCTGAGCCGGCTTTGCCCGGTATGCCAGAGAATGCCATTGAAAGAACAGTGGATTTGGTCCATGAGATATTAATGAGATGGGTTAGAAATAAGAAGAGAATTATGGGGATATTCTAAACGGATTCTCAATGTTGCCTAGAAAAGCATCTTAAGTTTTCTGCTCCCAGAAGAAAGGAGAAGCTGTCCCAAATGATGGAAAGGCATTATCTGGTAAAACTATTCTTATGCCCCTAGAAGCTCGTCTATAACTTCATTTGCAGCTTCAATAAGCTGTTCTCCAGAACCACGCTCCACTATGCATACTGGCAGATTAACCTCGTAGCCACCTTCATCAAAAGCCTCCTCCGTTGGTACATAACCTATCACCTCCTTCGCGCACCCAATAACCATCGTGACATCAGCTCTAGAATGCTCCTTTACCCTTAACCCCAAGTCCACAAAGATTTCGCCGGGAAGTATAACCGCTACAAGACCCCCAATCTTGAAGCCCTGCACCTCCACATCAATCGTGTTGGAGGGGAATGTTCTGTGTATAAGGTTAGAGAGCTTCATTACAAAGAGCCTAAATTTAATGTCCTCCGCTTCTCTCCCACTAGCATCTTTAAGTTTAGTCTCAAGAGCCTTGATATCCTCATCTCTATACTCTGGAATAGGCTTAAGCTTAAGCCTGACAGTTCTATTGGCTAGCGCTAATGCATAGTCCTCACGGCAAACCACGGAATTTAAAATCTTTATGGCTTCGCCACCTATGGCTCTACCCATACGGACCGCGTCCTTAAAGCGCCCCACGCTCCTATCGTAAATTCTATTAATTCTTGTGTTCTCGGTTAGGGGATTTATATCCCCGAACGCTCCATTGAGGAATAGGCATATACCGCCCTCAACATGTTCAACGGTTCTTGAAACGTAGCCTGGATAATCCCCGGAAATCATAAGGTTATTTGGGCCTAAGACAACGGCGTGGCATGTATAGTTCACTAGTGCAGCTACAAGCCGTCCGACCTCATCCTCAAATCTAACTGCAATTAGCTCCTCATCTAATGAGCCAACACTAGGCTTCCTCCTATTAATAGTCCAGCCCCTAACCTCACCCCTCCCATAGCCAACTCTAACCTTACGCATAGAATTAAAGGACTCGATTAAGCCTGAAGATATTAGCCAGGGCAGCAGGCTCAGGTACTCGTTTAGAAAGATACGCTGCTCTATGACAGAATGTATGCCTAAGATTGAGGGGCCAGAATGATTATGAACAGCCACAACCGCCACGGCCTTTTTTGGAAGACCCAGCTTCCTTGATATGGTTTCTCTAATCCTTTCAGTCATATCCCTGGTCACATAGAGGGTTTCCAGGGACGCTAACATTAAGTGATGTTCATCATCTGTGACCGCTAAACATCTTGCATATAAATGGTCATGTACTCCTTGGGAAGGTTTATCTCTCGATGCATATCCATCCATTGGTACGCCTATCGGTGGAGTAATTCTAACCTTAGCTGCTCCAGCCTTCAGCATAATACCAAAGTTATCATTCCAATCTAATATTAATAATTGTTATTATTTACGACATATGCCTCGTTAACCCAGCCAAAAACGTAAGAAAAATTAAATTTAAACTGCCCTGAGGAGCTAGGTATTTTTGGCGTTGGAGGTGCAGTAGTTGAGGAGGTTTAAGGTTGTCATAACCGACTCAGACTATCCATCGCATGAGATTGAGGAGGAAATTCTATCTCGCGTGGGGGCTGACTTAGTTAAATTTCAGTGCAAAACGGAGGATGAGGTTATTGAATGCTGCAGTGATGCTGATGCGCTCTTAAATCAGTATGCTCCAATAACCAGAAGGGTTATTGAAAGTCTTAAGAGGGTTAGGGTGATAGTTCGATATGGGGTTGGTGTTGATAATGTGGATGTTGAGGCTGCTACGGAGAGGGGCATCTTCGTTGCAAATGTTATATATGATATTACTGATGTTGCAGACCACGCTGTTGGGTTAATTCTCTCGCTTGTTAGAAAGATACCTCTGGCGAATCAGAATGTTAAGGAGGGGATGTGGGATTGGAAGGGCATACAGCCCATATCGCGTTTAAAGGGGAAGACTGTTGGCATAATAGGTTTTGGCAGAATAGGGAGGAAAGTTGCACAGAGACTTAGAGGGTTTGAGGTTAAGTTAATTGCATACGACCCATATGTTCCAGCAGACTTATTTGCTGAGCATGGCGTTGAAAAGGTTGATTTTGAGACTTTAATTGAAGAAGCTGACATAATCACAATTCACACGGCTCTAACAAGCGAAACGAGACATTTAATTGGGGAGAGGGAGCTTAGGAGCATGAAACGGGATGCAATCTTAATCAACACCTCTAGGGGGAGCGTTATCGATGAGAGGGCGCTCTATAAAGCTTTAAAGGAGGGTTGGATATCTGGGGCGGGATTAGATGTGCTTGAGAAGGAGCCGCCTGAAAAAGATAATCCCCTCCTGAAATTAGACAACGTGATAGTGACGCCCCATATGGCATGGTATTCAAGAGAATCTTTGGATGAAATCCGCAGAATAGCTGCCGAAGAGGTTGCCAGAGTCTTAAGCGGCCAAATACCGATAAACTTGGTAAATAAGGATGTTCTTAGAAGGATTGGGCGCTAATGCCCTTAAGCGCACCCTTCATTCTCTTAAATAATGGAGAATAACTGTTATGAGCGGGGAGAGCATTAGGCCGAGCGTTAAAGCCTATTGCCTCAAGGTTCCTAAACAGCTGGGTGAGAAGGCGATTAAACTCTCAACTAAACTTGACATTTTAAATGGGGAACTGGAGATTTTAAGGGATGGAGATTACATTTTCGTTCCGCTCAAAAAATCTCCCATAGAAGAGCAGCTAGAGGAGATGAAGAAGGAAGTTGCGCAGTTCGAGATATCGACCTGCGACTTCTATAGGCGTGAGAAGCCCATAAGGAGTATAGTTGATTTTTTAAGTGATAAGCTGCCTCCACATCTACTGGCTAGTGTCCCACGCTCAATAGATTTTATTGGCGACATCGCCATTGTTGAGGTTCCACCGGAGCTTGAGACCCATAAAAGACTAATTGGGGAGGCGATATTGCATGTTTTTAGGCGCGTTAGGTCTGTGCTCGCTAAGTCTAGCGCTATTAGCGGCGTGTATCGCCTAAGGGAATACGAGGTTATAGCTGGTTCAGATAAAACTGAAACAGTTCATAAGGAGTATGGCTGTAAATACCATCTTGACCCAAGGAAAGTGTATTTCTCGCCGAGACTATCTTATGAGCGCTATAGAGTTGCATCCCAAGTTAGCGAAGGAGAAACCGTCATAGACATGTTTGCTGGAGTTGGACCATTCTCGATATTAATAGCCAAGGTCCGTAGGAACTTGCTGGTTTATGCGGTTGACATAAACCCGAACGCTATAGAGTACCTGACAAAGAATGTTTATGTAAACAACGTTTATGGGAGGGTCATACCAATCTTAGGCGACGCGAGAGATATTATTCGAAGCCGCCTCCGTGGGGTGGCAGATAGAGTTATAATGAATCTTCCGGAAAGGGCGATAGAGTATATTGATGCGGCATGCTTAGCCATTAAGCCATCTGGCGGCGTAATACATTATTATGAGTTTTCCGAGAGCCCCTATGTAACTGAAGATGCGAAGGAGAGAATATCCGAAGCCATAAAAGGGGCTGGAAGGAGGATGGAAGCAATACTTTCAGAGAGGTCGGTTAAAGAAGTGGCGCCATTCAAGTGGCAGATAGCAGTAGACATAAAAATTCAATAGGACTATTTAATGGTGCTTTTCCATAGGCGGTGGATTAACGATGCTAAATAGGGACAAATATATTTTAGCTTTAGATGAGGGGACGACAAGCGCGAGAGCTATAATTTTCAACAGGGAGTCTAAGGTTTTAAGCTTAGGGCAGTATGGCTTCCCACAAATATATCCCCATCCCGGATGGGTTGAGCATAATCCTGATGAGATTTGGAGCGCTCAAATAAAAGCTGTTAGAGATGCTCTTAGCAGCGCACAGATAGAAGCCAGCGAGATTGCCGCCATAGGTGTGACAAACCAGAGGGAGACCACAATCCTATGGGATAAATCGACTGGTAAGCCCATCCATAACGCCATCGTGTGGCAGTGCCGAAGAACCGCAGATATAGCCGAAGAACTTAGGAGGGATTATGGAAGCCTATTTAAGGATAAAACCGGGCTTATTCCAGACTCATACTTCTCAGGACCTAAAGTCAAGTGGCTTCTAGACAATATTTCCGGTTTAAGGGAGAGGGCTAAGAGGGGGGAAATATTATTCGGCACAATTGATTCCTTCCTAATCTGGAGGCTCACAGGCGGAAAGACTCACATCATAGACTATAGCAACGCTTCCAGAACAATGATGTTCAATATCCACAAACTGGACTGGGATAGGGAGCTGCTAGAGATTCTCGGCGTGCCTGAAAGCGTGCTGCCAGAACCCCTACCCTCAAGCCACATTTATGGATATACGGACCCAAACGTTTTAGGCGTAAGCGTGCCGGTTTCAGGCGATATAGGAGACCAGCAGGCCGCCCTTTTTGGTCAGGTAGCCTTCAGTGAGGGTATGGTTAAGTGCACGTATGGAACTGGAAATTTCCTCCTCATGAACACTGGTAGTAAACCTCGTGAGTCGAAGCGGCTATTGACGACCATAGCATGGGGAATAGGGAAAGATGTAACATACGCTCTGGAGGGGAGCATATTTATATCTGGCGCCGCAATCCAGTGGCTTAAGGAAGCATTAGGGCTAATTGAGAATCTTTCAGAGACCGAGACTTTGGCGTCATCCCTCAGGAGCAGTGAGGGCGTATTTTTTGTGCCAGCATTTGTGGGTCTCGGAGCACCATACTGGGACCAATATGCCAGGGGCCTAATTATAGGCTTGACTAGAGGCGCTGGTAAAGCCCATATTGTCAGGGCAACCCTCGAGTCAATAGCCTACTTAACACGCGATGTTCTCGAGGTTATGAAGGAAGATTCCGGCATAAAAATAGATGAGCTAAGGGTTGACGGCGGGGCCTCAAAGAATGACTTTCTAATGCAGATTCAAGCGGATATATTGGGCCTAAGGATAGTCAGACCCCTAATTCTAGAAACAACAAGCTTGGGAGCCGCATACATGGCTGGTTTGGCCGTAGACTATTGGAGCAGCTTAGAGGAGCTAGCCTCCATGTGGAGGATTGAGAGAATATTCGAGCCAAAGATAAGCTTGATTGAGAGGGATAGGCTCTATAAGGTTTGGAGAAAGGCTGTTGAGAGGTGCTTGGGCTGGGCTAGGATTCTCGAGGATACTGGCCTAGAGTAGAGGGATAAGAATGAGACGGCCTATACATGTTGCTGTAATTGGCGCTGGGATAGTTGGTGCAAGCATAGCAAGGGTTCTCTCAATGTTCGAGGATTTTGAGGTTGATTTGTTGGAGAGGGAGGTTGATATTGGCTGGGGTGTTAGTAAGGCTAATACTGGAATAATCCACGCTGGATACGATGATGAGCCGGAACTATATCCTTTGAGGGCTAAATTATGCGTTGAAGGAAACAAACTATGGCATAAGTGGACTGAGGAGCTTGACATACCCATTAGATGGTGCGGCTCGCTTGTTTTAGCCTTCAACAATGAGGAAATGAAAATCCTAAAAGAACTCTATAATAGGGGCGTCAGAAATAAAGTTAAAGAGCTAAAAATTATTGGAGCTGAGGAGATTAAAACTCTAGAACCAAACGTCTCAAGGGAGGCTGAGGCTGCGCTTTGGGCCCCAACTGCAGGTCAAATATCACCTTGGGATGCCGTTATAGCCCTCGTTGAAAATTGTGTTATGAACGGTGTTAGATTACGTCTTTCTACTGAGGTTAGGGGCATAAAGATTGAGGGTGGCTGTGTCCGAGGTTTGGAGACTAATAGGGGTTTTATTGAGGCTGATTTCATCATTAATTCATCTGGGCTTTATGCTGATAAAATAGCGGAGATGGCTGGTCTTGGGGGCTACCGGATAAAGCCCAGAAGAGGCGAGTATCTAATCTTCGATAGGGAGGCTGAACCAAAAGTCTCCAGAATATTATTTCCAACACCAACACCCATATCTAAAGGCGTCGTTGTGACAACAACCGTTGATGGGAATCTAATGATTGGACCAAGCGCGCAGGATTTAGCCGAGGACCAGAGGGAGGAAAGAGCCAACACACGTGAGGGCCTAGACTATGTTTGGGAGTCCGCCTCAAAGCTCGTGGAAAAGCTCCCCCCAAAGAGTAGGGTTATAAGGTTTTTTGCAGGATTAAGGCCTGAACCAACCGGAGGAGACTTCATTATCAGAAAATATGATGAAGTCTTTGGCCTTATAGATGCTGCCGGCATGCGTTCACCGGGCTTAACCTCCGCCCCAGCCATAGCCCACATGGTCCTTAATATTCTTAAATCAACCTTAGACGCCGATTTTAAACCTAAAAAATGCTGGAACCCGTATAGGAGGCGCATAAGAAGATTCTCTGAGCTAACGCCTGAGGAGAGGAGCAAACTTGTAAAGGAGGAGCCTAGGTATGGTCGGATAATATGCATTGATAAGATGGTGACCGAGATGGAGATAATTGAGGCAATTAGGAGGGGTGCAACAACGATAGATGGCGTAAAATTTAGGACTAGAGCCTGCATGGGGATATGCCAGGGCTCATCGTGCACGCATAAGATTGCGCTAATAATCTCCAGAGAACTAAAGATACCCCTTTGGAAAGTATCGATTAGGGGGCCGGGCACAGAGATAGGCATAGGCGATGTCAAATCCCTGTTTAGGAGGAGAAAGACTTGAACACGAGAGAATGTGACCTAGCAATTATAGGCGGCGGGCCAGCCGGGCTTGCGGCGGCGATAAAAGCGTGGAATCTCGGAATTAAGAGCATAATCCTCCTAGATGAATCTGAAATCTTGGGCGGTGTCCTACCGCAATGCATTCACACGGGCTTTGGAATACACTATTTTAGGGAGGACTTAACAGGCCCCGAGTTCGCCGCTAGGCTCATAGAGATGCTGAAGAATACCGGTGTTGAGGTCTTATGTGGGACTTATGTGGAGCATTTAAGTATTGAGTCTGGTGGGCTGAAGAGAATTTATGGTTACAGATACGGCGAGGCCCTAAAGATGGACTCTAAAGCGGTTATATATGCTGCTGGATGCAGAGAGAGAAGCCGATTTGAAGCTGGAATACTTGGCGATAGGCCGGCTGGAGTTTACACAGCTGGTGAAGCCCAAACCCTAATGGACATTTATGGGATTCTGCCAGGTAGTGAGGTTGTTATTATTGGCTCGGGTGATGTTGGCTTAATAATGGCCAGAAGATTCGCCCTAGAAGGCGCGGATGTTAAGGCTGTTGTTGAGATAATGCCCTATCCAGGCGGTTTAACACGTAATATTGTTCAATGCCTAGAGGACTTTGGCATACAATTATACTTAAGCCACGGTGTAACCGAGATTAGGGGCAAAAATAGGGTTGAGGCAGTCAGGCTCGCAATGGTAGATGAGAAGCGTAATCCAATAAAGGGCACAGAATTCGAGATTAAATGCGACACGGTAATTTTAGCAGTCGGCTTAAAACCCAGAAGTGAGATTCTTGCAAGGGCAGGAGCATATATAGATGAAGCCACCGGCGGCCCAATCGTAAACGATTGGCTTGAGACGAGCATACCGGGGGTCTTCGCCGCTGGCAACGTGCTCGTCGTAAACGACCTGGTTGATTACGCCGCCGAGCAGGGCGAGTGGGCGGCTGAGTCAGCCCATAAATTTCTGCGTGAGGGTGGGCTTCCACGGGTAGATTTTAAGCGTGTAATTTTAGGGCGCAACGTTAGGCTCATTGTACCACAGCTAGTGAGCTGCCTCCAAGATACCACTTTCTATGGACGCGTTCTCAAACCCGAGGAGAATGTTCTTTTGAGGTTTGAGGAGGCTGATTGCTCCTTTAGGCTGCCAATCGTCAGACCATCAGAGATGTTTAGATTTAGAATTCCATCCGAAAAGCTCTCAAGAATCCATGGTGACAAGTTGACTGTCAATATTATTGGAGCGTGAGGGCGCAATGTCTAATGCCACCAGAACTTTAACATTCACATGCATTATATGCCCAATTGGATGTAGACTTAAGATTCTAGTGGGGGACAGCGCTATTATTTCAATTGAGGGGAATAGATGCCCCAGAGGGGCCGTTTATGCCCAAAACGAGATTAATCCAAAACGCACCCTCATAACAGTCATTAAAGTTAAAGGGGGTAACCTACCAGTGGTCTCCGTAAAATCCTCAGAGCCCATACCAAAAAGCCTCATACCCAAAGCCATGGAGGCTCTCTCAGAGATCACTGTGCAAGCCCCAATCAAAATAGGAGACATCATAATCCAAAACCTCCTAGACCTAGGAGTCAATATAGTGGCTACAAGAAATGTCGAAGAAGTATAATGAGCGCCAAAGAAAGCCTCCCACTAAACAGCGGATTAAGGCGAAATACAAAAATACCCGTCAAGCAATTCTCTAATTGTATGCTAAAATAGCATAATTGCCGGGTTACCCTAGCCTGGTAGGGGGCAGGCCTGCTAAGCCTGTGGCGCTTTTGCGCCGCGCGGGTTCAAATCCCGCACCCGGCGCCAGACTCTAGGGTCCAAATCCCCACTCCTTTTAAGTCTTGGAATAATGAGTTTGGCGTGAAGGGCGAGATCTATGATTATGATGAGAGAAGCTTGAGCACTACAGGCGGATAATCGCTGGATTCGGGCATAATGGCGAGGAGTTGGAAAGAGAAAATGTTATAGGAGTTTACATGCCCTCTAAATATTCAAGTCAACATGGTAAAGAAGATGCCCGAAAAGTAGCTGAAACCTAGGAATATAGCCAAGGATAAAAGGATAAGAGGAAATATTCTTATGGACATATCCGATCGACTTAAAGATTTGAAAATGCTTGTTATAAATATTGGGAATAAGACCGAGCTTGCCCTTGGCTATTGCACATTATATGGTGATATAGTCGGCGGAATAGGTGTCCTTGGAGACGTAAGTAAACTTGAAGTTTATCAGTTGGCAAGATATGTCAACAAAAAGGCTGGAAAAAGAAATAATTCCTGAAAAGAGTTTTTAAGAAGAAACCTTCACCTGAACTGAAGGAGGGATAATATGATCCGTTTGATTTCGACGTTGTCAGCCTAATGATGGATGACATAATAGAGAAGAGGAAAAGTAAACGTGAGCTCATTGAAATGGGCTATCCAAGAGAAGTTGTAGAGGACGTCTACATGAGATTTAGGAGGGCTGAATACAAAAGGAGGCAAGCACTACCATGCGTGAAAATCACACTAAAGGCATTTGGCATAGGATGGAAAATGCCGATCATTAACCACCGGGAAGGATAGTAAATTTTAACCTTGTTAGACATTCTAATAGTTTTCTCGTCTCAACAATCACTTTTATTTATCCTCTACTGTTTACTAAGGCTGGAACTCGCCCGCAACATTTCCGGGCGAGTTTTAGGCAGATGTGGCCCATAAAAATGGAAAATTATTATATGGATAAAAAGGCTGATATAATATAAAAATAATGTGAGGAAATTATTTTGGAGACGCCGATATATGGCGGGATCTAATGAAATATCAAGGAAGGAAATTGAAATATTGAGGATTTTGAGCGAATTAACAGAGCCTGTAGGGTCAACTTTTATTAAGCGGGAGCTTGAGAAGAGAGGTTTTTTCTTAAGCGAGAGGACCATAAGATATCATCTTAGGATGTTGGAGCTTAGGGGATTGGTTTCCGGGCATGAGAAGGGTGGAAGGACTATAACTGAGAAGGGTCTTGAGGAGCTAAGTAGAAGCTTAGTTTCACAAAGAATCGGCTTCGTTATAACGCGCTTCCTTTCGATGGCTTACTCGGTTACATATGACTTGGCAACCGACAGCGGGCTGGTTGTCACAAATATTTCGATTGTGGATAAAGATTCTTACGATAAAATTATAGAGGTGGTAAATATGCTTCGTGAGACAAATCTGCTCTTAGCCCCCTACATTAAGATTCTAGATGAGAATGAAGAATATCAAAACATATTTGTTCCAGAAGGCAAGATTGCTCTTTTCACCGTCTGCGATTTAACAATTGATGGAATATTGATTCACTCCGGCATACCAATATTCTTTAAATATGGTGGGTTAGTTCAGGTTGTAAATAGGAGGCCGCTACGCTTTATTGAATTGATTTCGTATGAGGGAACAACTGTGCCGCCACTTGAGCTTTTTGTGCGAAGCAACCAGACTTCAATAATAAAGGTTATAAGAACGGGGTCGGGGATATTGCCAGCCGCAATGAGGGAGATACTTGCCGAGGCTAGGGAAAAAACGTTGGAGATTCTGTCTACATTGCGGGATAAGGGATGGGGCGGCGTATTATCTGTATCAGCGCCTAATGAACCCCTACTGGGCGTTCCAATATCTATGGACAGATTCGGCTTATGTATGGTTGGAGGTTTAGCTCCGGGAGCAGCCTTAACGGAAGAGGGCATAAAAGTGGAGACCTTTGCACCGCACTGTCTAATTCCAATAGAAGAAATGAAAAGAATATAATTATAAAATCGATACCTACGCTAATGCTTCCTCACTAAATAGGAGTTGATTGATTTAGCTGCTTTCTTCCCAGCCTCTATGGCCTTTATAACCGATGCTGCTCCGCTAACAACATCGCCGCCGGCGAATATCCCGGGAGCAACCTCCAGCGTCTCTTGATTAGCGACTATCGTCTTATCCTTCGATATTCCAATTTTCCTAGAAGAGCCCGTTATAGCTATGGTATTTGGTATATGCTCAGTTGCTATGACGACTAAGTCGGTATTATAGAGGAAATTCGATCCCTCAATTGGGGTCATCTTTAACTTACCGGTCTTGACATCAATCTCCTGCCTTAATCTTACGAGCTCAACCTGCCTAACCCATCGCTTCTCATCACCAATCAATCTTAATGGTTTAGTTGCTGGTACTGGCTTTACACCCTCCTCTATACCACGCCTAATATCGTCTGCACGCCCCACAATCTTCCTCTGATAAAAAATACAGACCTCCTCAGCGCCTAACCTTATAGCGCACCTAGCAGCATCCATCCCCCTAGCGCCTAGAATAGCAACTTTACTTCCAACTTTGACTGGAGTTTTACTCTTATATGGGAAAGTATAGGCTTTCATAAGATTTATTCTAATTAGGAATTCATTTAAGGAGTAGACGCCGCATAAATTCTCACCTGGTATGCCCAGAAGCTTAGGTAAGCCCGCCCCGGTGCCTAGGAAAACAGAGTCATATCCTTCATTGAATAAATCATCTATTGTCAGCGTTTTCCCTACGATAATGTTCGTCTTTATTTCGACACCAATCTTCTTGATGAGATCAATCTCCTGCCTAACAACACGCTTCGGTAAACGGAACTCCGGTATACCATAAATTAGTACTCCGCCAGCCTCATGAAGAGCCTCAAAGATAGTTACATGATGACCTATTTTTGCTAGCTCAGCTGCCACGCTCAGGCCCGCTGGGCCACTGCCAACGACTGCTATATTTTTCCCAGTCGATGCTGATGCACTTGGAATATAGGACGAGCCCCTCTCCAGATTCCAGTCCGCAACAAATCTTTCAAGAGCCCCTATATTGACTGGGTCACCTATTGTTAGCTTGCAACCCATAGCGCATAAGACTTCTTGCGGGCATACCCTCCCACATACTGATGGTAAGCAGTTCGTCTCACGAATCTTTCTATCAGCCTCCTCGTACCTACCCATCCTGATGAGTTTTATGAAGCCGGGTATATCGATATGTAGAGGGCACATTTCCGTGCAAAGCGGGTTATAGCATTGGAGGCACCTAGAGGCCTCAGCAAGCGCCTGCTCTTCAGAGTAACCTAAAGCCACTTCATCAAATGTCTTTATGCGCTCCTCAACGGATCTCTCGGGCATTGGGATTCTCTTTAACCTAGTCTCCAGCCTTAACATGCATACCCTCCCCCACGAACTTTAAGGCTAATTTCTCCTCCTCGTCATACATGTGGATTCTCGCCCTAAACTCCTCAAAATCTACCAGATGCGCATCAAATTCAGGCCCATCTACGCATGCAAACATGGGTTTACCCCCAATAGTTACGCGGCAGCACCCACACATCCCGGTTCCATCAATCATAAGAGAGTTTAAGCTGACAATTGTCTTGATTTTAAAGGGTTTCGTAACTTCTGAAATAGTTCTCATTAAGGTTGCTGCCCCAACGGCGTAAACTACATCAAACCTTTCACCAGAAGAGAGTAGATTCTTGAGTAGATCTGCAGCATATCCTCTAGTTCCTTCCGAACCATCATCTGTCACGATGAAGAGCCTATCGCTCACTTTTCTAAACTCATCTTTATATATTAGAAGGCTGGATGTCCTCGCACTTATTATGGCAGTTACATTATTGCCTGCCTCTTTCAAATGCTTCGCCCTCTCATACGCTGCTGCGATGGCAACACCTCTACCGATGACACATGCTTTTCCATAAAACTTAATCTCAGCTGGTTTTCCCAACGGACCTACTAAATCATGTAATATGTCTCCAGTATTTAGTTTTCCTAGCTCCAACGTTGATGCGCCGACAACCTTAAAGACTAATGTAATAGTTCCTTCGATCGGATCCCAGTCTACAAGGGTTAGAGGGATTCTTTCACAATCCTCACTAGCCCTCACGATTACAAATTGTCCGGGTTTGGCTTTTCTGGCGATCAGGGGCGCCCTAACCTTTATAAGGTAGGTTTCTGGGGCTAATTCTTTCTTCAGAATTATTTCGTTCTCCCTCATCACTTCCCACCACATTCTATAGTTTATAAAGGCCTGTAAGGATTCCTTTAGTAACTTCTTCGGGCGTTTTCCCGGAGAGGACTATATCCAGAAAGGCTTTTCTGAGATCAGTCCTCTCTTCATGAAGGTTGAACCTCTCAAGTGCCGCATTAAGGATGCTCGCTATATCTGGCATCTTTTCTTCATAGATTTTCTTAGCAATACCCCAGCATCTTATGAAGTCTAAATAGTCTAGCCTAAGGTCAAAGTATTCTGCTAAAATTATGTAGGCGAGGTCTTGCGCCGAGAGTTTTTTAGAGAATTTTCTCTCAAAAAATTCTTTCCCCTCCTCAGTCCTACCAGAGCTGTAGAGATAGCTCCAGTAAATATAATTGTGGAAGATGTCAATTACTCTGTCTTGGAAGTCTGGGCAGCTTACACCTGGCCTATGATTCTTTGCGCAAACAACGTTACCATCGATGTCGGTTCTATCCTCAAAGTTCTTACATTCAAAACAGAATCTTGTCCTTGAGGCGGTGTTCCTCAAACCCTCAAATTTATCTTGGAAGTCTGGGCAGCTTACGCCCGGCCTATGATTCTTTGCGCAAACCAGGCTGCCATCTATCTCCATCCTATCTTCGAAGTTCTTACATTCGAGGCAGAATCTCACAGGCAATATTGTTTTCCACCCCTTAGGAGAGAAAAGCTTCCAGTACTTGATCGGCTTCCTCCTCTGGT
>Ga0209394_1000234_pt1 | contig 50571 bp, 46 predicted proteins | sample JNZ201metaG_FD_184122 | JGI IMG/M metagenome (GOLD analysis project Ga0209394, IMG submission 184122) | Hot spring microbial communities from Jinze hot spring, China to study Microbial Dark Matter (Phase II) - JNZ 20120812A (SPAdes) (version 3) ...
CTTTTCTCTCGAATAAGTCTTTTAACTTTTTCGCTGTGACTGTTACTTTATACTCATCTCCGGACTTTGTCAACTTCAACTCTGGATAAACCGTGGGTTTCTGGCCATCTGGTAAACCCTTGAACTGTGTACTCAGTATTACATAATAACCGGGTTCGATAGGTTTTTGAAGAGGAACACACGCAAACAACGCAAAAAGTAGCGATAGTCCCAAGCCCAGCAAGAACATACGCTTCATAACCTCAACCTCCCTTAACAAATATGGTTGTAAAAAGTGCTTAAAGATGCGTACAGGTATCATAGCCAAATGAAATTATACAACCGTACCGGAAAGGGAGAAAATTGTACCCTGGAAAAAGTTCCAAGAATAATCTTCTCGAAATAGCGTTAGACTTACCGATGTTCAGGGAATTCCAATAATATAAATCTTCTCCCCCCGCATAACCATCTGCAAACGCTTATCTTTTCTCTTCTCTTTGAACATCTCGTAACGCACCACTATCTCAGGGTCCTTGTCGAACACGTAAAGTTCCTGATTATCGGAGCCTTTCCGTGTAAGTTCTGCATAAATTCTCGTAACGGTGTTGTTATAACGTACCAGCCGATGAAGTACTTGTTGAAGTTGTTGATGTCTTGCACAATTAATGCAAGCTCGGCTCTCCAATTTCTTCCAAGAGTATCGCAGATGTCCACGTTTACTGGACCGACAGTGGTTCCTGTCAACTACATATGCCCCACTAACTCCGTATTGCCATCTATCCAACGTAAGTGGAAAAAGTACCTGCAAAAACTGAGCTGCACAAACTAGCATTAAAGTAACACTGCTTTCTCTCTTAAGTTTCTAACACGTACTCAAACAAATCCAAACATATCATAACTTGAATCAATTGCATCAAAAGTTATGATAACGAAAAACTCCATATGAGAGAGACGCTCAAGTGGCTGAAAAGTTAAACGACCGGATAGAAAGAAAAGTGATAGCTGACACAGAGTGTAAGACGGAGGATACTTAAAGACCTTTGATTGTGGTTCTGTATGTTCAAAGATGCGAAACGGATAAATTTATCCACTAATTTAAGAAAGGTAAACTTTTAGATGGGAGCTCATCAGCCAAGCTGATAAAACAGCGTTGTGCCTTTGAGAACGGAAGACATGCAGGAATACTTGGATTGTTCGTGCGGATAGTAGAGCAGGGCAGTCAGTTGCGCGGATGAGCGGATGAAAGGAAGGGGATACCTTGGAGGGGTGGTTTTAAAAAATCACCCCCCTGGTAACTCCAGGGGGGTTGCTGGGATATATCTCAAGCCTGGGCACTACCTACTCTCGCAAGGGGTCGCCCCCTTACTACCATCGGCCCGCGGAGGCTTAACGGCCAGGTTCGGAATGGAGCTGGGTGTTTCCCTCCGCAGTATCGGCACCCAGGCTTCTTGGCCACTGGAAAGTGCATAGGGCAGTAGGTGAAGGAGTCGGCCTATTAGTACCGGTTGGCTCCACACCTTACGGTGCTTCCACCACCGGCCTATCAAGGTCCTCTTCTCGGACCGGCCTTGGAGGCCTCATCTTGGAGCGCGCTTCCCGCTTAGATGCTTTCAGCGGTTATCGCTCAGGAGCGTGGCTACCCAGCGTATGCCCTTGGCAGGACAGCTGGTACACCAGAGGCTCCCTCACCCTGGTCCTCTCGTACAAAGGGCGACCCTCCTCAAGCCTCCTACGCCCGCAGCAGATAGGGACCGACCTGTCTCACGACGGTCTGAACCCAGCTCACGTACCCCTTTAATAGGCGAACAGCCTAACCCTTGGGACCTGCTTCAGCCCCAGGATGGGATGAGCCGACATCGAGGTGCCGAGCCAAGCCGTCGATGTGAACTCTCGGGCTTGACTAGCCTGTTATCCCCGGGGTAACTTTTGTCCGTTGATCGACGGCCCTTCCACTCGGAGCCGCCGGGTCACTAGGACCGGGTTTCCCCCCTGCTCGAGCCGTCGCTCTCGCAGTCAGCCCGGCTTATGCCCTTGCACTCAACGGTGGATTTCCAACCCACCTGAGCCGAGCTTTGCGCGCCTCCGTTACCTTTTAGGAGGCGACCGCCCCAGTCAAACTGCCCACCTGGCACTGTCCCTCGCCTGCTCTCCACAGGCGTAGGTTAGAACTCCGCTACGACGAGGGTGGTATCCCACCGACGGCTCCAGGCACCCTGGCGAGCGCCCTTCTTCGCCTCCCACCTATCCTGTACACGCCGCAGCAGAGCACAATACCAGGCTGCAGTAAAGCTCCACGGGGTCTTTCCGTCTAGCTGCGGGTACTGGGCATCTTCACCCAGACTGAAATTTCACCGGGCCCCCTGCCGAGACAGTGCCCCAGTCGTTACGCCATTCATGCAGGTCGGAACTTACCCGACAAGGAATTTCGCTACCTTAGGACCGTTATAGTTACGGCCGCCGTTTACCGGGGCTTCGGTTCGGAGCTTGCACCCCTCCCCTTAACCTTCCGGCACCGGGCAGGCGTCAGTCCCTATACGTCCTCTCATCGAGTTCGCAGAGACCTGTGTTTTTGGTAAACAGTCGCCAGGGCCTTGTCACTGCGACCGCCTCGGCCTCCCCCAGTTTCCGCCTTTCGGCTTCCCCTGGGTTCAACCTACCGCGGCACCCCTTCTCCCGAAGTTACGGGGCCAATTTGCCGAGTTCCTTGGCAAGGGTTATCCCGCTCCCCTGAGCTTTCTCAGCCCGCCTACCTGTGTCGGTTTGCGGAACGGGCACCCACATGCCACTACACGCGGCTTTTCTCGGCAGTGTGGCGTCAGCCTCGTTGGCCCCTCTCGGAGCCTCCCCTTCACGGCTCAGCTCAGGCTGCGGACTTACCTACAGCCCTCTTCGCCTAACCGCTTGGAGGGATTTGCCACTTATCCCCGAGGCTTAGCCTCCTGCGTCCCCGCCTGCAGTTTCGGCATGCAGGTGGTGCCGGAATATTAACCGGCTTCCCATCGGCTACCCCTTTCGGGTTTGCCTTAGGTCCCGACTCACCCTGGGCGGACGAACCTTCCCCAGGTACCCTTAGGCTTTCGGGGGGATGGATTCTCACCATCCTCTCGTATACTCATGCCTGGATTCTCACTTCCGCCTCGTCCAGCAGCCCTCACGGGTCTGCCTTCTCCCTACAGCGGAACGCTCCCCTACCAACCTACCTTACGGTAGGTTCCGTGGCTTCGGGGGGTGGCTTCAGCCCCGCACATTTTCGGCGCAGTGCGGCTCGACCGGTGAGCTGTTACGCACTCTTTAAATGATGGCTGCTTCTAAGCCAACATCCCGGTTGTCTATGCCGCACCACATCCTTCCTCTTCACACTTAGCCACCTCTCCGGGCCCTTAGCCGACGGTCTGGGTTGTTCCCCTCTCGTCCGTAGAGCTTATCCCCTACGGGCTCACTCCCGGCCTTAGTGTGCGGGCATTCGCAGTTTGGTAGGGTTCGCAGGTTACCCCACTAGCCCTTCCAGCGCTCTACCTCCCGCACAGAACGACCGAGGCTGCACCTCAATGCATTTCGGGGAGAACCAGCTATCACCGGGTTCGGTTAGCTTTTCACTCCTACCCACAGGTCATCCGAGGATTTTTCACGATCCACCGGTTCGGACCTCCAGTGGGTGTTACCCCACCTTCATCCTGCCCATGGGTAGCTCACCCGGCTTCGGGTCTACCGCCGCTGACTCGCGCCCTGTTCGGACTCGCTTTCGCTACGGCTCCGCCTCTATCGGCTTAACCTCGCCAGCGACGATAACTCCCAGGCTCATTAATCAAAAGGCACATCGTCACCCTCTCGGGCTCCGACTTCTTGTAGGCATGCAGTTTCAGGTCTCTTTCACTCCCCTTCCGGGGTGCTTTTCACCTTTCCCTCACGGTACTGGGTGCGCTATCGGTCGGCGGGTAGTATTTAGCCTTGGAGGGTGGTCCCCCCTGATTCACGCGGGATTCCACGGGTCCCGCGCTACTCGGGATCACAGGCACACCTTATCCGCGCATTTCGCCTACGGGGCTCTCACCCTCTACGGCTGGCCTTCCCAGACCATTCGGCTATGCGCAGCTTCGGTGCGGACTCAGCCTACCTGTGTCCCACGACCCCAGCCTTCCGGCTGGTTTAGGCTCCTCCCCTTTCGCTCGCCGCTACTCAGGGAATCTCGGTTGATTTCTTTTCCTCCGGGTACTGAGATGTTTCACTTCCCCGGGTCTCGCGCCTTGCGGCGTACGGGGTTGCCCCCGTACAGGTTGCCCCATTCGGGAATCCCGGGATCTTAGCTCGCTTGCAGCTCCCCCGGGCTTTTCGCAGCTTGCCACGCCCTTCATCGCCTCCCGCCGCCTAGGCATCCACTGCATGCCCTTAGTACCTTCACCTACTCCCTATGCACTTTTCAATGACCTCCGCCCCACTGGTGGAGACAAGGGGATTCGAACCCCTGACCCCCTGCTTGCAAAGCAGGTGCTCTCCCAGCTGAGCTATGTCCCCACCCGTGGTGGGCCCGGGAAGACTCGAACTTCCGACCTCACGCTTATCAGGCGTGCGCTCTGACCACCTGAGCTACGAGCCCAGCCATTCAAAAACGAATAGCAGCCACCCTCTCTCCTTAGAAAGGAGGTGATCCAGGCGCACCTTCCGGTACACCTACCTTGTTACGACTTAGCCCCCCTCACCACGTTCACCCTCAACGGCGCCCCTAAGAGTCACCGCCTTCGGGTGCCCGCAGCTCGGGTGGCTTGACGGGCGGTGTGTACAAGGCCCGGGAACGTATTCACCGCGGCGTGGCTGATCCGCGATTACTAGCGATTCCGGCTTCATGTGGGCGGGTTGCAGCCCACAATCTGAACTGGGGGGTGGTTTCAGGGATTTGCTCACCATCACTGGCTCGCGTCCCGCTGTCCACCCCATTGTAGCGCGTGTGTCGCCCAGGGCATAAGGGGCACGAGTATCTGACGTCATCCCCTCCTTCCTCCGGCTCGTCGCCGGCAGTCCCCTTAGAGTGCCCGCCTCTCGCGCTGGCAACTAAGGGCAGGGGTTGCGCTCGTTGCGGGACTTAACCCAACACCTCACGGCACGAGCTGACGACGACCGTGCACCACCTGTGCTGGCTCCCTACCTTACGATAGGGTCCCTCACCTTTCGGCTCGGTACCACCAGCATGTCAAGCCCTGGTAAGGTTCTTGGCTTAGCTTCCAATTAAACCACACGCTCCACCGCTTGTGCGGGCCCCCGTCAATTCCTTTGAGTTTCACCCTTGCGGGCATACTCCCCAGGCGGCTCACTTAACGCGTTAGCTTCAGCACGGAGCTCTTCGCCCCACACCTAGTGAGCATCGTTTACGGCTAGGACTACCCGGGTATCTAATCCGGTTCGCTCCCCTAGCTTTCGTGCCTCAGCGTCGGTTACGGCCCAGCAGACCGACTTCTCCACCGGCGTTCCTGCTGATATCTACGGATTTCACCCCTACACCAGCAGTTCCGTCTGCCTCTGCCGCACCCAAGCCCCGCAGTTTCCAGCGCATATCCACGGTTGAGCCGTGGCCTTTCACACCGGACACACGGGGCCGCCTACGCACCCTTTACGCCCAGTAATTCCGGGTAACGCTCGCCCCCTACGTATTACCGCGGCTGCTGGCACGTAGTTAGCCGGGGCTTATTCGTCGGGTACCATCAGACCTTTTTCCCCGACAAAAGGAGTTTACACCCCGAAGGGCTTCTTCCTCCACGCGGCGTCGCTGGATCAGGCTTTCGCCCATTGTCCAAAATCCCCCACTGCTGCCTCCCGTAGGAGTAGGGCCCGTGTCTCAGTGCCCTTGTGGCCGGCCATCCTCTCAGACCGGCTACCCGTCGTAGGCTTGGTAGGCCGTTACCCTACCAACTACCTGATGGGACGCAGGCCGCTCCCTCGGCGCCTTCCGGCCTTTCCTCTCCCGAGCGTATGGCGGTTTACCCGCAGTTTCCCGCGGCTATCCGCCTCCGAGGGGCACGTTCCTACGCGTTACGCACCCGTCCGCCGCTGTGCAGCCTTCGGCCGAAGCCTCCAGCTACACCGCTCGACTTGCATGTGTTAGGCACGCCGCCAGCGTTCACCCTGAGCCAGGATCAAACCCTCCAAGCTAACTCGTCAGGCCTAATCCTGCTCGCGGTGGCTGCTATTCGTTTTTCAATGACCGCGCTCGCCCATTTACCTTCAGCACGTCTAGCTCTCAGAGACCAAATCCTTAAGACCCCTCTCGGCCCTTCCATCTAACCACAGCGTATCTTAATTTACCACACTTACCGTTTTTTGTCAAGCTTTCGTTTTTGTTTTACTTTATCTTTCAACCTAACTCAAAGTCACCGGTGTATAATCTACCACAACCACTTTTTCTTGTCAAGGGGGATTAAAAAATTTAAGGGAGCCAAGGGCTCCCTCATAGTTTCTTGGAACCTTATATTTTCAAAACCTAAAACGCGAAACCGATAGTAACATACGGTGTTGGAGGTACAAGAAAGATTATAAAAGGTGTAACCATAACACCTGCACCAAGATAAATCTTCTCATCAAGTGGGTAATCAAGTCCAACACCTACGTAAGGTATGAGAAAAACAAAACCAACGTCCCAGAACAAAGACACTTCCCGAATTCTGAATAGGTATACACATACCAGATAGAAAAATGAGAACAAACAAATAGAACACTTAAAAGCGTGGATGCTACCTCCGTTCTAGTTGATTGCGTTTAACACACCTGACATCTCCTTTTATCTTACTACTACATTCTTTCCAGAATGGCAAGTAGCAAACGTATCAAAAACTGCTAAGATATTAGGCCTCGCAAAAGTAACTGTACGAAGAACCGTGTCCATTTTTTTGGAGGATAATTGAAGAAGACCGAAAAATTTGCTGAGAAAATAAAATCAAAGTTTGAGGATGCATTTGTTCAAGAAACCAAAAGAACAAGAGTTAGCTACGTACGATTGTATATCCATTTGCAGAGGAAATATGTACTCGAACGTACACAGAATTGATACCATTCAGTGAATTTCGTTTAGTTACAAAACACTTAAGTTTGGCCTCGTGTTTGTTTTGATGCTTGTGATGAGGTCAAAACAATTAAAGGTGAGGGAAAACACATATAGACCGGATGATGAATACGTTGAGATGAATTATGCAAAATGAAAAAAGGACAATCACTAAAAATCGACCAACCTACGCTTAAACACGTACATCACGAAGTCAATCAAGAAAGAAAAAGGTAGCGATTGAAGTTTAGTCAGTTTGTTGGGTTTTATGAAGAATCCCCTCAAATTTCCGTGTGATTTGTATCAAATGTGTTCAAATCGGGAAAATTCCTTTTTGAGAGAGTCGATTGTATAAAAGTCCCACAACATGAACCTTCCAAAATACACAGCATCGTTACGTCGAAACAAGGAGTGACTGACAAATTCCTAAATAGACCTGTGGAAAAACTGAGTATTACACTGCTGAACATAGAGTTTACGAAGCCATTAAGATACGAAATGAACGGGCAGAAAATCGTTTCTCCGTACCGTTTACTATTTCTAACATTCAGATGAACTGTAGGAACTGTACAATCATTCGGTACGGTTTCATATTTAATTACGGGGTAGGAATATTCGCACTTAGTAATTGTTCGACTTTGTTTCCTAATTTTCGGATCCTCAAACGCGGAAACACGACTTTTTGTTATATACACAGTTCTCAAGGTCGGTTGACATAGTCCAATGGTGAAAACAAAGTGTTGGACGCAACATTCACATTGACATTCGAATTTTAAGTGTGGTAAAATCAGTTTGCAAAGCAAACTTTTTTGAGGATGGTTGCTCGATGGTTGGAATTCGATTGGTAAAAAGGGAGAGGTACACCAGAACAGCTTAGCGGGCAACCTGTGTTTTTGGTTAGACTTTCAAAGCATGTTCAATTCCCCATGGGTTGCCCATGGGGGTTTATTTTTGGGGTGTTGCCTGTGGCGGTGGAAAAGTTTCTTCTGAAAGTGCTCAAAAAATATCAATTTATTTACATGTGTTCCATCCTCTTTTCGTTGCTCGCAGTGGTTTTTTCAAGGCTTGTACCGTTAATAGTGAAACTTGCCGTTGACCACGTCCTACAAGAAAGTCAGATCAAATCAAGTTTGGTACGCACTATTTTAGAACTTTTCGGTGGTAGAGAAATTCTGATTAGGAATTTCTGGTTGTTTGGTTTACTTGTGGTTTTGGTAAGTTTCTTCAACGGATTGTTTTCATACTTCAGGGACAAGTTCTCCGCAACTGTTGGTGAATCGGTAGCAAGGGACCTCAGAACAGAGCTTGACTTTACAATTTTGAGAGCAAAGCTTTCGTTTTACAATAAATATCAAACAGGGGACGTGATCCAGCGGTGTACATCAGATGTTGACACAGTTAGACAATTCGTATCCCAGGACCTAATTGCCATCTGGAGGAATCTTTTTATGCTCATTTTCGTCTACTACGTTATGTTTTCACTCAGTCCACTTATGACGGGAATTTCCTCGATCTTCATTCCAGCGCTGATAATCTCTGCTTTTTTGTTCTACAAAAAGGTTGAGAAGGATTTTGTAGAAATTGAGGAAGCCGAAGGTGAGCTCACCACAACACTTCAGGAGAGCTTGTCGGGCATAAGGGTGGTTAAGGCGTTTGGGAGGGAGGACTTTGAGAAGGAAAAGTTCTTTAAGAGGAACAAGCACTATAGGGAGAAAGACCTGTATCTGTTGAAAAAGATGGCAGCATTCTGGACAATATCGGATTTCATGGCCCTGGCGCAGGTAGCGTTCGTAATATTTGTCGGTACGTACTTTGTGGTCAAAGGCTCACTCACACTCGGTACACTTGTCGTGTTTTCCACTTATGTTTGGCTCTTACTCTGGCCAGTTCGTGAGTTTGGCATCCTACTTTCCAGGTATGGTAGGGTGCGCATTGCACTCTCGCGGATTCTTGAGATTGTTTCTGCAGAAAAGGAAGAACCGAAGAGCAACGAAAACGCCTTCAGTTATGAAAAGCTTAGAGGAGAAATTGAATTTCAGGACGTCTGGTTTTCTTACGATGGACAAAATAACGTGCTTAAGGGGGTTTCCTTCAAAATTTCAGCTGGCGAAACGATTGCGTTCTTTGGACCTACAGGTGCTGGGAAATCCACAATCATTGCGTTGCTGTTAAGGTTGGTTAAACCACAAAAGGGGCGAATACTTTTGGATGGAATTCATACTGAGAAAATTCCACTCCAGGTCCTCAGAAGGGTGATCGGTGTTGTTCCGCAGGAAAGTTTTCTATTCTCAAAAACGGTGAGGGAGAACATAATGATAGCTAGAGGTGAAGCACCTCTCGAGGAAGTTGTAAAAGTTTGCGAAGTCGCTGCGATTCACGATGATATCCTCGGGTTTAAGGACGGTTACGAAACAGTCGTGGGAGAACGTGGGATGACGTTATCTGGAGGGCAGAGGCAACGTTTGTGTATTGCTCGAACGTTGATTTCAAATCATTCAGTGATAGTCTTCGATGATTCGATGAGTGCTGTCGACACTGAAACGGAGAGAAGAATCCTGGAACGGTTAGCTGAGTTTAAAGGAAAGAAAACCATGATAATAATCTCGCATAGGATTTCGAGTGTGAAGAATGCAGATAAGATTTTCGTGATCGAAAATGGGATGATAACCGATATGGGAACACACGACGAACTCATCAAGCGAGACAGTTTATACGCCAAGGTTTGGAAGGTCGAGCGCTTGATACTGGAAGGAGAGAGAGGTGTACGGCCCCGTGTATGAAGATAGACAAGAGCACAAGGCGCGGTTTGACTTAAAGGTGTGGAGAGGGTTGTGGAGGTTCGTGAGTCATTACAGATGGCACCTATTGGGACTTGTACTCGTAATGATTTTGGTTGGTCTTTTTGAGGCAACTTTTCCGTACCTGACCAAGTACGCGATAGATAATTTTATCGTTCGGAAGTCACTTGAGAATTTTTGGAAATTTGTGGTACTTTATTTCGGCCTGGTAGTATTCCAAGCACTAAATACGTACCTGCTTGTCTATCTGGCTTGGAAAATCGAAAATGGTTTTACTTTCGAGCTGAGAAATGGTTTGTTTTCGAAAGTAATGGACATGCCTCTGGCTTTTTTCGATAAGAATCAGACGGGAGCTTTGATATCACGAGTGATGTCCGATGTCCAGCGAATAAGCACCATCATGTCTTGGCAAGTTGTAGATTTCGTTTGGGCGTTTTCGACAATGGCCTTTATCGTATTCTACATGTTGAAGTTGGATTTGAAACTCGCAATTTTCGTGATTCTGTCAGTACCACCACTTGCGTTGGTGAGTAATTTTTTCCAAGTACAGATTTTGAAAAGATTCAGGATAGTGAGGAAGCTCGTAGCCGATATCACGGGACTTTTCAACGAGCATCTGATTGGGGCGAAAACCATCAAAATTTTAGCTGTTGAGAGTAAGTTAGAAGATGAATTTGTGACCAAGGCTGAGGAGCTAAAACGTACCGCGGTTTCTGCCGCGGCACTTTCTGCATTCTACACACCCGTTGTCGTGTTCATTGGGAACCTGGTAACTGCACTGATACTGGTCTCAGGTGGTGTTGGTGTTTCGGAGGGCACTGTAACGCTCGGTACTGTGATCGCGGCCATTTCGTATTCGATCCAGTTCTTTGAGCCAATCCAGCAACTTGCACGTATCTTGGCAGAAGTTATCTCCGCTCAAGCTTCGGCTGAGAGGATCGTGGAGCTTTTGGCGACTCCCATTGAGATTTCAGATGATGTAAACGGTCTAGAACTTGGGATTGAAGGAGATGTAGAGTTCGAGAACGTGACGTTTGGTTACGTTGAAGGCCAAGAGGTATTGAAAAATTTCAACCTCAAGGTAAGAAAGGGGGAACGTCTTGCAATTGTCGGGGAAACCGGTGCTGGTAAAACCACCATTGTCAGCCTACTTGCGCGGTTTTACGAACCCACAGCTGGACGGATACTCATCGATGGGCTAGATTACCGTAGAATAAAGCTTTCAGCACTCAGAAAGCAGATAGGTTTTGTGCTCCAAACTCCTCACCTGTTCAACGACACGGTGGCGCAGAACATACGTTATGGTCGCCCTGACGCAAGTATTGATGATATCATCGTGGCGGCAAAGCTAGTAAACGCGCATGATTTTATCTTAAAGCTCGAGGACGGTTACGAAACGATTGTGGGCGAAGGTGGATCGAAACTTTCAACGGGTCAGCGACAACTCATTGCCTTGGCACGCATTGTGTTGCTAAATCCGAAGATTCTTGTCCTCGACGAGGCAACGAGTTCTGTGGATCCTTACACGGAACACCTCATACAAGATGCAATTTACAAGCTGTTGCACGGTCGGACAAGCTTTGTAATAGCCCACAGGCTATCGACTATAAGAAATGCGGATCGGATTATCGTTATCGAACATGGCAGAATTGTCGAAGAAGGAAATCACGAACAGTTGATGAAATTACGTGGAAAGTACTACAACCTATACATAAAACAGTTTGTCCACGAGAAAGAATCTGAAATCCTCGGGGAATACAAGCTTTGAGGTATTTCCGTATTTAAGCGTCACTTAACCGAGTTTTTTCTCTATTTCCAACACGAGTGCTTCGGCTGTTGCAAGGTTTGTGGCCAGAGGAATGTTATGTACATCGCAAACGCGCATGAGCGCTGAAACGTCAGGCTCGTGTGGCTGAGCGGTGAGTGGGTCGCGTAGGAATATGACAAAGTCAATTTGTCCACTCACTATCATTGAACCAATCTGGAGGTCGCCACCGTACGGCCCCGACTGGAATTTGTGTACTTTCAGACCGATTTTTTCTTCAAGAACGGTGCCGGTTGATTGCGTTGCGTAAAGTTCGCACCGCTCAAAAACATTTTTCCATTCCTTCACAAACATCGCAAGGTCCTATTTTTTCTTGTCATGAGCAATAAGAGCCACTTTTATCAACGTTCACCACTCCGTATCAAATACAGAAATTCGAACGCACAAATTCGTATGCGTTCTTTATACTTTCCAATGTGTACTCCCCAGGTGTTACTTTCAAGTGAGAAGCGTTGAGTACAACCTTTGCCCACGATTCGATTTCTTCATCACTGAAGGAAATTGGTAATTTGACACCTACTTGTTCGTAGAATCCCATCAGCGAATTTTCAAAGAGCTCGTTAATGAACTTAGATTTTTCGTTGTTCGTCACCTTCAGTTCAAACGGGAGGAAAACAGCCGTTGCAAGACCATGTTTCACGTTCTTCTCCGTTGTTAAATTGTAACCTAAGGCGTGCGCAATCGTCGTTCCAGTTTGAGCAATTACCATACCCGCTAGCGTTGAAGCGAACATGAGTCGTTCTCTATAGAACTCATTTTCCGGGTCGTTCAAGACTTTTGGGAGAAATTCTTTTATTAATTTTACACTCTCAACTGCGAGCACATCACTGAACGGTGTTGCACGGAGTGAGATGAATCCTTCCACCGCGTGCGCGAGGGCATCAAGAGCGGTTGCGAGTGTGAGTTCTTCACTTGCAGTAAGTGTATATTTGTAGTCAACGAAGGCTACTCTGGGAAAAATGCATTCATGCGAAAAACCACGTTTTCGACCGTTGAAAGTTAGAACGGAGTACTGTGTAACCTCACTACCTGTTCCTGCTGTGGTGGGAACACAGATAATCGGTTTAGCTTTTTTGTATTTATTTGATTCATAAAGATCTTGTGCGGAGAGTTCCGGGTTTTCTAAAAGAACGGCAACCGCCTTCGCCGTATCCATTGGACTTCCTCCACCGATGCCTATAACAACATCAGCATCGGTGAACATCTTTGCGATTTCTTCTACAATTGCTGTTGGAGGATTTTCCGGTGTTTCGTCGTACACAGCAACGTACTTTCCATCGAGCACGTCGAGCACATCCTCCAAACTACCGTTCTTTTTCGAACTCTTCCCCGTGACAATCAAAAACCGTTCGCCAAAGTTTTGGATGAGTTCCCTATTTTTCAAAACCACATCTCTTCCGTAAAGAACTTTTGTAGGCATGTGGAAACCCATAGGTTCTGGCTCACCTCTCCGATTTTCCACGTGCTTCATCGAGCAAATTATTCAAAATCAAAACAACCGTATGATAGATGCTAGCATACTCTGGGAAGTGTTCACGAAAAATTCTTCCTTCTTCCCCGACAACCTCCCAGTCACCCCTCTTTACCGGACCAGTGAGTGCTTCGTGAAGTTCTCTTTCAAGTACATTCGATGTAACGGAACTAAGGAGCGAGTGAAGAATGCCTCGAATTAAAGGTTCATCAATACCCAGTTTACTGTACAACTTTTTAGCCAAGTAAAGAAAGGCAACGGGGAAGTTGCTGGTCAGTACCGCGGCAAGGTGGTAAACCTTCTTTGCGTCGGTTCGAATTTCAAAATACCGTGCGCCGAGTTTTTCAAGCAACAACTTGGCAATCTTTAGACCGTTTTTTGAACCTTCTACTCCAAAAATCTTTTGCGCAAAGTCGAAATCGTAACTCGCCACTGCACAATTCGGATGTATCGAGACAGGATTCCATGACTCGGGAAAGATCGTGGATGGGTGGAATCCACTGAAATGTACAGCAACAACGTCAAAACCGATTTTTCCACCAACAATTTTTGGAGCCTCAGCCAATACCGAATCGCTATAACCAAAGAGTATAACGCCTTCAAGAGAGAATTCGTCGTTGTAACTTTTCGGCTCTGCCCCAAGCTCAAGGGCAAGCGAACGTGATTTATCAATGTCCCTCGATACAACGTAACCGAAGCGTAGTCCTGGGCATCTGCGTGCAAGACTTTTCGCAAAGGAAGACGAAACCTTTCCAACACCGACAACGTGAAAGAGAAGAGAATCTATGGAAATTTCGTTTGACCACGAACAAGTCAGCTTGCGCATAGTTTAGAAACTATTCTCTCAACAAATTCGCTAACTTTGCCGTTAAGATCCTTCTCATCGTCAAGTAGTGTTCGCACTCTTCGAGTTATGATCGTCTCAGCGTGTTTTCTCAGCCTTCTGAGTCTGCGCGCTTCTATTTCCCCGGAATCCTTCAGAAAAAATTTGTGTGATTCTATCTTTTCGGCAAGTTCGGCCACACCTTTTCCAGAGGTAGCAACTGTAAGTACAATGGATTTCTCCTGCTCGGAGAATTTCAGCACAGCTTCAAGGTTCACTTTAAGCAAATCGGAACCATCCATATCCGCTTTGTTTATAACAAAAATGTCCGCTATTTCCATTATTCCAGCTTTCATCAATTGTATCTCATCTCCACCGCCAGGCGAGAGTACCAGGACCACTGTATCGGCAACATAAACAATATCTATTTCACTTTGACCAGCTCCGACCGTTTCGACGATGATGTAATCAAACCCGTAAAGCTTGTAGAGCATGATAACGCCGAAAATTGCATCGTTCAATCCTCCAACACATCCGCGACTACCCATGCTGCGAATGAAGACACCATCGTCAGTGAAGTGCCGCTTCATGCGAATACGGTCACCCAGTAACGCACCGCCGGTGAACGGGCTGGATGGGTCCACAGCTATGATGCCTACTTGCGCACCTGTCTTTCTCAGCATGGAAACGTAACTATCAACGAGTGTGCTCTTGCCAGCACCGGGACTACCGGTGAAACCAACTATGTAAGAACTTGTGCTGTTTACTTCACTTGCATAAAGCTCCTCAATTGAGAGAGCATTTTCCGGTTCATTTTCAAGCAACGTAATGGCACGTGCTAAAGCTATCTGGTCCTTACGTTTAACTCGTTCAAGTAGCTGAAAAAAATCATTATTCGAGCAAACGCGTGTTTGATTGCTCATAGTAACACCTCTGCGTGTCATTCATCCAAGCTCTTTTCTCTCAGCGTGGAAGATTTTTAAGTATTTGTCTTCACACCAAGAACCTCTTCGATTTTCTTAACGATTTCCGCAATCGGTGTGCCTGGCCCAAACACGGCTTTTATCCCCATTCTCATCAATTCCTCCGCATCGTCCGGTGGTATGATCCCGCCAACGAATATTGGAACGTGAAAGTTATATTTATCCATCAATTCAAGCACCTTTTTGCACACACTCATGTGTGCACCGGAAAGGATTGAAAGTCCGATAATATCAACGTCCTCCTGAATAGCAGATTTCACAATCTCTTCCGGAGTCTGCCTGAGGCCAGTGTATATTACTTCCATTCCCGCATCTCTAAGCCCACGTGCAACAACTTTCGCACCTCTGTCGTGGCCATCAAGTCCGGGCTTGGCTATCAACACCCTGATTTTCTTACCTTCCACGAGCCATCCCTCCTCATTCCAACTCAACGAGGATTTGACCAGTATCGACGTTATCACCTTCTTTGACCTTCACGCTTTTCACAACACCTGGTCTATCCGCGACGATATCATTTTCCATCTTCATAGCCTCGAGGATAACGACTTTCTGCCCATGCTCAACTTTCTGACCGGGTGAAACAAGAACCTTGAGAATAACCCCGGACATCGGAGCCACAATAACGTGTGCGCTGGAGACGTACGAGGATGTTTCATCATATGGCTTTGTACTTTCTTGTGAAATAGGCTTTTCCTCGGCGCGTTTTTGAGCTTGCGCTTGCTCGGCACGTTCAGTCTCAACAACTTCGCGTACCACCCTTTGAGGACCAACTTGTTGAGCCGTTTGCTCTACCGTTCCAATTTCCTCAACTTCAACAACATACTCTTTTCCGTTTACCTTCACCAAGAATTTTCTCACCATCTATTTCCACCTCTCCAACCATAATTTCGCCATTCTTGCCAGTCTCGGAGACCTTTTACTCCCCTATTCTGCGGTCTTAAAACGCGTTTGACAGCTCTAACACGCACGTTTGTTCCGATGTAGGCGTAGACCACGGCTATAACCGCAGCAATTTCCTCATCCTCCGAGCTCGTCTGTATCGAAGTTTTTGACTCGTTTTCAAATCTCTCAACAGATTTTCCGCCAATGTCTGGAGTTTTTATTCCTTCCTCAGATTTTGGAAGTCTCACTTTCTTGCCTTTACTGACACCGAGGTATTCGAAGATTTTAAAAACGATATACAAAATAACGAAGACGATAAAAACAGTAGTAACTCCAACTATCGTGATACTCAGTTCATTAGGTTCCGCCATGCTTTAACCTCCTAAGGCTTTCCAACACTTCATAGCGGGATGTTTCCGTGTTTTTTCTTTGGCCTGGGTTCGACCTTTGTCGCAGCGTACTCAAGTGCTTTCTCTATCCAGGCCCTCGTTTCTCTCGGATCAATTACAGCGTCGATGTATCCCCTGGAAGCTGCAACGTACGGATTAGCGAACATCTGTCTGTATTCCTCGATTTTTTGTTTGCGCATCTCCTCCGGATTTTCCGAAGCGTCTATTTCTTTTTTGAATATGATATTCGCGGCACCATCCGGTCCCATGACTGCAATCTCGGCTGTTGGCCAGGCCGCGACAAAATCAGCACCCAAGTGCTTACTTCCCATGGCTATGTAAGCTCCTCCGTAAGCTTTGCGGAGGATTACTGTTATCTTCGGAACAGTGGCTTCACTGTAAGCGTACAAGAGTTTTGCACCGTGCCTGATGATTCCACCGTGCTCCTGCTTCACACCAGGTAGATATCCTGGAGTATCCACAAACGTGATGATAGGAATGTTGAACGCATCGAGGAACCTGATGAACCTTGCCGCTTTATCGGAGGAATCTATGTCAAGCACCCCGGCAAGGTAATTTGGCTGGTTCGCGACGATACCAACAGCCCGACCACCTATTCTCGCAAACCCAACGACGATGCTCTTGGCGAAATACTCGTGCACTTCAAAGAAGCTTCCCTCATCGACAACTCTCTTTATAACATCTCTGACATCAAAACCCTTCTTAGAATCCGTTGGGACGATAGTGTGTATATCGCTTATATCCGGAACGGTGTACTCATCGACTGGTTGTGGTTCTTCCATATTGTTCTGCGGGATGTAAGATAGTAGTTTCTTGACAATCTCTATAGCGTGCTTGTCATCCTCTGCAAGGAAGTGTGCATTACCACTCTTGGAGTTGTGGACGAGCGCTCCTCCAAGGTCTTCTTTCGAAATTTCTTCGCCCGTAACGGCTTTTATTACGTTAGGACCTGTGATAAACATTTGTGCTGTTTTGTCAACCATCACGACAAAATCCGTGATAGCAGGTGAGTAAACCGCACCACCTGCACACGGACCGGCAATCACCGTGATTTGTGGGATAACACCGGATGCTATCGTGTTTCTGAAAAAGATCTCACCGTATCCGTACAGCGAATCAACTCCTTCCTGAATCCTTGCACCACCAGAGTCGTTAATACCAACAAGTGGAATACCCATTTTCAGTGCTAAGTCCATTATCTTCATAATCTTCTTAGCGTGCATTTCACCAAGGGAACCACCCATAACGGTAAAATCCTGTGAGAACGCGGCAACGGGACGACCGTTGACCTTACCTATCCCGGTAACAACACCATCAGCCGGGAGTTTCACTTTATCCAAACCAAAGTACGTGTTCCTGTGTTTAACGAATTTATCTATTTCCTCGAACGTTCCAGGATCGAAAAGTAACTCTAGTCTTTCGCGAGCGGTAAGTTTACCTTCGCTGTGTTGTTTTTCTATTTTATCCTGTCCACCACCCAGTTCGATTTCTCTCTCGAGTTCCTTCAACTTCTGTATCAGTTCATCCATTCAGGACACCTCCTGAGATTTGTTTTCAGTGTTCGCCCTCGACCAGTTCTACTAAGACACCACCAGTTGTTTTTGGGTGCAAAAATAACACGCGAGTTCCACCCGCGCCCATTTTCGGTTCTTCGGAAAGTGGGTGCAATCCATTCGCTTTCGCCAATTCAACAGCTTCGTCAATACCTTCGACGTTGAAAGCGATATGGTGTATGCCCTCCCCTCGCTTTTCGAGAAAGCCGGAGACTTCGGAGTTTTCGTGCATCGGTTCGAGCAACTCAATCCTTGTATCTCCTACTTTTATAAAGTACACGCGCAAACCCCTATCCGGTAGTTCCTCAACTTCCGTGAGTTCAAGCCCCAAAAAGTTACGGTAGAATTTCAACTTTTCTTCCGCATTTCTTACTACGATTCCTATATGATCGATGCGTTTTGTGAACATGGCATGCTCCCTCCTTTTATATCAAAAAGAATTCAGCCTAAATCCATCCCAATGCCCTCGCGGTCCTCCTCATGAATTCCACGAGAGAGTTCTTACCTACCTCGGTCTTTGCATACATATCGAGAAATTCCTGCTTCTCGCACTTTATCAGCTTTGTTTCTTCGACAGCTCTGCACGTTTCGGTGTAAGGCTTATCCAACAGTACCTCCAACCCGAACGCCACGGGTTCTTGAGCCGTTATGAAAAAATCGTACAATCCGACGCTGATTTTAACCTTACCAGATTTGATAACGTATATGTACTTTCCAACCTCTCCCGCTTTGAAAATTTCCTCACCAGCTGAAACCTCAATTGTCTCCACGTAGCTTCGCCTCCAAAAGCTTGGCAATCTTCCCGTACTTTCTCCACATGATGTTTCCCTCTTCTTTATATATACTTTCAAGTGTCTTCACCGCTTCGAGACAGTAACTTGGGGAATCAGGAAACAGAAAGAGCACTTTTTTTAACAATGCTTTTGAAATGTATTTATCACCAAGCACGATGTAAACCTTTGCAGCTGTCTCTATGAGCATCTTGGCACCGATTTCCTCGTTTGGGAACTTCTCGACAAATTTCTTCACGAGGTTTACCTTTGTTATGAGTCTATCTTCCTCCAAGCTTTCAATAAGTTTTACCGCATCATCCTTATCGTCCGGTAATTCCCCGGCACTCAAAGTAAGAAGTGCCTCGATCTGATCAAGATACTCATCAAGGTTGGTTTCTTCGAACTGAAAATCATCTAGAACTATTCTTTCAACATCAACGCTTGTCTGGGAGATAATTTCCCTAAGATCGTACACTTTACCTAAGATGTTCAAATACTCATCTTCCCAGCTAACTTCCACAAGTTCGGTTTCCTCCAACGCAACAATATCCTCTTCAACCGGTATCTGCAACAAGTACTCAAACAACGCGACAAAGTCACCGTTTGTAAGGTCATGGTAAGTTTTCCGTCGCGTTTCCCTGACGGTACCAAAGACTATTTTAAAAAGTCGTTTCGGTACTTCCCCAGCTTTGAAAATCGTCCCCTCAAGCCGCACAAAATCACCAACCTAAGTTGTTTTAACGTTGATCTAAACTCTCTTAAGCTTTAACTTTGGCCTCTTACCACTTGCAGGTTTTTCGTCCGAAATGAGTCTAAACTCCTCGTGGACTGTCGTAACCCGCGCAAGTTCTTTCTTCGCTTCTTCTTCAGCCCTGTTGTCCACCTTTCTGAGGTTGAGTAAGTAAGAAACGGAAAGCTCGTAAATGCGCGTCATCATCTCGTTGAACATAAAGTACGTCTCCCGTTTGAACTCAAGCACCGGATCTTTTTGACCGTAACTTCTCAGTCTGACCGATTCTTTAACGTGCTCAACTTCCTCAAGGTATTGGCGCCAGTTTTCGTCAATTACCCTTAGTACAATGAAACGCGCAACGTGATCAAATTCTTCGGAAAATTCTTTCTTCTTCTCCTCGTAAGCAAAGCTAAGTTGACTAATCAGTTCTTCCTTCAGTTCGTCTTTACTCATTATTTTATCGCCAAACGAAACGTAATCCCTAACAACAGCAAGTGAATCTCGCAGAGCTTCCAAGTTGCATTCAACTTTTGTACAGAATTCTTCGAGCCTGGATTCAACAAAGTGTTCAATTGCTTCTTTGATGAATGCATCTACACCTCTGGAGAGTATGTAATCCCTGTAACCGTAGATGGCGCGCCTCTGAGTGTCTAGAACACTGTCAAATTCGAGGAGGAATTTCCTTATCGAAAAGTTTATACCTTCCACTTTCTTTTGAACCTGCTCGATAAGCTTTGTCAATAATGGGTGGTAAATGGGTTGGCCAGGTTCTATTTTCACTATATCCATTATCTTCCTTATCTGGTCGGCACCGAAAATTCTAAGTAAATCATCTTCCAAAGAGAGGTAGAAGATCGATTCTCCAGGATCTCCTTGCCTTCCAGAGCGTCCACGAAGTTGGTTGTCAATTCTCCTACTCTCGTGTCTTTCAGTACCAATGACGAGTAATCCTCCAAGCTCCTTAACTCCAGGTCCAAGCTTTATGTCCGTACCCCTACCAGCCATGTTCGTTGCAATGGTAACTGCTCCTTTTTGACCAGCCAAAGCGATGATTTGTGCTTCTTTTTCGTGGTACTTCGCGTTCAGCACTTGGTGAGGTATCTTCTCGCGCTTGAGCATCTCACTAAGTTTTTCGCTCTTTTCAATTGAGGTTGTTCCGACAAGCACAGGCTGGCCTTTTTCGTATCTCTTTTTAATTTCTTCAACGATTGCGCGGTACTTCTCTTCAGCTGTCCTGTAGACCAAATCGTCCCTGTCAACACGGATCATAGGCTTGTGCGTAGGAATGACGACAACTTCGAGACCATATATGGCTTTGAATTCCTCTTCCTCCGTCTTGGCTGTACCGGTCATACCGGCCAATTTTTCGTACATCCTAAAGTAATTCTGGTACGTGATAGTGGCGTAGGTGATACTCTCCTCTTTAATGGGAACACCTTCTTTTGCCTCTATGGCTTGATGTAATCCACCGCTGTATCGTCTTCCCGGAAGCACGCGTCCTGTGAACTCGTCAACGATAAGTACTTGCCCGTTGTGTACGATGTAGTCAACATCTTTCTTAAAAAGATGAATGGCCTTTAAGGAGTTAATGAGATGAAAAATACTATTCACGTTTGCCGGGTCGTAGAGATTGTCAACCCCCAAGATTTTTTCAACGTACTCGATACCTTCATCGGTTAGTATCACCGTTCTATGTTCTTCGTCGACTTTGAAATGCTTGTCCTTTTCCAGTCGCTTGGCGATTTGGTAGAATTGCTTGTACACAGCTGCATTTTGCCTTGAAGGCCCACTGATTATCAGTGGTGTTCTGGCTTCGTCGATTAGTATACTATCAACTTCGTCAACAATTGCGTAAAAATGACCGTTTTGGACCTTGTCTTCGAGGTACAAGACGAGGTTATCCCTAAGGTAGTCGAATCCAAACTCAGAATTCGTACCGTAAGTCACATCGCATCTATAAGCTTCTTTTTTGGTTATTTCAACAAGCTCAACCTCAAAAGCTTCGACAGCTTTTTTCACCCTTAGTTCGTCAGGCAAGAACTCCTCGGTGAAATCTTCGGGCCAAACACAATAATTTTCAGCAAGTCCTCGCTCGGCAAGTTCGGGATTCTTCCAAACCACCTCGTAAGATTTTCCAGTTGTATGTATTACTCCTACTCTCAATCCAAGTGCTAGATATATCGGTCCCATCCACATGGCATCTCTCTTTGCAAGGTAATCGTTCACTGTGACCATGTGGATGTTCTTGTTCATAAGCGAGTTCAAAACAACAGGCAGAGTGGCAACAAGTGTTTTTCCTTCGCCAGTTTTCATCTCGGCTATTTTTCCCTGGTGTAGAACAATACCACCGATGAGCTGGACATCGAAGTGTCTCAAGCCTATCGTTCTTCTTGCAACCTCTCTAACGATAGCAAAGACTTTTGGTAGATATTGTTCCAATTCTCTTGGATCTTCTAGCTTTCCTTTGAGCGATTGTATGTAATTTTTCATCTCTAAGAACGACATTTTTTGCACTTCCGGTTCGAGGGCGTTTATCTTCTCAACGATTTTTCGAGCCTTCCTTATTTCCCAATCGTTTTTATCAAATAACTTTCCAAATAGGGCCATGACCAACCTCCTTCACCAAGTCGCACGGTCTCACACGTTTAGAAGTCCACACCTTCCAGTAACATATTGTTTAGTTCGTCGAGAATTTCGTGTGGTGCAATTAGTTCACCGTTCACGCGGCTTAAGACTCTCAACTTTGTTCCAGGTTTTACAAGTTTAACAACTTCGCTTGCATACTGTCCAAGGTTCATCTCAGCAACGAGTACGTTCTGTACGTTTGCAAGTTTCTTTCTCATCTGGTTTACTGGAATAGGCCATATCGTGATTGGACGGAGCAAACCAACCTTTATCCCCTCCGCTCTGGCTATGTTAACCGCTTCTTTGGCTGACCGTGCAACCGTTCCGTACGCGATAATAACGCTTTCGGCATCTTCGAGCATGTACTCTTCACACTCGGCAATTTTGTCTATGTGGAGTTTTATTTTGTTCACAAGTCTTCTTATCAATCGTTCAGCTGTTTCAGCCACAGCCATCGGGAATCCCGATTCATCATGCACAAGCCCGGAGACGTGGAATTTCGCCTTTCCCATCTCCACAAGCGTAGGTGGCAGATGCTCAGCATATTCGGTCTCGGAGAACGGAACGAAGATTTCACCTTCTTCCAGTTCCCTAGACGAAATTCGCTCAACGATCTCTATTTCGTTGTCCGGTGGTAGGTAGAAGTTCTCGTACATATGTCCCAAGACTTCGTCCATGAGTAAGATAACAGGTGTTCGGTATTCTTCAGCCAAATTAAAAGCCTTAATTGTGTACCTGTAGACTTCCTCGACAGTGGATGGATAGAGTGCTATTATCGCGTGGTCTCCATGCGTACCCCATCGGGCTTGCATGATATCACCTTGAGATGGTTTGGTGGGCATTCCAGTGGAAGGGCCGGCACGCATAACGTCTACGAATACGGTTGGTGTTTCTGTCATGATGGCATATCCAATAGCTTCCTGCATGAGGCTGAATCCTGGACCACTGGTTGCAGTCATCGATTTTACTCCAGCAAGCGATGCACCGATTATTGCAGCCGCGCTGGCAATCTCATCCTCCATCTGAACGAACACACCACCAACTTTCGGAAGTTCACGAGCCATTACCTCAGCTATTTCGGAAGATGGCGTGATGGGATATCCGGCGTAAAATCTGCAACCAGCACGAATGGCACCGTATGCACACGCCTCGTTTCCTTGCCAGAAGACCATTCTACTCGACTTAGGCATTTTCAACACCCACCTCTTCGTTCTTCTCTTCAACAACATCTATTGCAAAATCAGGGCACAGGTTTTCGCACATCAAACAACCGATGCAAGTGGAATGATCCGGAATATCCGGCCTGTTTAACTCACCACGCACGATAGTTTTCGTTGGGCAAATGTGGTAGCAAATACCACATGCCTTGCACCACTCATATTTTACCATAACCTTGAATTTCTTCTTTGGCATCACTCCAGCCTCCTTCTGGATTCTGAAAGGTCATCCAAAGATAGCGAGGAAAACGCCGGCGGCAACCGCCGAACCGATGACGCCAGCCACGTTTGGTGACATGGCGTGCATGAGAATGAAATTTGTCGGATCTTCCTCCTGCGCAATTTTCTGAGCCACGCGAGCCGAATCGGGCACTGCAGAAACACCTGCGGCACCAATCAAAGGGTTTATCTTTTCACTCAAAAATAGATTCATCAGTTTCGCAAAAAGGATACCAGAAGCAAGTGCTGAAATGAAAGCAAAGGCACCCATCGCAAACACAAGAAGCGATTGTGGTTTCAAAAATATGTCGGCTCTTGCAGACGCGCCAACCGACAAACACAGGAAAATGGTAGTCGTATCAAGTACGTACCTGCTCGCCGCTTCCACAAGCCTCTTCACGTTTCCGACTTCGCGCAGGAGATTCCCAAACATCAGCGGACCCACGAGAGTCAACGATTGTGGTACAATCAACGCGGTAACTAGCGTGGTAACGAGGGAGAAGATAATCTTCTCAGCTTTCGAAACCTTTCGTGGTGGTTTCATGCGTATCTTTCGTTCTTCCCTAGTCGTCAACAACTTCGACACCGGTGGCTGGAGGATGGGGATAAGTGCTATGTAGGAATAAGCGGCTATCGCGATAATAGAGAGTAATTCGGGGGAGAATTTGGTGGCAACGTAAATGGAAGTTGGACCATCCGCTCCCCCAATGATACCAATCGAGGCGGCTTGCTTGAAGGTGAATCCAAAGAACCTTGCAAGTAAGAAAGTCAAAAAGATACCTATCTGTGCGGCACCACCTAAGAAAATTGTTACAGGATACGACAACATGAAAGAAAAGTCTGTGAGGGCACCAATTCCAAGGAATATCAGAGGAGGATAGACTCCGTAATCAAGCCCTTTCTTAATGTAGTACATGAATCCGCCGGGTATAAATCGCCCATCGGGAAATTGTTGTGGAGGATTGAGAATACCGGTAGCAAGCGGGGGGATGTTCGCAAGTACAATACCAAACGCTATAGGGATGAGAAGTAACGGCTCTGCATCCTTCTTAACAGCCACGTAAATCAGTATACCGGCAATAAAGAGCATGACAACATTGCCCAAGGTCATTTGGTAGAAGGCCATCTTTTCAAAAAATGCGAGGAACTGTTCGAGCATAGTCAAACCTCCTAAAGATTTTCTTCATAAAATACGATATCACATTACTTTGAATGGTTCAACAACATTACCTTCAACCATCAGAAACTTTCCCTTCGAAATTACCCACTTGATGTGAAAATCTTCCATAAGAACGATATCTGCATCGTATCCTTTTTCTATCTTTCCTTTATACTTTAACCTAAGTACCTTTGCGGGAGTGAGCGTAACGGTTTTCAAAATTAGCTCCAGTGGTAGTCCTTTTTCCACCGCTAGTTTTACGGTGTGGAGTAGTGCGGCAACACTACCGACTTTGAATCCCACCATGTTTCCCTTATCATCGAAAACAGGTAAACTACCTTGAGCATCGGATGAAATCGTTACAGCATCAATTAGTCCATTCTCGTAAGCCATGACCAACGCATCGACAGGACCGAAATTTTCTTCTTTTTCAAATGGCTGGAGCGCTGTTATGTCTATCACACCACCAAGCTCACAAAATCTTAGACCTTCTTCGAACAACTTTTTGGATCTACTCATGTGCGTTGGATATAGGTGCTGTATGGGAATTTCGGTTTCCTCAGCGATTTTGAAGAGGTATTCAATTCCCTTTCTTCCAGCTCCAACGTGAAAATTTACAATGCCAGGTTTTCCCGAAAGCATCCCACCAACACGCGCGTCCGCGACGATTCTCAGTATCTCCTCATACGTTGGTTGTGAAGAACGATGATCCGAAATGGCAATTTCCCCAACACCTATCACCTTATCTATCAATACAATGTCCCTTTGAACGCTTCCGGTGAACGTAACAGGTGGGACGCGATAAGAACCAGTGTATATGAAAGTAGTTAAACCACACTCTTCCAGTGCTTTTGCTTTTGCGTAAAGACTATCCAGAGACCTGGTGATACCATCCGTTCCAAGGCAACCGACAAGCGTGGTAACTCCGTTTACGATACAGTCTCTCGGGTCAAGTTCAGGTGTCCTCGTAGAGAAACCTCCCTCGCCACCTCCACCGAGGAAGTGAACGTGCGTATCGATGAGCCCCGGAATGGCTATTAGACCACTTGCATTGATTATATCCAAATCTGGAACATTCACTGAAATATCGGATTCAACAACCGCTATTTTATTTCCGACGATCAATATATCTTTCTTTCCAACTGGCTTTGGGGAAAAGACTTCCGCGTTCTTTAAAAGCTTCACAAGCCCCATAGCACTTCCCCCGAATCGCACGCAAATTCCGTTTAAATTTAACAGAAACGGAAGAGGCAGAGCCTCTTCCCACATCACTTGCTTGTGTTCTTTCTCTAAATCACTCCAAGCTTCTTTCCGATCTTTTCGAATTTCTCAAGCGCAAAATCCAAGTCTTCTTTCGAGTGAACCGCGCTGATCATCACGCGTATTCTCGCTTTACCTTTTGGTACGGTTGGATAGCCTATAGACTGCGCGAACACTCCTTCTTCAAACAATTCCCTACTGAATTGACTTGCTACCTTTGCATCGTAAAGCATAACAGGCGTTATCGGTGTCTGGCTGACACCGAGGTCAAATCCGAGCTTCTTCATCTCCGTCTTAAAGTAATTCGCATTATCCCAAAGTTTCTTCACACGGTCATCACTCTCTTGGAGTATTTTAACTGCTTCCAGACACGCCGCAACGTCAGCTGGGGTAAGTCCAGTACTGAAAAGGAAGGGTCTTGCCTTTTGTTTTAAGTACCTTATTAAAGTTTCGTTCCCTGCTATGTACCCACCAAGGACTCCAAATGCTTTTGAAAGCGTCCCAATCTCCATGTCGACCCTACCGTGCAGGCCAAAATGGTCAACGATTCCCCTTCCACCACGTCCCAAGACTCCTTCGCCGTGGGCGTCGTCAACCATCACAGCAGCACCGTACCTTTCAGCCAGTTCAACTATTTCAGGCAGTGGAGCAATGTCACCATCCATGCTGAAGACTCCATCGGTAACTATGAGTATCCTCCTTGCGTTCTGAACGTTCCTGGCTTCCTTAAGTCTTTCTTCTAGATCGTTCATGTCGTTATGTTTGTAAACGTACCTTTTCGCTTTCGACAGTCTGACACCATCGATGATACTTGCATGGTTCAGCTCATCGGAAATAATTGCATCGTTCTCATCTCCGAAAAGTGTTGGAATCGCCGCTTGGTTGGCAACAAAACCGGACTGGAGGAAGATCGTGGCTTCCGCTCCCTTGAAGTCGGCAAGAGCACGTTCGAGTTCTTCGTGAATTTTCATCGTTCCAGCAATCGTACGAACGGCGCCGGGACCTACTCCCCATTCTTCGATAGCTTTGATAGCAGATCTTTTCAGTCTCTCATCGTTAGCGAATCCGAGGTAATTGTTCGAACAAAGGTTAAGCACACGTTTTCCATTAACAGTAATCCACGCACCTTGCGGAGACTCTAGTGTTCTGATGTTTATGTAGAGTCCCTCGTTCCTAAGATTTTCAAGTTCGCTCTCAAGGATTTTGTAATCAAACATCACTCCACCTCCTTAAGACAACGCTAAGGTTTTACAAATCGAGATTCAACACAACTTTTCCACATTTTTTTGATATCATAAGTTCGAGCCCCTTTTCCCATTCGTTGAACGGAAGTACATGGGTAACAACTTTCGACAAGTCAACCTTCTTGGTTCTCAACAGTTCATCTGCAATGCGCCAGGTTTCAAACATTCTCCTACCGGTTATACCGTAAACGGTAAGGCCTCGCATTGTAATCAAGGAATCGATGTTGACTTCTACCTTTCCTCCAAAAATTCCTAGTATTGAAACCTCACCACCCATGGTGACACATTTTAAACCGTCCTCGAACGCCTTCCTGTTACCACTCATCTCAAAAAGCACATCAACACCGTCATCAACAATCTTGTAAACCTCGCGCACAAGATCGTTTTCCATCGGGTTAATAACAAAATCCGCACCATTCTCGCGTGCCATCTGAATTCTGAGTGGATCAACTTCGGATACGATAACAACACTCGCACCCGCAACTTTTGCTATCTGGATCGCCATCAAACCTATCGGACCGGCACCGGTGATGAGTACCGTCTTCCCAATTAAGTTAGTTACCGATACTGTATGCACCGCGTTACCAAAGGGTTCCATCACCGAAGCAAAATCGAGAGGAATCTCGGGTGAGAATCTCCACAGAACACTTTCAGGAATCACCGCATATTCGGCAAATACTCCGTTCGTATCAACACCTAAAATTTTCAGATTCTTACACACGTGCATTCTGCCAGTTCGGCATTGATAACATCCTTCGCAAGGTATGTGAGTTTCCGCGGCGACCAAGTCTCCAACTTTGACGCGCGTCACCGCTTCACCGACCGCGACCACCTCACCTGCCATTTCGTGCCCAACGATTAACGGTGGTTTTATCCTTGACTGAGACCATTCATCCCATTTGTATATGTGAACATCCGTTCCACATATGGAGGCCCGGCGTACCTTTACCAGCACATCCCTTGGCCCCAATTTTGAAGGTCTATCGACTTCATCAAAAACAAACCCAGGACCAGGTTTTGATTTCATAACAGCCTTCATCGTAGTTTCTGTTCCCAAGAAAATCGCCTCCCTAGATTAAGATTCTGAACGAGATTGCGAAAAGCAGGTTCTGCGATTCTATTATAACCTCTGGAAAAAATAGTATGAACCCACATGCAGAACGCGTTCGAAAAGCATACGCGAGATTGACTCCGTCATAGGAAAGAAACCAAGGAAATTGAATTATTTTCTTTGGAAAAAATCATTGAAAAAAGAAAGTCGGCCACCTGCCGACTTTCTTTCCATTCTTTCCTTTCTTTTGTTCAAGCTCACGATTAAGTTCAGATTGCGTCTTTAGTTCTTTTTTAAAGAATAATAGCACCTCTTTGGGGATTCAATCTTACCTTCCTTCTTTAGGTCCTTTAAAATCTTATCGACCTCTTCTTTTGAAATGCCAGCCTTTTCCGCAATGTCTCCCGGTCGCATTGGTTCAGGAGATTCCATCAGTACCTTGAGTACGAGCTCCTTCTTATCCATCGAACGCACCCCCTTGATTTTGTAAAGTTCCATTTTAATAATCAAAATATATCATCAGTCTGCGTTTAAAATTATACCACAAAAAAATTCGTGGAAAGTAGTATAATTGTGTTTTGGAACTTAAAAGAAAGAGGAGCAAAAAACAAGTAACAGTAGTCTCCACGATTAGAAAGAGCACAAGACTTGCGAAACATCCGGGGGTGGATAGTGTGGAAAATTTGAAAAATTTGGAAGCTCCATCAGAATCAGAAAAAGAAAATATGACAGGCCAAACGCTTGAAGATGAACAAGTAACTCCGATGGACGAACTGATAAACATAGCACGAGAGGTTGAAAATTCATCACACATTCTGGACAGCACGGTGGAGCACTTTGCAACATTTTTTGAAGAGAACCGCGCCGAGGTTTCCAGTGTGATTGAAAGTATCAAAAAATTTGCCGACAAAGTGGCGGAATTGGAAAAGGTTCTGCAAAATATCGAGGAACTAGTAAAAGTTTTCGGGGATTTTTCAGAAAGGATTTCGGACATAGCCGACGATATCACCGTTCTGTCTATAAACTCCTCGGTAGAAATTCACAAAGAAACAATCGACAGAAATGCCCTTGGGAAAATTTCAGAAATGATTATGATTCTTGCAAACAGTGTACGTGAAATATCCAAGAACACAAAAAAGCACTTGAAAAGGGTCCAAGACATTGCTGCTGAACTCACATCAAACATCGAAGGAGCGGTAGGAGAAGTCACACAAGTCCACGAAACACTGAAAACTCTTGAGAGTCTCAACAAAGAAAGCTTAAAGCAACTCGAAGTGCTCGTGGGTATCTCGAAAAGTTCGCGTAAAACGGTAGAAAAATTGCTTAGGACCGTCAACATTTTGAAGGAAAGAGTTGAAGAGATAAGGCAATCCATCATCCAATTGCTTGATTAGAAAAATATTTTAATAAGCGCGGACACGGAAAGGGGGAAGTGCACGTAAGAACTTTAAAAATCGTTCTGCGTGCGCGTGGGTGATGCGAATTAAAACATGGTTCAACGTTGCTACACCTCTATTGATAGTTCTTGCAACTTTTGTAGCTGGACTGACGGGATTTCTCTCGTTAAACGCAGTAATCAGAGCTTGGGAGAAACTCTACACTTCTGTTGAGGCAGATTTTGTTCAGAGACAGATCCAGCACGAGCAAGAAAAAGCGATGATGATCGTTGATACGGTGTTGAACGACAAAAATATCCTTAAAGCGTTCGCATTAAAAGACCGGGACTTACTTATTTCATATGTCATGCAATATCACACTTTCTACTCTTTACATTACGACCTTTTCCAGATACATTTCCACACACCTGAGGCCATTTCATTCCTAAGAACCTCGGATCTTACCAAGTTCGGTGATGATCTTAAATCATTCAGAAAAGACGTGCTCCATGTAATTCAAACAAAACAACCAACCTTTTCCACAAGTGTAGGTAGGATGGGAGCGATGATTCGGTACATTGTTCCGGTATTTTACGAAGGTGAGTACGTCGGCAGTGTGGAGGCGAACATCAGCATCGAAAAGAGCTTCGCGAAAAAACTACGTGGCGATGCGATAGTTAAGGTATTTTACAACGAAAAAGGAGAACGAGTAGATGTTGTGTCAAAATCCAGAGACGATCTTGAAGATTTCACGGAAGTTTATAACATACATGAACTTCTCAAAGGTCATACGCTGACAATGGTGCGGGGTAACTACTCATACACGGCCATTCCTATCAAAGACTTTGAGGGAAAAACATATGCCGGTGTCTTTATGAAAACTTCAGTAAAAGAGATTCAGCGTTTCCGAAATTTGATGATTCTGCTTCAAATTTTACTAACGCTTGCTTTCGCACTTATCGTTTTGTCCTTCAGCCGTAGAATTGGAAAAAAACTCCAAAAACGTATTGCAGAAGCTGAGAAACTGATCAAGAGGATCTAAATAGTCCGGTTATACGAAAAGTCCATAGCTTCCGTATAAACTAAGCGGGGAACGTTTTGAAAAACACTGCTGCAATTTTCATTTTATTTTGCAATTGCGCACTTTCGATTCAAATAACAGCCAGATTTGTATGAACAAAATTAGTAGACCGAACAGTGGCAAAATTTGCAACCACTCCTTCAATACCTTACCTACCAGTGGTACGGTTATTTTTTATCATATCTATTACACGGGATTCTCACGTTCTTTTGCATCTGAAACTAAGGCTTTTTAGTTTGTTCATTGTACCAATCCTAAGAAGCTTGCTTGTCTGGATGAATGAATTTCACGGTTTCTGCGTGAAAAATTATATGTACGCATATCCTCATCTCGTTTGAGGGCCATCTTATTATCTCTACAGTTACTTCGTCGGAGCTCTCGACAACCATGTGTTAGTAAGATTTTCTAAAGCAATTGAGTTTGCCAGTAGACGGATACTCAATTACCTGATTGTTGCATCGCTGACCTCATTAGTAGCAAGCCTAACTTACGTTGTACCCGACATTTCCCTTGATTTAATGCTATTTTGATTAACGTGGAGAAGAAACAACACATCTGCTGACCATTTCGCTACTTGATCACTACTCCGTAGTTCTCATAACTCCTATCGCAATTGACCACCAACTCATTGGTTTTATCAGCACTGCGTGTTTCAAGAAGAGGGAAAGGTTGCTCCCCATGTTGATTGCGAACGTTGAATCAAGAGACAATACGAACAGCAACCCATAGAGGCTAAACGGATAAGCTAAAGAGGCATGTCGTGCAAAATCCACTTTTCTTGCTAATTTTAGTCACGAAATCAGAACACCATTGAACGCTGTCGCAGGATTTACTCATCTGAGGAGATCTTTTTCTCGCCAAAAGGCACAGGAACTGCTATCCCGAAAAATCAGCTAAAAATCATTTTCAAGCAATCCGACGTATCGATAACCAAAAAGTCTTGTGGAACCAGTTTAGGATTAGCAAGTTCCCAACAAATATTGGTATTAATGGAAGCAACTATACAAGTCAACAGTGAGAGCGCAAGGACGGCAATTTTTACTTCACACTGAAACCTAGTGAACAGATACATGTTTTCTTAGCAGCCGAGGTGTATAATATGTGTGACGTGAATCATTTGCAAGCAAAATACTTAAAGATTTAAGTCATAAGCAAGGGTTTTTGGGTGTAGGAAAGTATTGCGAAAGAGTACATTTTGTGCTGGGTTGAGGACATCAACGTACATACGCATTAAAAAGAGGTATCAGTTGAACTAAACCTCGAAACGTTACGTTCGTCATCTGCTAACAATAAAAAACAAAGATGCTCGTTCAACGTTTAGAACAAAGAAGTACCAAACTTTCATCGGCGGCGAACTCTCAGACAAGTTAAGATACCTCGATAAAGATCTTGCTAAAGTTCAAAACTAACAATGCAAATGCACAAAAAGTTCAAAACGTTGGAGAAGATTTCAAAGGGCTAAACATTCGATGCTAAGGCGTATAAACAGTCGGATTTAAGATGCTTGAAGAACTTGAAGAAAAGACAAAACTTGTTGGCATTAAATTTGTATACGTCAACGAAAGCTATACGTCAAAGACATGTTCGGTTTACGGAACAAAAAACATAGTCAAAGATTGAAGATATAGGCCTGAAGTTGGTTTTGAATATCACCGATTTGAAGCTAACAAAAGAAGAAAAAGGCTTTTACCAATGAATTTTTTTGACTAACCCTTGAAAACATTAATTAAGTTGTGCGATGAAAACGTTGAAAAAAGAAGGAAGCCTTACAAAACGGAGATTTCGAAACTCTGAGACATGAAGCACGCTCGTTGAAAGATGCCGTGAGAAAACTTGAACTTAAGGAAAAGGTGGAATTGGCTTGTGAAATCGAGAATGTAGCACAAGAGAAAAATGGTACGTTTGACTACGAGACAAAGTTATTAAAATTGCGGAAAATAAAGCACCTTAAGAAAGGAGAGATATAAACGTGAAAGAAGTTTTTGCAAAACCAAGGTTGGTTGTCAGTAGATGTTTTTTTGAACACACCAGATACGATGGAGGAATAATTTCGGACGACCTTATCAAGAGGCTCGAAAAATATGCAGATTTTGTCAAGGTATGCCCTGAGGTAGAAATAGGATTGCCAATACCAAGGGAACCGATAGACGTTTTTCTGATTGACGGCAAAATACGGCTTCTGAACAAGACCATGAACGCGGATCTAACAGACCGGATGTTCGAATTTTCTCGTAAGTTTGCTCAAAGTGTTTCCACACTCGGTGTTGATGGTATGATACTAAAATCAAAATCACCTTCCTGCGGACTTAACGATGCCAAGCTTTACGGACCGAATGGTAAAGTTGTTTCAAAAACATCTGGATTATTCGCAAAAACAATGCTTGAAATACTCACCGACATTCCCATAGAAAGTGAAATGCGTCTCACGAATGATAAACTAAGGTTTGAGTTTCTCTCAGCAACCTTCACGCTTGCAAAATTCAGAAATGTGAACAACAAGGAAGAACTGATAAAATTTCACGCTTCAAACAAGCTATTCTTCATGGCTAAGAATGAGGCATTGATGAGACAGATGGGGAGGATCATCGCTCGAAAAGGATTTAAAGAGATTAAGGAGGAATACGGAACTATTCTGAGAAAACTCCTCAAAACTCATGTAAAGAAACCGAGGATGATTAACGCACTCATGCATATGTACGGCTACTTTAAGGAGAAGCTATCAATCGATGAAAAAGCCTATTTCATGGACCTTCTAAACAGGTACAGTACCAATACGGTATCGCTTCAATCAGTCTTGATTTTACTTAAATCCTGGGCACTGAGATTTGATGAAAAATACTTGCTCGAGCAGACCATCTTCGAACCTTACCCCTTGGAACTTGAGACGCAGCACGAATCACGAGAGTACAAATGAAGCATAACCAACGGTGTAAGAATAATCCTGCGAAAACTCCGCACTTGTTGTGTGATAAATTAGTTTGGCATTTTCAAAAAGACCCCGCACCACAGCAACCGGCCCAGGGCCACACATCGAAACATCGTACTGAGAAATAGCTTTGTACATCTCTTCCAATTCTCCAGACAGAACGTACTTTATAACTTTCTCATCTTTACTGATAGTGACCTCATGAGGCTCGTAATGGTTAAAATCCGAAGACGCCACAACAAGCGTCTCCGGATATCTTTCCAAGACCTTTTTAATCTTTTCGGAAACTTTTAAAGCCGTTGAAAGTCTTTGATCTAGCATACATATTGGAACCAGTTCAAACTCTTTAAATGCAGCGATCAAGAGTGGCAATTGCACCTCTATAGAATGTTCGAAAAGGTGCGCATCTATATCTTTGAAAATCAAATGATCATCGACGACTAGTTGAACAATCTCCTCACAGACTTTCACACTCCCATTCGGTACATGCCAGTAGCCCTCCGGCCAGACAGAAACGGGCTTTCCATACCCGGTGTGATTCGGCCCAAGAATTATGACAAATCTCGGTCGCCCGTGTTGGACAAGTTCTCTTATCGCCATGCCAGCGGTTTTACCACTGTAGATGTACCCAGCGTGCGGTAAGATAGCACCATATGGGCGTTCGAAATATTTCTGTTCATGAATCTCTTCCTCGATTCCTATCAGGGCTTCGCAATTTCTTTGCAACTGAACTGGCGTCCCTGGATAGAACTTACCATTTACCACAGGTTTCCTATCCATTCTTTCACTTCCGTTTTCATTGCTCGATAATTTTCGCAGTGAGGAAAATAACTATATTCCTCGTTTCCAAGCTTTCTCTTGTTCCCCTGAACAACATTCCTATGATCGGTAAATCTCCAAGGATTGGTACCTTCCAAGTTTGCTGACTCTTCTCCTCACGAGCCAACCCACCGATGACTAAGGTTTGACCGTCCTTAAGCGTGAGTTTTGTGGTGGCTTCCCTTTTACTCGTACGAGGGTAACCCCCTACTTGCGTTGTGAAATCAAAGTTTCCAACAGCAGTATAAAGATCCAGCTCTATACTGTCATCAGGGTTAACCATTGGTACTATACGAAGCTCTATACCAGCCTCAAGGTATTGCAAAGATAATTGACCTGTTTGTGCGTCTCTAAGAACTATCGGTATTGAATCTCCGATAAATATTCTTGCAGATTCCCCGCTTTTGGCAACGACGTTTGGACTGGCCAAAAGTTTTGTGCTGCCTTGAGTAGTTTGTACCGAACCAGCTTGACCTGTTGTTGCATTGATCCCAATTTGAGCGTTATCAAGAATCTTTTTCCAAAGGTTCTCAAAGTCGAACAACTCCAACACTTTCAACGAAAGTTTCAGACCATCTCTCGAACTTATTTGTAGCGCATCTTGGGAATTTAGGTAGAATCCCAGGTCGATACCTATAGAGTCCAGAAGAGACGTGTCTACTACCCTTGCTTCAATCGAAACAAGTTTTGCTCTCGATATTTTATCTACGAGGCGTGTTATGTCATCAACGTTTCTGGGATCAAGATTGTAGGCGATAACAATTCCTGCATCGCTATTCACCGTTGCTTTTCCTCCGTAAAATTCTATCAACTCTTTAACCTTATCAGCACCTCGAACTACGTTGAACGTGTAGGTATTGATCACCTTCGTATCCTCGGGTGTAATGTCAACAAAGTAGAGACTTCCCGATTGTTTTAGGGATACTCCATAATTCAGAACTATGGATTTGAAGGTTTCAAAATCAACTTCACTCACAGCCATCGTCGCTTTTTTGTCAACAGGCTTTGAGAAAACGACGGAATATCCAAAACTTCTGAAGACGTCCTTTATAATCTCAGACAGGTCATGATACTCAGCGTTAATCGTTATCTTACCGTTACTCACTTGGACAACCTTCATTTCTTTCTTTTCAGTTTCCGGTATTTTTTTCGGTAAAGGTAGAACGTATACGATTCCGTTATCTTCTCTAAACTCGACCCATTCCGAGAAAACAGCCTTGAACGTGTCGTAAGGGGCGTTTATTAAGAGGACAGAATGGACTGTATCTTCAACTGGATAGACCTTGTACGACTTTCCAAGCTTCGTTAGTACTTGCCTTACGATCTCGTCAACCCTCTCCTTGGAGAAGTAGAGCGTAATTTTTCCGTCCTTTACATCAACGTAGTTTTTACCGTCAACACCGATCACCGATGGAACATCCTCCGAAAACTTTTCCTTGGAAATCTCCTCCCGCCTTTTAACATAGTAAACCCCGTCCTTTTGTTCATAGGTGATACCGTATACACCAACACTTTGCAAGAGTTCCTCAAAAGTTGCATCAACCAGAGAGATAGTTACTTTAACGTCCTCGAAATTTTCAAATACCACAGATTTCCTAAGAATTTGCGCGACTCCATAAATCACGTCTACCAAGCTTTGGTTCTTTACAAATACGTGAAGACTTTCCACTCCCAAAACCGTGACAAAATTGTCTGGATTGATCTTCTCCGACACACCGTATACCCTGAAAACAGTACCAATTTTGTCGTACCTGACACCGTACGAAGTCAACTGGTCAAGTAGTTCTGGAAGGTTCTTAACAACCATCCTCAGAGAAATCACGGTATCCAAGTTTCCAACTATGACAACTTCTTCTCCAAGCAACCTCGAAACTTCAAGAAGCAACTGCTGGAGTGGCTTGTTTTTAACATCGATAAGCAACTTTCCCGAAATAGAAGCATATTCCGTATCTGGTTTATATTTGCTGAGTTCATCTCGAATTTTCATTACGGATCCTTTCTTTCCCGCAAGATACAATTTGTCGTCAACTCTTACAAATTTCACATTCTCCTCGAACATCGAAATAATGCCCTTCACTTGTTCATCGTTTAATCGAGTTTCAAGAGATAGAATTGTCGATTCCAAAGTAACATCCTGAGGTGAAAACTCACTTATAAACTTTTCTACAGACTTTACTTTTTCGCTTGGGCCATACACAACATAACCAGGTCCAAACTTGAAGGTCATCACTTTAAAGATTTCCTTCACAATCTTATCAAGTTCTTCGGAATACACCATGAAAGCGTATTCGTCTTTAATCTCGTCAATCAGTTTATTCAAGCGTTGAAGTTCGTCTTTTAATTTTACTACGGCTGAGCGTTCCCCACTAACATACACACCGGGACCTATTTTTTTAACGTCGAGTTTTAAACCTAACAGCTTTACCAAATTGCTCACATCTTCTTCCTGCAGTTTGCTACCTAAATCAATATAAGCAATGTCTGTATTTACTTCCAAACCTTCCAAAAAATTTTTAGCTTTTTCAACCTGATCTTTACTTCCGCTGAGTAAGGCTAAGTTTAACTCTGGAAAATAGTTTAAGCCCACACCGTAGAGTGCCCTGACGTAATCTACGACCTCGTTCGAAATTCTTGTTTTCAGATTTACCACATCAGAAGCTTTAGCTTCAATATATTGCCTAGCCAAGTCTACATTTGCTTTTTTTCCCACGATGTACGTTGCACTTTCTGTTTTGTAGATTTCAACCTTGAAAAGTTTACTTAGCATGTTTCCGAGCTGTTCATCGATGGGATCCACCTTTGCAATGAACTGATCAGGTAGTTCTAAGAAAGTATCAAGGAACTTCTTGGCCTCGACAGCGTTGATTCCAAAAATTAAGAGCTTATCCCCAGATGCATAGAAAGTGACTTTATAAAGTTCAGACACTATTTTTGTTACCTCTTCGTTGTACGAATTCACAGTCATCACTATTTTTCGACCGTAATTCTCTCTTATTTCCTGAAGTCTCCTTTGAAAATTCTCGACCTCGGATTTATTCACTTCAGCAATAATGTATCCCTGATTTTCTTCTATAGGGTAACTGAGAATTCGCGATAATATTTCAACAGGTGGATCGGATGGGGTTAGTTTTACAACAACAGTAGTTTTTGATTCTAACTCTTTCTTTAGCTTTTCTATGTCTGCCCTTTTACCACTAACCAAAATCGAGCCATCGGAGTATCTTTCTAAAACCTTCAGCTTGTACTTCTCTATCGTTTCCTTAGATGCTCGAACAACTTCCGTTCGCTGATCTAAAGTATCAACCAAGCTTAGAAATCTTTGGTATAAACCTTCAGTTGTAAAAAGAACGATATGAACCTTGTCTCCATTCATCGTAACTATGACATCTTTGTCCGAAATTCCAAGAACTTTTGCAGCTCCTTTCACAGCTTCTTCTGAAACATTCTCGAGAGTAATCCTGTAAGGGCTCGCAACTGAAGAATAAGATGCGAGAGTTTTCGCAAGGTCTTCAAACTCCTTTGGAACGATAAGCAAGTTCCCTAAGATATCTACTTTCATGTTTGGGACCACCTTTAGAAGTGCTTCTTTAACACGCTCTGGATAATTAACCTGTACGAACGAGAAGATATTAGAAGTTGATTTATAAACTACAGGTTTGTAGACCGTGAGAATTCTAAGAATCCTTTCTACATCCTCCTGATTGCCAAGCAAAGCAATTTGCCGGTTCGTAGGCAACAGCATGTACTTTAAATCCGTACCTTCGACAATCCTCTTTAAAAGGTCCTCAATCTCTTTATCAGTTGCCCCGTCTGGGTATTTAATAAAAACCCAGTTTTTAGTCGGTTCGGTGGCCAAAGCTTCAGCTATCAACCTGTACTCTCTCAAACCGCCGTAAACAAACAGTTTTGACTTATCCTTCGTGTAAGCCACGTAGATCCCCTTGCCAAATACTTCTTTGAGTTTCTCAAGGTTCAACTCCTTATCATAAACTTGCCAAGACATCGCAAAGTTTTTCGATATTTCCTCAGTCGTACCAAAGTAAAGAACTTTTCCTGAGCCATAAGCGTACGACAAACCTGTTGAACTTAAGAACGAACGTATTACGTCCTCAAGAGAAGCGTCCGTGAGTTTTAAATTGACAATTTTCCCTTTTGCACCATCATAGAAAAAAATGTCTATTCCAAAATATTCTGAGATCTCTTTCAAGAAAAGCTCGCTCTTTATTCCTAAGAAATTCACGGTAATCCGTTTTGAAGAAAAACTTCTCGGAAACCTCACGTAAAGCTTGTTTCCGGCCACGTTGTAATTTGCTCTAACAGGTGTTAAACAAAACACGAAAATGTTTAACTGCCCATCAGCAGGAACAACTTGAATACCCTCCACACTTCCAGCGGACACTGGAATATATGAAGTGTAATTCCCGGCGCTACTCAGCAAGAGGTAGTGCACAGTAGAACTTTGATTTTGACCATAATACAAGACACTAGATGCCGAAGAAAAAGTGAAAACCAAAACAACTTCGTTTGGAGTCGAGGTGTAATTCACATCTATCAAGCTGGAGAAAGCCAGGCTATGGCACAGTAAAAAGGCCACAAAGAGTGGTAAAACGAATGAAAACTTCATGAAGTCGCTCCCCCTTTTTGTTAATTTCCGAGGTATCCGACTCTTTTAACACGACCATCTTGAGTATCAAGGTAAATAAGAAACGAATGAAAAATACCTATCGGCTTGTAACGACCAGCGATGAGTTCATTTTCACAACCAGATAAATATTCACCGTTTATGAGTAGGTAAACTTTCTTCAGCTCTTTTGTTCCTGAGTTTTGTTTGATATAACCAACGTATTGAAAATCTGGAGATGTGGTATCTTCAATAAGGGTATTGTTCTCATAAGAAGCAACGTTTTTGAAATCAATGCCAAATTGGTCATAGTTAAGCTCAACCAAAAAAGGAGAAAAAAAGTTCACGAATGTCGTTTCAAGAATCTCCTTTTCACCTGGTAGATTCAAGGTACTCCCGACATCGCTGGATGTATTTGTTTGGGTAACATTCGGTTGTCGTCGCGCACTTTCGGGTGCTCTTTCTGAGAAACTTTCCTGAAGAGCCTGTGGTCCTTTAAGCTGCGCGTCAGTAGCTGTTTGTGTTTTCGGTTGCATATCCGCTAAAGTGGGGCTGTTCATATTTACCAAGACAACGATCGCAACAACCCACAGTACAATCATCACGACTAGGAGTACGAGAGTTCTTTTATTGACCTTCAGTGCCACCGACACTTCCCCCTGTTTTAAGGATGACCTTGTACGTGCATTCCTTCTCCTCGAAGACTATAGGTTCCGGGGTTTCACAGCTAATCATCAAATAGTTCAGTTCTACTATTTCGGTTTGAAGGATTTTCATCATTAAGCTGGATAGTTCTGTGGCACGTAGTTCCTGATTTATGTCAAACCTAGGGGATTCAGCAACCTTCTGTCTGAAGTTCTCAAGCTCTGTCAGCTCTTTTTCCGTGCTTCGGAGTTGTAATATGAGCTGGTTCAAATTCACTAACTTCGCGTCCATTCGGGTGTAAAAGTCAACTACGAAATTGTAAAGGTAAAGCGTGCTCAAGCTTAGAGATACGAAGAATATCGTGTAAATGATGAACACTGCCGTTCTTCGTTTGATCAAGGTCATGCTACTTCTCCGCCTCCAAGAAATATCTGAAATACTTCATATCCCCCAAAAAGTTGCGTTCCTCCAAACGCTTGAGTTCCACTTTTTTTGAAAAAACTCTCTTCATAGTTTCAACCCACACTGGAGTTTCCACTCGTGTCTCCCGACCGTATTCGTAAAAATCCATCGAAAGCCGATTACCGTCGTAAAGACACGAAGTCAAGAAAATCTTATTTGAGTTTTTTGATGAAAAATACGCAAAAACGCGCAAAAAATACGAACTGTTCTTGACTTCGTCAATATATATTTGGAGATCTTTTACGATCGTTTTCATTTCGTTCAGTCTACGTTCAATAGACAAGTTTAGAGTCTCTACTTGCTCTTCTATCTTCTCCGGTTTAAAATCGCTTATATTGTTAAAAACCAGCGGATATTTTCGGATTAGTTGATCTACTAGGAAAAACTTCCATTGCGTGGAAAAGACTACAATCGCCATTGAAGGTAGGAGTGAAATGAGAAGAAGTACAATAAAGGTTCTGAGCTTCAGTACTTTGACCTTACCACGATAGAGATTTAACTCTTCCAAATTCCAACCCTCCTCTGTACAGAAGGCCAGCGATTGAGAGCGAAAGGTTTTTTGGAATTTCCATTCTTAGAGAAGGACTAGTTAGTTTTCTCCTCAAATACATTTCGTACTCGGAAGAAAGTAGCGAATTTGAGATTATCTGTGAGTTTGTTACGAAAACAACGCCGTCAATCTGTTCAAGTGCTACTTTTTCGACCTCTGTAGTATTCACGGTTATGATTACCTCTCTCTCTGCTTCCGTCATAAGCTCTCCTACAAGGCTCTCAACTATTTTCTGCGCCTTCTTATGGAGTTCCGAATTTTCGCTCCTCTCTATTTCACAAAGTTCAAAACCGGTTTCCTCCAAAACTATTCTGTCAATCGAATTCAATGCCAGTTCATGAATCCTTACGTTTAATATCATATCACCGAACATTAAAACTGTTCCAGAAACCGACTTTCCCATGATAAAGTAAACCCAGTAGCCAGGATACTTCTGTATCAAAAGTAGTTCTGAAAACAGATCAGGATACGCAACATCCGGTTCAACCCCAATGCCGATGGTACTCAAGTACCTGTTGAGATCGGTTTTTTCCACAAAAATGGCCAACTGCTTCCCAGCAGCTGACGGGAGTAGAGCTACTTCAATGTCGGATACAAAGTCGTATATCCTCTTAATCTCAATAGCTGCAAGGTTCAGCAAGTCCTTCTTCCTCGGTATAAGCGGAAGTTCTAAGAATGCTGTTCTCAATATATCCCACGGAAGGTTGACAACAATAACATCTTCGTAATCTGGAACTTTCATTGTTCGACCATAGTCAACAATTTTTAATCTCTTTCCTTTTACATTTGCGAACGCAACCTCAAGATTTTGGGTTGGCAACCCAGTATCTGAAAAGTTGTAAGCGGCAACGCGTTTTTGAAGAATCTTCAAGATCAGTTCCCCCCAACTTTAAAGAGGATTGGTTCTATCGTTCTTCCCTTAGAAAACGTTCCAGCCTTAACGTACCGAAACGGCAATATATCCAGCCCTTTCAGACAGGATTCCGAAATCCGGGGAATGATTTTTAGCGATGGAGTTCTCAACTCACAAATATTCTCGCTAACGTATCTTTTCTGCAAATCCGTTTTCCACAACCCAGAATAAACGGCTGTTTCGAAGATGTAGTCATCCAACGAGACCCTGAAGCTCCTGTCCATTGGCACAATGAAAGCTGACAGCAACACACCGCTGATTAGTACGCAGATAAGTAGTTCGACGAGCAGTTGATATCCCCCCTTGATTATACATCCTGGCACTTACCTACCAAATTGGCTCTGCATTGAGAAGATCGTCGAGTACATTGTAAAAGCAATAAACGCAATGAATAATCCAACAAAAGCGATCAACATCGGCTCAACAAGGCTCACAAGCTTCTTCGTATCGGTCATGATTTCTTCTTCGTAAAAATCAGCCACCTTTTCCAGGACCAAGTCAAGTCGACCAGTTTCTTCACCAGTTCCAACCATCTCGTAGATTATTTGTGGGAACAATCCCGCTCTTTTCAGCGCCTCTTTAAGGCTACTACCTGCTTTGACTTGCTCGTTTATTCTCGAAATAACTTCTATGAATCTCAAGTTGTTGGACGCTTTAGCTGCCATCTCAAGAGCATTAGTTAAACTTACACCGCTACTTACAAGAACACCTAAGGTTCTTGCGAATCGTTCGTTAGCCATCTTCTGTCGCAACTTTCGTATAGGAGGAACAAGGTTGGCAAAAAAGTCAGCTACTTGCTTTCCATAAACTGTCTGAAAGAATACTTTTAACGCAACTCCAATACCAGCCACGACTGGAACCACCAAATACCAACGCTGAGTGAAAAGACTGTTGAGCAACATGAGAAAGCCCAGCACACCGCTTGTTGGAGTTGCACCGAAAACCGATATAAGTCTCGGTAAAATAAAGACAGATATAACAATCACAACGACAACTGCAAAGCCAAGAATGAACATCGGGTAAGCCATGGAAGATCTTACCTGTTCCCTTAATCGGTTCACGCTTTCATAGTAATTAGCAACTTTTTTCATTGTTACATCAAGGACACCCCCTTCCTCCCCAGCTCTGACCATATTGATGAAAATCTGATCGAAAATCCCCTGACTCTGTAACGCTTCAGAAAAAGATTTCCCCCCTTTCATTTCCATAACTACCTCTTTTAAAGCTTTCCTGAACTTCTTGCTGAAAACTTCTTGTTCCGAAAGTGTAACGACTGCATCGGCTAACCTGATGCCAGCTGATATCATAGTTTCAAGTTGCCTTGCAAAAAGCACAATATCCTTTAAACGTGGTTGAAAGACCACTTTCTTAGGACCTGTATCCTTGATATCTACCTCTACAGGCTGGAGCTCAGTAACCATAATTCCCTGGCTTCTAAGCTTGTCGATAGCGTCCCTTACACTTTCTCCACTTATTTGCCCTCGAACTTTCTTTCCAGTCCGATCAACACCAACGTACCTGAAGTTCACAACCTCTCCACCTCAACTGTTCCCCCCGGTTTAATCGTAATTTTCATATCGAATAATCCAGCAAAGATTTCAGGTTCGTGTGTGGCTATTAAGTACCCTCTCCTACTTTTTCTAAAATTCTCAAGGATTCTTAAAATCGAAATAACCCCTTTTAAATCAAGTCCGGCAGTTGGTTCATCAAACATTAAAAACTCTGGATCGTGCAGCAGTATCGACGCAATCGCCACTTTTCGCTGCTCACCACCACTTAACTTGAACGGAGATTTCTTCAACACGCTTTCACTTAAGTCAACAAGTTCAAGAATCTTTAAGACCTTTTCTGTGTCATATGGCACTTTGAAATTTCTAGAGGCATACGTTATCTCATCCAAAACTGTTTCGTTAAAAAATTGCCTTTCCGGTATCTGAAACGCAACCCCAAACTTTTTCCGAAACTCGTAAGGATTATCGAATGGGTTAACACCATCGTACAACATCTTCCCAGCACTCGGTTTGATGAGTAAATCTAAAAGATTTATTAGCGTTGTCTTTCCAACACCAGTTTCTCCAACCAAAAGGATGCGGGTGTCGGTTTGAAAAGCCAGATTCAATTTTTCAAAAACTCTTTTTTCCAAATCGGTACCTTTTTCGAAAACCACTGCTACGTTTAAAAGCTCGATGAGCAACTTCAAACCCCTTCTCGCAAGTAAACATTTATTAAGTCTTCACAGATAGGTAAATGCGTATTCCGCCTTCTTTCCAAATATCCTCCGCATTTCCAAAGATTTCCCTCATATAGTTCCTAATCCGCTCGCCGCCTTTGTTGTGGTAAGCTACCAGTTGCAAAGTCCCACCAACCTTGAGATGCTCAAATGCTCCTCGAACGAGTTCCATCCAAACACTCTTTCCAGCAACAATCGGTGGGTTGGAAACGATGTGATCAAACATTTCTCCTTGCCAGGGTTTGTACAAATGTCCTTGCCTGATATCAGCCTCAACGTTATTATCCTTCGCGTTAATTTTCGCAAACTCAACAGCCCTCTTGTTTATATCCGACATACATAAATCAATTGAGGGATTTTCCTTCTTCAAGACTATGCCAATTACGCCGTATCCGCACCCAATATCGAGAACCCTGCCGCTAACTGGATTAAGATGATTTATTAAGATTTCCGTGGCCTTGTCAATCGCACCGTAAGAATATACCCCGGTTGGTGTTTTAAACTTGTACGTATGCCCGTTCTTTAAAGTGAGCACGACTTCCCTCACTTTCAGCTTCGATGTTGGTTCTTCGGTATAGTAGTGCTCAAATTCGCGTGATTTCCTTTCTTTATTTTCTCTTTCCATATCTTTTATTGCACACCTCCGAATTTCAAAATTCACACTCTAGCTATTTTGAATATGTTCTCTTTTAAGCTTCTTTTCATCAAGTCTCCTCATTAATTTCACAAAAATCTCCGTAAGTACATAAAACGCGAAAAGGGATATTATCAACAAGGCATATCCAGTAATAGCTATTTTAATCGCAATTACCATTCCTGAAGCCATTTCCTCACTTCCCTCCAAGGGATGTTACCAAAATAACCAAAATACCACCAGCCAACAAGGAACCAATCTGCCCAGCAACGTTTGCCGCAACCGCGGGCATAAGGAGGTAGTTGGTTGGATCCTCTTCTCGGGCAATTTTGTAAATCACTCTTGCGGACATCGGGAACGCTGAAATTCCAGCCGCACCAAGCATCGGATTTATTTTGTTTCTCAAGAATAGGTTTAAAAACTTTGCAAAGAGCACACCACCGGCTGTGTCAAAGATAAATGCTAAAAGCCCCATCAAGAGTATGAGGAACGTTTGTGGACGCAAAAATTTCTCCGCAGTCAATGTGGAACCGATCGAAAGACCAAGGAATATCGTGACAAGATTTGCAAGTTCGTTTTGCGCCGATTTAGCCAAAGCATTCACAACTCCGGACTCTTTAAGCAAATTACCAAACATCAAAAAGCCTATTAGCGCCGCTGCACTTGGTGCAAGCAAGCTTGCGACAATAGTAATTGCTATTGGGAAGATTATTCTTACCGTCTTGCTAACCTTTTTATGACTCAATGCCATTTTAATTTTTCTCTCTTCGCTCGTTGTTAGAGCTTTTATCACCGGAGGTTGTACTATAGGAACGAGTGACATGTAAGAATAGGCAGCAACGGAAATCGGCCCCAGCAATTCTTTTGCGAACCTACCTGCAACGTATATAGCTGTTGGACCATCCGCGGCCCCAATAATTCCTATCGAAGCTGCTTGTTTAATGTCAAAGCCAACGAGCGTTGCAACGACCATAGTGGCAAAAATACCGAACTGGGCAGCTGCTCCAAAGAGAAACATGATGGGGTATTCAAACAAGGGTCCAAAGTCTATCATCGAACCGATTGCAATAAATATGAGGAGTGGAAAAATTTCGGTCGATATACCGACATCAAAAAAGATGTTAAGAACTCCACGATGAAGCACACCGTCAACTATTTGGTCCAACACAGACGAGCCTGGGATGTTGACCAGAATAGTCGAGAAACCAATTGGCAGGAGTAAGGTGGGCTCGTACTCTTTCTTGATTGCCAGGTACATTAACCCAAGACCTACAAAAATCATCACCAAATTTCCAAATGGCACCATTTCCCAGGCTGTCTCCTTCCTGTGTCTTTTCTAAACCATTTGCTTTGATCGGCCCCCAAGGCTTTTCGGAAACCTTATCAAAATTATATCAAAAAGTCGGCAATTTTGCAAACATTTGTACACATATGTTGAATTTTGGCAAATTTGTGCTATAAAGAGAGCGGTGGATACCGCACTTTTGGGGGGAAACTTATGACGACTTACTGGAAAAAGTGGGTAGTTCGTGGAATCGTGCAAGGGGTTGGGTTTCGACACTTTGTTAAGACCGTAGCACGTGCACTTGGTGTAACAGGTTATGTCAGAAACGAGCTGGATGGTAGTGTCACCGTCGTGGCTGGCGGTAATATGGAACAACTCAACGAACTGAAGAGAAAGATATTAGAGGGCAACGGTTGGAGCTATGTTTCTGAGATAGAAGAATTCGATTTGCCCCCTCAAGAATACAAAGATTTTCATGTAGAGTTTTAGAATCGTTGCAGAATCGAAAATTTCGATAAGGAGATGGATGAGCATGAATGCCGTAATCTTCGGATTACAGTGGGGAGATGAAGGAAAGGGAAAGATAACAACGAAACTTTCTCGTGACTTTGATTTTGTTGTTCGTTACAGCGGTGGCAGCAATGCTGGACATACGGTCGAATATCCTGATTTCAAACTTATTCACCATCTTGTTCCTTCTTTCGATGTCAGAGCAAATGTTAAAGGCTACATATCCAACGGTGTTGTAGTTGATCTTGGAGTGCTAAAGCGGGAAATCGAGGAATTGATGAGTAAAGGTATAGAGGTTGAAAACAGACTCTTTATTTCAAACTTGTGTCATGTTGTGCTGCCTTTTCACAAATTACTGGATGAGAAACTTGAGTCAGTGAAAGGGAGTAAGGCGGTAGGTACTACAAAGCGCGGAATTGGACCGTCCTATGCTGACAAAGCCCATCGAGTTGGTCTCAGGTTGTGCGATTTCGAAAACGAGATAATTCTAGATGAAAAGTTGGAATTCATTGCAATGTTCTACGAAAGTGTTTACGATATTTCGGATATATCCTTTGATGAAGTCCTTCATGACTACCAGTACATATCAAAATTTGTCATTTCTCCCATTCAGTTCAGGAAAGATTATCGCGATGCTTCTTTACTTTTCGAGGGGACACAAGGTGTGTTGCTTGATGTAGACGTGGGAACTTACCCGTACGTGACATCTTCGTACTGCAGCACAAGTGGTGTTGAAGCAGGATTCGGTTTTCCTGTTACGGTAGACAAGAAGATTGGAGTGTTTAAAGCGTACCTGACACGTGTAGGTGAGGGACCATTTCCCACGGAACTTTATGGCTCGGAGGGTGAAGTACTCAGACGTGTTGGTGGGGAATATGGTGCGACAACGGGAAGACCCAGAAGGTGTGGCTGGCTTGATTTACCACTCTTGAGATATGCAATAGAAGTATCCGGTTGCGATGAGATGATTATTACAAAAGCTGATGTGCTGAGTGGATTCGAATATGTGAAGGTTGGAGTAAACTACCGGTTAGCAGGTCGTAAATTGGAAATGCCGTACAATCTACAGGTTCTCTCTGAAGTTGAGGTCGATTACGTAAAACTACCTGGTTGGAAAAATTTGGAAGATTCTAACTTCGATGGGTTTTTGAAGTTTATAGAATCCGAGGTTGGGTGTAAAATAACGATGGTTTCAACGGGTCCCAGGGTAGATGATATCGTTGAGCGTTAAGATTAGGTTTTTTGGTAGCCTATGTGATTTGACCAAGGGTAGGCATTTGTTTGAATTCGTTCCTGGCGTAAATCAAACGATTAAAGATTGCATTGAAAGACTTGGCGTACCTCACACCGAGGTGTCTTTTATAACGCTTAACGGGAGTTTTGTTGATTTTTCAAGGGTCGTCTGTGATGGGGAAACCTACTTCGTTTATCCGGAAAGCGATTTGCCCATTGAGGATGTTTATTTGGTTTCCCCGAGATTCGTTGGTGAACCCAGGTTTGTGCTTGATATTCACCTTGGGAAACTTGCAAAACTGCTCCGAATCTTTGGAATCTACGCCGAGTACGGCATCTTGGATGATGACGAGATTGTTGCTCGAGGAGTTAGTATGGGCTACGTAATTCTCACAAAGGACCGTAAGCTGCTAATGAGAAAAGAAATCAAATACGGCTACGTTGTGCGCAGCGATGACCCTTATGAACAGTTCGATGAAGTTTACCGAAAGTACAATTTGGGAAAATGGGCAAGCCCGTTCAGCAGGTGTCTTGTTTGCAACGGAGAGATATTGGAAGTTGATAAGCGGGTTGTCGAGGGAAGGGTACCAATTCGGGTGTTTGAGCTTAACGAAAGGTTTGGAGTTTGCAGCTCCTGCGGAAAAATTTATTGGCCTGGTACGCATTACGAACACATGGAAGCCTTCGTTTCTCGATATCTGCCCCGCCGTGTGCTGGATCCTTTTTGACATCAACCTCACCGCTGCTCGCAACGAAAAGTTACCACCCAGCCCTCATATATACTTATCGATAGTAGTTAACGTATCGTTAGTATCTGGTATTATTAATTAATTTAGGGTGGTAAAATGGTAAGTTTACCTTTTTGTAACACAAAAACCTTTTATTGACGCGTCACTTGGCGACATATTACAACTTACCGCTTTTTTGTTACAACTTACCAGGGTGGTAAGTTTTTTCTGAAAAGCAACTTTTTATGAGCTTTTTCGTGCGGTAAGTTTTCTTTTTAGGTATATATAAAAGAAAAATTGCGAGTTAGGTTGGTCTAAAAATTGTGATAAATTTCACAATCGGTAAATTGGTAAGTTTTTTATTGAGAACGACTCTCAAAAAGTTGATGCACCACAATTGATAGTAGTAGTCGTAATATCATGTACCTTAGTTTGTGTTTTGTGAAAAAAAGAACTTACCGGAAACTTACCACTCTGCTACATGTTGAGTAAAAAAACTTACCACCACTTGCCGTAGTATACCATTGTATCAAAGTGGTGTGGTTCAATTTTTATTTTTTCGTTGTATAATATTTTCGCCGATGAATTTTGCGAGCAACAAAAAATCTGTCAGTGGTAGAGGATTCAAATGCCCAAAATCTTTGTGAGGGTAATTTTTTATTTGATATTTCTAGTTTCGATTTTTTTGCTGATTTTGAGTGTGCGATTTGTTTTGAAAATAAAGAACGCTCCACTTGTGGTTGTGGAACCATTGGGAAAGGCGGTTATCGTGAACGGGAAAAGATTTGAAGGGCCTTTGGCTTTGAAAAGAGGACGTTACTTGATTCAGGGAGAAAGCACGCTGAAGATTTTTGGGAACCGGATAAGGATAGTTAGAATTCCCATTTTTGAGGTGGAGATAAAATGGGAGAAGTGAGGAATGTTGAACTTGTGAACCTCGTAATTTTCATGTTTTCTGTCCATGTTGATTACTGGCTTGAAACTATCAAAGGTGAGCTTGAAGGAGAGTTTGGCCCCATCGATTATGTGAGTGACCTTTTGGACTTTGAAAAATATACGCTGTATTACAGTGAAGAAATGGGCTCTGGCTTAATGGGACGTTTGATAAGTTTTGAAAGACTTATCCATCCGTCCCTCCTGTCGTTGATTAAGTTAAAGACTAACGAAATTGAACACAAATATGCTATCGAAGGAAAGCGCAGGTTTAATTTGGATCCAGGTTATGTTCACCATATGCAATTTGTTCTTGCGACAACCAAGATGTGGCCGCATCGAATATACATTGGAAATGGAATATACGCCGAAACAACGCTTTTGTACGTCAACGGTAGGTGGAAGGATTACGATTTTACGTACCCAAACTACAAGGAACCTGAGTACAAAGCCGAATTAAGTAAGATAAGGGAGCTTTACCTCGAAAAACGCAAAAGGTTTTTAAAACTATTAAGAAAACAATGATTCGTTTAAGATCGTTAACCAAGCACTTAAGGAGGACGTGGAAAATTGAAGCTCTACATAGTAACCCTCGGATGCCCAAAAAATGAAGCCGATTTTTCTCTTTTCAAATATCATTTGCTCCAGTCCGGCCACGAGATTGTCGAAGATGTTGAGGATGCCGAAGGGGTAGTTATCAACACTTGCGGGTTTATCTTGGATGCCAAGCGTGAGTCCATAGATACTATCCTTGAATTCGTTGAGTACAAGAAAAAAAGACCGGATTTTAAGATTTTCGTAGTCGGTTGTCTTGTGCAGCGATACCTTAACGAACTGGGTGCGGAACTACCTGAGGTCGACGGTTGGTTTGGTGTTATTCCACCAAAAACACTCGCTGAGAACATTGATCGGATTTCTAAGTACATCACGGATCCGATAGCTGTTTATCGTTTCGAAGGACGCATCGATGATAAGATGCCTTATGCGTATGTCAAGATCGCCGATGGGTGTGACAGAACATGTACTTTTTGCACCATACCAAAGTTCAAGGGGGGTTTTGTGAGTAGGGAGATCGAAGATATCGTTGCGGAGGTACAGTACCTTCTTTCAAAGGGAAAGCGAGAAATCATTCTGGTGGCACAGGATACAACAGGTTACGGAATCGATAACTACGGTTATCAGGCCCTGCCAAAGTTGCTGGAGAGGTTAAGTACGCTCGATGGGGAATTCTGGATTCGCGTTATGTATATGCATCCAGATCATGTTACCGATGAAATCATCGACGCATTTTCCCACAATAAGGTCCTGAAGTATTTTGATGTGCCAGTGCAACACGGCAGTGACAAGATTTTAAGGCTGATGGGACGTTTGAAAACTTCTGCTGAGCTCAAGGAACTTTTCGAAAAGATTCGCGAACGTTATCCTGAGGCCGTGTTGCGCACCTCAGTTATTATTGGATTTCCTGGAGAAACACGTGAAGATTTTGAGCAGCTTCTTGATTTTATCAGGTACGTTGAGTTCGATAAGCTTGGTGCGTTCCTGTACTCGGAAGAAGAGGACGCTGCTTCCGCAAAGCTTCCGGGGAAAGTCTCC
>Ga0209394_1000235_pt1 | contig 50323 bp, 47 predicted proteins | sample JNZ201metaG_FD_184122 | JGI IMG/M metagenome (GOLD analysis project Ga0209394, IMG submission 184122) | Hot spring microbial communities from Jinze hot spring, China to study Microbial Dark Matter (Phase II) - JNZ 20120812A (SPAdes) (version 3) ...
CGGCCTGCCAACGTAGTTTGTTGCAAGCGAGCACCATAATGGTGCTTCCGGATCATCCCTGCGCGGGTGGACCCTAAGCCAATCTAGCAGCGGCATATATGATGCGACTAGAGGTATCCTCTTTATCCCAGTCTTACCATTAACGGTGATTAGGCAGTAGTCCCTCTTGAACTCAACGCTGCTTGTCTTCATGCTCAGCAGCTCGCCGGGCCTCAAGGCGCCCTCAAACAACACATGAATCATGGCCCTGTCACGCGGATTATCAGCAGCCTCCACCATCGCCCTAAACTCATCCTCGCCTATGAGGGCTTCAGGCGTGGTCTTGCCATCCCTATCTCTAACAGTAAGCTTTATCCAGGCGACCTCGGACGGCATAGGTGTGCCCCTATCACAGCTACCATACTTGGCGTACTGGATCAGCTTCCTAAGGGTGATCTTCTTAGCATGCTTAGTCCACTCCCTATATGGCTGCCTATTAATCCAAGCGACAATGCGCTCAACATCCCTCTTAGTAGCCTTCTCCAGCTCAAAGTCTATTACGCGGAGTAATGCTATGGCGTGATCCGCGTACTTGCAGACCCTGGCCACACTAAGCCCAAGGCTGAAGAGGTGATCTAGGAATCGGAGAGCCACCTCACCGTTGTGGCCGAAGCCAGCAATAATCCGCCTATAACCCTCAAGCCGCCTCTCAAATCCATGTATATCGAAGCCCACGCTAAACTTACTTTCACTAGACTTAAAAGGAGGGGATATGGAAAGGGACTTGAACCCGGAGAACTGGAGCCTCGGGCGGGCTTCGAACCCGCGACCCCCGCCTCTTTGGAACTTTACCAAGGCGGTGCCCTAACCGGACTAGGCCACCGAGGCACTTCTATTTAAGAATTCTTCGAAAAGTTCTTATATACTTTTGGGGTCGCATATTTTATATGCTACGGGATTTTTCTCCTGAAGGTTTAAGGATTTTTCTTGAGTCCGTGGGTGTTAGTGTTAGGTTCTTTAGGTTTGCTGAACACACTATGACCGTTGATAATGCCGCTAAGCGTATTAATGTTGGTCGGGAGAGGATAATTAAGAGTCTTGTTTTTATCTGCGATGATGGCTCGCCTGTTCTAGCAATAGTTTCCGGCGACAGGAGGGTCGATGAAAGGAAGCTGGCGGCGGTTTGCGGTGTAAGGAGGGTTAGATGGGCTACGGCTTCCGAGGTTAAGGATTTAACTGGCTATGAGGTTGGTGCTGTTCCACCAGTCGGGCACAAGAATAGGATGAGAACCATTGTTGATGAAGGGGTTTTTAGGTTTGATAGGGTTATTGGCGGTGGCGGTGAGATAAACACCCTTATGGAGATAAGTCCAGAAGATATAGTGAGGCTGAATGGAGCAGAGATTGAAGATATAAGCAAGTAGCGTACAGTCACTTCATTCTTGCAGCGAACTCTTCAGAGATCCTCTTATACATTTCGAGCTCCCTCTGCGACATAGGTCTTACTCTACTTAACGCTTCTTCGAAATGTCTTTTGTAAACCTTTAAGCCCCCTAAGTTTTTCTTAGCAGCCTCAGGATCTTTAGTGTTCATTACATGTTCTCTTATGGCAAGCATGACTGCGGTGTTACATATTGCGGCTAAATCCGCACCGGTATATCCCTCGGTCCTCTTAGCGATATCTTCTATGTCTACGTCTTCAGCTAAAGGTTTCTTCTTCAAGTGAATCTTCAATATTTCTTTTCTCGCTTCAAGGTCTGGTAGCGGAACATAAAGGAGCTTATCAAATCTCCCAGGTCTAAGCAAAGCCGGATCAATTATGTCGGGCCTGTTTGTGGCGGCTAAAACAACGACTCCCCTAAGCTCCTCTATCCCATCCATCTCAGTTAGAAGCTGGCTTATGACGCGCTCAGTCACATGGGAGTCGCCGTAACCTCCGCCCCTAACAGGGGCAATAGCGTCTATCTCATCGAAGAAAATTATGCTCGGGGCTGCCTGCTTAGCTCTCCTAAAAACCTCTCTGATAGCCCTCTCGGACTCGCCAACCCACTTGGAAAGTATCTCCGGACCCTTAATACTTATAAAGTTTGCTTCGCTTTCGGTTGCCACGGCTTTAGCGAGCAGAGTTTTACCGGTCCCCGGAGGCCCGTAGACCAATATGCCTTTTGGCGGTTTAGCATCCATATGCTCGAAGATCTCCGGGTACTTAAGTGGCCACTCAACAGCCTCCTGGAGTTCAAGTTTAACTTCATGTAAGCCGCCTATATCATCCCACTTAACGTTTGGAACCTCTATTAGAACCTCTCGCATCGCTGATGGCTCAACATCCTTTAAAGCTTCCATGAAGTCATTCATGGTAACCGTGATCTTGTTTAATATTTCAGCCGGTATAGTATCTTTCTCAAAATCTATTTCCGGCAAAATTCTTCTTAGAGCCCGCATCGCAGCCTCCTTGCATAGCGCAGCTAAGTCCGCTCCAACGAAACCATGCGTAATACTGGCGATCTTCTCTAAATCAACGTCTTCAGCTAGGGGCATGTTCCGCGTATGGATCTGGAGAATTTCAAGCCTTCCCTGTTTATTTGGGACACCTATCTCTATTTCTCGGTCGAATCTTCCAGGCCTCCTTAAGGCTGGGTCTATGGCGTTAGGCCTATTGGTTGCGCCTATAACAACAACCCTGCCCCTCGGCTTTAGCCCATCCATTAATGCTAGCAGCTGGGAAACAACTCTCTTCTCAACCTCCCCGGTAACCTCCTCCCTCTTAGGGGCAATAGCGTCTATCTCGTCGATGAAGATTATACTTGGGGCATTCTCTTCAGCCTGCCTAAAGATCTCCCTCAACCGCTCCTCGCTTTCACCATAATATTTGCTCATTATTTCCGGGCCGCTTATGCTGAAGAACGCGGCGTTAGTTTCATTTGCAACAGCCTTAGCTAGAAGGGTTTTACCTGTTCCCGGCGGCCCGTAAAGTAAGACCCCCTTAGGCGCCTCAATGCCTAGCCTCTCGAAGAGCTCAGGATACTTAAGCGGGAGCTCCACCATCTCCCTAATCTTTCTAATCTCCTCCTTTAATCCACCTATATCCTCATAGGTGACTTTCGGGACCTCCCTCACCATTGCCGCTGGTTTCTCGCTTATCACTATCTCAGTGCTCCTGGTGATGATTACTGCTGGAACAGACGGCTGAACATTCACCACGATTAGGTCAATGGTTCTCCCCATTATGCCAAGAGGAATATAGTCTCCTCGAGAAACAACCTTCCCCTCGAGGATTTGTGCTAAATAGTCTTCGGCCCCCTCTATGCGTAGAGGCTCGGTTGGCGCAAGAATTATTTTCTCAGCGTTCTTAGCTTCGATTCTCCGCACAGTAACTTTCTCATCTATGCTGACGCTAGCGTTCTTCCTTATGTAACCGTCTATTCGAATAATCCCTTTACCAAAATCATCAGAGTATCCGGGCCAGCATATAGCTGCTGTTTTCCGCTTGCCGGAAATCTCAATAACGTCGCCTGGGGTTAAATTTAGGCTCTCCATAACCTTGGGATCAACTCTAGCTATACCTCTCCCAACATCTCTCCCATAGGCTTCAGCTACACGGAGGGTAGCAACCTTAGAATCAGACATTACAACATCTCCTCTTTACATGATCTGTAGATTGAGGCTTAAATAAAAAGGTTGCGAGATTAAATTTCAGGCTCAATATGTAGAACGTTGATATTTAGGAAAAACCGTTTTAGAGAAATCTTTAAGGAAAATTATTATTTTGTCTGGGGGAATATTCGTCGTCGATAAATCCGCTATAATTTTGTCCGCTCCAAGCTCACTGTACTCCTCTATCTTCGAGACCCAGTCAGATGGTTCTTCACCTATGGCGTCAGGATATGTGAGTGAGGGCGCTAAAATTATTTTCCTGTCTCTGCGCCCAGCTTTCTCAGCAACTTTTGATGCCAGCGCCTTAAAATCTTTAATCGGTATGTTAGATAGCGGCAGGAGCCCTGAACCATATTTAACGGCAGCTTCCAGTATTTCATCGGAGGATCCACCGAACCATATTGGAGGGTAAGGTTTTTGGAAGGGTTTAGGCCAGAAAGGCGCCTCAACAACCTTATAATATCTCCCGTTATATGTGACCTTACGGTCCTCGGTCCAAAGCCTCAATATTATTTCTAACGATTCAATCATCCTTGAAATGCGCTCCCTATGTCTACCCCACCATAAACCGAAGGAGGTGGCTTCGCTCTTAAACCACCCCGCACCTACACCGAAATTAATGCGGCCTCTAGAGATCATATCTACTGTGGCAACTATTTTCGCTATTCTGCCCGGGTCATAAAATGGTAGAGGTGAAACCCTTGTTCCTAACCTTATCCTCTTAGTCTGGGCAGCTATGGCCGAAAGCAGGGTCCAAGCATCAAGCTTATTTGGTCTCTCAGGGTCTCCGCCAGTCTTCTCATAGAACTCTTTTGGCAGATAGAAGTGGTCTCCGACCCAGATTGAGTCGAAACCAAGCTCTTCAGCAGTTCTAGAAAACTTTAAAACTTCATTGTACCTGTATCGTCCATGCGTAGGTAGGTGGAGATCAAAATGCAAATTCTTCCCTTCTCTCACGACTCAATGTATTTAGCTAATTTTTGCTCTAAAACTTTTTTCGGCATAGCGCCAACAAATCTATCTATGAGGGCGCCATCCTTAAAAACTAAGAATGTTGGTATACTCATCACACCGTATTCCGCTGGTTTAACTGGGTTCTCATCAACATTCAATTTCCCAAAGAGGATTTTGCCTGAATATTCTTTAGCTAGCTCATCTATTATCGGCGCCATCATCCTGCATGGCGCACACCAAGACGCCCAAAAATCGATCACCACTAAACGATTCCTCTCTACGACTTCACTGAAGTTTGAGTCCGTAACCTCTAAGGGCTTATCTAAATTCTCCTGTCCTCTAAAAGTTCTTCGCGTAAGCTCTTCAATCTTTCTTTGACATATTCTCTCCAACTCATCATTTTCTACGCGCATATAAATTCCTAAGCTAAGTTAAGGCATATAAATCTTAATTACTGCCATACCTACATTGTAGCCTTGAGCTTCGGCGCTTGTCTGCTAAACAGTAGCAGTAAGACTTAAAATGTATCTGGAGGTAAAAATTAGATTAATAGGGTGAGGTGAAAAATCTTTGGCTGAAATTAGGGTTGCGATAGCGGGCGTTGGGAATGGTGCCTCGGCGCTTGTTCAAGGCGTACACTATTACAGGGAGGCTAAAGAAACAGATTTTGTTCCCGGTTTAATGCACATTAAATTTGGAGACTATCATGTCAGGGACATCAAGTTTGTTGCAGCGTTTGAGGTAAATAGGTTGAAGATTGGTAAAGATCTTAGCGAGGCAATATTCACGGAGCCGAACTGTTGCCCAAAGTTCGTTGATTCGATTCCAAATCTTGGGGTTAAAGTTTTACCAGCACCGATAATGGACGGCGTTGCCCCTCACATGAGAGAGGCTTTTAAAGTATATTCGGAGGAGGAAATAGAACCTGTAGACGTAGTTGAGGTTCTCAGAAAAAGCCGGGCTGACATACTTGTAAACTATATGCCCGTCGGAAGCTATGAGGCCACGAGGTTTTACGCTCAGGCGGCTATAGAGGCTGGATGCGCCTTTGTCAACTGTATCCCAGAGTTTATCGCTAGCGAGAGGGAATGGGCTGCTAAGTTTGAGAAAGCTGGTCTACCGGTTGCTGGCGACGATATTAAAAGCCAGCTTGGTGCAACAATCCTTCACAGAGAGATCATTAGACTTTTCGTTGACAGGGGCGTTAAAATCGACGAGACCTATCAGCTAAATATAGGTGGAGACACAGACTTCCAGAATATGACGATGGAAGAGAGGCTTAAATCAAAGCGTATAAGTAAGACTGAAGCCGTCACAAGCCTAGTTCCATACTATGTTCCGACGAGAATAGGTCCCTCGGATTTTGTGCCGTTCTTAGGAAACAAGAAAATATGCTATATATATGTTAGGGGCAGAAACTTTGGGGATCAACCGGTTACCGTGTGGGTTAAGCTCGAGGTTGAAGACGCCCCGAACAGCGCTGGGGTAGTTATCGACGTTTTGAGGGCGACTAAAATCGGTTTAGATAGGGGTGTAGCCGGACCCCTAATTAGCATATCGGCTTACGCCTTCAAGCACCCTCCAGTACAAGTTGAAGACCCTGTGGCGAAGAAGTGGGTTGAAGAGTTTATAGAGGGGAAGAGGGAAAGATAGGTTCGCTGAGCCTTTAGCGAATCAACCGCAACCATCTTTTATATGCCTCAAATATTTTACGCAACTTTCTAATCGGTTCCCTATCTAAATCAACCCTTAAATTTATTATTGGGCGTGACTCATGAATCGGTTCTCTCTCAGCGACCAGCAATGCTGCTGAACGGTGCCCCCTTCGATCTCCCCCAGCCTCTTGCCCGGCTTCCAGCGCCCTTATAAGCCTCTCCGCAAGCCACTCTCCCTCTGATTTTTCAAACTCGTCCACCATGGCTTCCAAAACCTCTTTGGAGATTAAGGCATTTCCCGCAGCAACGCAGTCTCTGCCAATAATATGCCCCCTCCACTCCAATGTTTCTCCGCCTGTGAAAGCTGCTTTTCTGCCAAGAGAATCAACAATAGATATCTGTCTCTTCTCCCTCAACTGGTCGCATTCAAGCAGAATACTTATGACTGTTTCTGGAGGTAGCCCGCTGCGCAGCAGCCTTAATCCGTTAACTCCATGAAAAAAGTTTGTATATCCCTGAACAGCTATAGCGCCAACATCCGGCTCCACATGTGGAACAGCGCTTCCAACAGCTATAGACGCGGAGGAGACGCTTACCCCTAAAGCTAAAGTTTCCGGGCATCTTGCAATAATAGAGAAAGTGCCGCCTAAATCACCTGAAAAATAATTTAACTTCAACCCCATCGCCATCCTTAAGTCTCAAGGTTTCTCTCAGGCATATTGGGGCAATAACCTCCATAAGGTTTGCCGGGTATCCTGGAATAAGAGGTCTTATTACACCCCCAAGAAAACTTGACGCTATAACAGCCCTATATAGAACGCCGGGAAAATAATTGCTTTCTGGAACTATTCTGTATCCTAAACCTTTGGTGAGTAGTTTACCGAAAATTCTGCTATCTTCGTCGGCTAATATTAAATTCAGGGTTCCGGGGTAGGGTTCAAAGCCGAGAATTTCATTAACCCGTTTTCTAAACCATGGCAGGGAGGAGAATTTCTTTCCCTCACTTACACCGGAGGAGACGAACCCCCTTATAACCACATATTCGCTTTCCATCCTTTATCCCATTCTCCTAAAAATAATTTACGTTAAAAGGAACCTAAAAAGAATATAAGCGCAATCGCCTCTCTAATTTTTAAGTAAAACATGGGGAAAAACCTTGAGAGAGCACGTTGAGATGATATCCAGTTTAATCGGGAAAATAGATTATCTTTCTTCTAAAAGCATCGTTAAATTCCTAGTCTACTCCTCCTCTATAATATTCTTCTTCTCCCTAATTTTTCTTCCACCCGTTATTGGCGTGCTTGAGAACATTACGTACATAAATGTTATTTTTCAGAACCCCAGTCTCCTTTCTAGAGCTAATATGGCAATTTTACAATCTTTCATTATGGCGTTCACTGTTGCTCTCGCAGATCTAGTGGCAGCTTTACCACTATCATGGTTTATAGCTAGAAGTAAAACTAAGGCAGTACACGTAATAGACGCTTTAGTCGATGTTCCATTCCTAATACCTACAGCTGCCTTAGGTTACTCTGCCCTACTTTTCTGGAGTGATCGAGGCGGGATCTCCGGGGTCTTCGGGTTAGAGTCCCTTATTCAACCTGGCTTTATTCTAGTCTTCCTTCTCCAATTTGCCTTCTCATATCCAGTTATAGTTAGGATCATGGTTGGAGAGCTGCTAAATTATGAGGAAGTATATGAGGTGGCTGCTAGAACCCTTGGCGCAAATCCTCTAACCGCTGTTAGGACAATAACGCTGCCGCTTCTTAAGCCTGGTATAATAGCGTCTTTTCTCTTAGCGTTTGCAAGATCGCTTTCAGAAACAGGTGCAACGGTTATGGTGGCCGGCTCATGGGAGAATGGCCCCGTCTTCATATTTAGGACGCTCGACGCCATTGATCTTCCACCCTATTTAAAGAATGGGGTTTTAGTCTACGTTAGCTCTACGCTAATGTTAACGTCAGTGATACTCTTCTTCTTGATAAGCCTGCTGGCACCTAAACTTAGATTTCCAGTAAAATTTGTTTTTCCAAATGTTGAGAGGAAGTTGAGCGGATCTGAAGCCGTCAAGCTTAGAAATATCGCAGCGATCCTGACATTCCTATTTATCGTTATATCCCCATCGTTGTTCATAGCGCTACCCGTAATGAATGCGTTGTTCGACGGAACAATAAACATGGCTTTTGCGAGCTTAGACCCATGGGATAAATTCTGGCGGAGCATGTCAAACTCTTATTCCATAAGCCTGTCAGCAACGCTGCTAAATATTGTTTTCGGGTTGCCGGCGGCCGTGTTGATTGCTAGAAAAAAGCTTGGCAAAGCTACACCGATATTTAAGGCTATGGTAAATGTGCCGATAATAGTTCCATCGATAACGCTTGGTTTTTCCCTAAGGCTTTTTTGGGATAGATACGGTTTCTTACACGAATACTGGATTTTACTCTTCTCCCACATAGCCATAACATACACTTACTTCGTTGAATCTATGGCTGCAGCCATAGAAAGCATCCCCTTAGAAATCGAGGACGTGGCGAGCACTCTGGGAGCAAAACCATTCATGATTTTTCGCAAAATAACTCTGCCACTAACAAGATACTCCGCTTTCTCAGGCGCGATTCTAGTCTTCACTAGGGCTTTAGGTGAGACTGGGGCGGCTAAGGCCGTTGCGAAAACGATGGAGTGCTGGACCCTTCCAATACTATTAGTTAATTGGATTAAGAGTGAAGCGATTACCAGCTCACAGAAAGCACTAGGCGCAGGGCTATACATAGCCCTGTCATTCCTAGCACTTTTAGCCTTAAGATTTCTGGTAAGGAGGTCAAAGTAGGGAGGATGCCCTCCATAAGACTCGTGAATGTCACTAAGAACTATGGGAGTATAACCGCGATAAAAAATCTGAGTTTAGCCGTAAGCGATCATGAATATGTATGCGTGCTAGGGCCGACTGGAAGCGGAAAAACCACTCTGCTTAAACTTATTGCAGGCATTGTTAAGCCTGATAAAGGCGAAATATACATTGACGGTAAACTCGTAAACAATCTCCCACCGCAGGAGCGTAATGTAGCATATGTCCCCCAGCATTACGCGTTATTTCCGCACCTACGCGTTATTGACAATGTCGCCTTCGGACCCTTATCAAGGGGTCTTAGAAAAGAAGATGCTTATAAAGTGTCGATGAATATGCTTGAGATGACAAGGCTTTCTTGGAGGGCGGATTCCTTCCCACATGAGCTTAGCGGCGGTATGCAGCAGCGCCTAGCCCTTGCCAGAGGGCTGGCTTCAGGGGCTAAAATACTGCTTTTAGACGAGCCGTTGGGGGCTTTAGACGCTAGACTTCGGGTTGAGCTCAGGTATAAGCTTAAAGATCTTGCGGAAAAGAATAAGTTAACGGTAATACATGTTACTCATGATCAGGAGGAAGCCATGTCCATAGCTGACAGAATAGTGGTTTTAAGAAACGGTGAAATAATTCAGGAGGGTTCTCCTTCTTACATTTATAATGAGCCCGTAAATATTTTTGTGGCACATTTTGTTGGGGGAGCGAACTTCTTTGAGGGGTTTGTTGCTGAGAGGGATGAACATGGCTCTTGGATACAACTAAGAAACGGTTTCCTTCTGCGGGTTAACGATGTCTCTAGACATGTAGGTGAAAAGGTTGTTGTAATGGTGAGAGAAGAGAAAACTGTGATCCTCAAGTCGGTGAAGAGGATGGAGGAGACGAATTTGTTGCCTGGGAGAATAGAAGAGATTAGGTTTCTCGGAGACTTTATTTCACATCACATCTTACTTGATAATGGGGATAAAATTGTCTCAAAGATGCCAACTCTTATAGGTATTGGGAGATTTAGAGTTGGAGAAAGGGTTTACGTTCGCTTAAGACCGGAAAACTTGAGGATCTATAGTTATCCTCCACATGGACTCTACAAAGAATTAGAGGTGATATAGTATTCCACCTATCCGATTAATCAACGTGACGAAGAGATTTGGAAACATAATCGCCTTGAAAAGGGTTAATCTCGAAGTAAAGAATAAAGAATACTTATGTATTCTCGGCCCCAGCGGATGCGGTAAAACAACATTAATAAAATGTATAGCTGGCATAATTGAGCCGGATGAGGGCGAGATATATATAGGCGATAGAATTGTAAATGGTCTTCCCATGGAGGATAGAGGAGTTGGATACGTCTTTCAAGAGATCGCGCTTTTCCCGCACATGAGCATATATGATAATGTTTCCTATGGTCCGTTTGTTAAAGGATGGAAGATTACTGCGACTAGAGACTTAATTGAAGAAATGCTTAATATGATGAAGCTGCGGGATAGGGCTAAAGATTATCCGAGCGAGCTCAGTGGCGGTGCGAGGCAGAAAACAGCTGTGGCTAGGGCTTTAGTCTCCGGCTCTAAGCTACTTTTGCTTGATGAGCCCCTCGGCTCGCTTGACGCTAAAGTAAGGGTGCTTTTAAGATACGAGTTAAGGAGGCTTGTTAAAGATTTGGGGCTGACAGCTATTCATGTTACTCATGATCAGGAGGAAGCCATGTCCATAGCTGACAGAATAGTGGTGATGAGGGCTGGTGAGATAGTTGAGGTCGGTTCACCGCTGGAACTTTATATGCGTCCGAAAAAGATATTCACGGCGAATTTTCTTGGGGAAGCGAACTTTTTTGCGGGTGAAATATTGGAGAGAGATGACCATGTGAAAATCGATGTTAATGGGGCTGTTCTCTATAGTTCGAATAGGGTTGATTTTGAGGGGAGAAAAGTCATCGCAGCCATAAGACCTGAGTTCATAATTATGCGGAAGGATGGATCCTCTAAGGAGGCTTGGAGGGGTGTTATCGAGAGGAAGGCTTTCCTAGGCAGCCTGGTTCGCTTTGAAGTCAGCGCAGACAATGGGGTCCTAGTTATTGTTAAAAAACCCTCCTCAGAAGCCACTAAATTTAATGTTGGAGACAACGTGAATATAATTCTTCCCCGTGAATACCTGCTTTTATATCCGTATCCTGAAGAGGGCTTAGAGAAAGCAATCTCCATAGAATGAGGTTATTGAGATTATAATGTGCGTAACCCTTTTAATATTTGCCTGTCCAGCAGTATAGGCATAAATCCTCCTCTTTTAAGCCCTTGTTGTTTGGGGCTTCGATGACCGCCTTAATGAGGTTTTCCACAGTTTGGAACTTTAGTGTTGTGAACCCAATCATATCGCGGATTTTTTCAACCATAAGCTTATATTCTTGGCTTGTCGGATCCAAGTATTTGCTTATGTCGCCTTCTATTTTACCTATAGCCTTATAAGTTGCTAAATCCTCAATCCTTGTCGACAAATCATATATGCAGGGGTAGAGCTGGGGTGGAGACGCAATTCTGCCATGAACCTCTTTTGGATTATATGGCCATATTTTCTCCCTTAACAGGTCTTTTAGCTGAGTCCCTCTCCTAATGGAGTCATCTACCAATATTATTCTTTTCCCCTCTATCAGTTGAGCGTTTGGGATCTGCTTGTATTTAGCGATAAGCTCTCTCTTCTCCCTCGTCGGAGGAATGTAGCTTCTGCCCCATCCCGGAGTATATTTGACGAGCGGCCGCCTTAAGGGCGGTATAGCTCTAACCTCTTCAATTATGGCTTCCCGCAATTCATCAAAGCTTATCTTACCCTGCTTAAACTCCTCTATTTTAAGTCTTATTTTCTCCTCAGCTAACTCAATCTTCCTCTTCACATAGCCGATCGCATGCGCAAACCCTGAGTCAGCTATGCCTAAAACGAGGTCAGCTTTTATATCGTCGTTCTCAGCTAGGAACCCTCCACATCGTTCTCTGACTATTTCAGCGTTTACACCGTAATAGTCGGATGATGGAAAACCAAAGTATACGTGTAGGAAGGGGCAGAACTTTTTCTTAAAACCGACGTTTCCCCTAGTTTTAACCCCGTTCTCACTAATGGAAATTATTTCCCTATATTCAAGAAACTTGAAAGTTTTAAAGCCTAGATTTGGGAAAGCGGATGTTTCTGAAGCCACCGCCCAATCTTCGCCTCTATTTCCAAGCGCTAGGGGGAATGTGTCTCCGGAAGCATAGATGCATCTTTCATCTTTGGAGAGAAGTAGAAGCGATATTGCGCCGTCGATCTTCCTATACATGGTTTCTATGCCATCTATGATGTTTTTTCCTCTGCTAATTATCTCGCCCACCAGCTCCGTTTGATTTGGAACAGGCCCCTCAGGCGTACTTCTCGTCCTTTTGAAGGATGCACCTTCAGCGATCAATTCTTCATAAAGCTCTTTTGCGTTTCTAATGAAACCCGCTGTACATAAAGCGAATGTGCCCATCTTAGACTCAAACTTTAACGGCTGCTCATCCTCAATGCTGCTTATCACGCCTATGCCCATAACCCCTTTTATCTCGCCATAATACTTCTGTATTACGGATTTGAACTGGCTGTTGCTAATGTCGCATGAGATAACTCTCACGTCCTCATCTAGATAGGCTAATCCGCCAACTTCCGTCCCCATATGAGAGTGGTAATCAATTCCAAAGAACAGGTCTCTAGCTAAGTTTTCTCTTGAAACCACGCCGAATAGGCCGCCTAACATATAAACCCACTGCTAAGAAGATGTTTTACTCCAACCTAAAAACCTTTTTCAGATATGCTTATTTGCTAAAGTGAAAGTTTAGGAAAAATTAAATATTTTTATTTTGCTTTAAAGAGTAGTTATTGTTCGAAAGGAGCTTCCCTCATGGAGCGTTGGTTTGAGAGGCGGCGTAAAAATAGGGTTCTTGACATAGCGTATCGGCAAATGACGTTGGCGCTTGACACTGTAAATGATTTAGAGAGGGCTATTAAAGCCATTTTTTCAGGTGATAGGGAGAGCGCTAAAATAACTATTGATAGACTTTTTCTAGTTGAGGAAGAGATAGATAACCTTAGAAGAGCTGTTTTTGAGGAGCTGTCTAGAGGAAGCTTATCTTCGAGGGACAGAGAGGATATAATGCATCTCGTTAAGCGTCTAGATGTTATGGCTGACTTCGTTAAAGACTCCGCACGTAGCATAATGATTCTCCTAGACCATGATATACCAGAAGAAGTCTGGAAAGTGTTCTTAGAGATGGCTGTCGGAGTTGTTAGATGCGCCGCTACGCTGAAAGAAAGTTTAAAAGCGCTCAGCGAAAACCCCTCCGAGGCTAGAAATCTATCCATGAAGGTTGAGGAAGAAGAGAATAAAGTTGATAAACAATACTTAAACATAAAATCTATGTTACTAAAATATGGAGGAAAGGTGAACCCGGCGGCTTTAATGATTTTAAAGGATCTGGCTGAATATATGGAGAACGCCGCAGACAGCTGCGCCGATGTGGGGGACTACATAAGAGTTTTAACAGTTCCAGGGTAATATTGCCAGTATTTTGATTACGGCTTAGCGCGGTAAAAATTCTGTAATATACGTTACATTTAAAAGGGAGATTGCAGAAGGTTTAAAGAGTATGTGTGAAGAGACCGAAAATAACAATGTAGACGCGCCAAAAAAGATCACTATAAATGATTTAACGGATTTTAGGCTTCATGCAGCTTACCTCGCATACTCGGAGGCTTATGATAAATCCACTGATCCTGAGGTTAAAAAATATTTGAATCAAAATATGATGGACTTGCAGCAAAATATGATAGATTATCAAACCTTCTACAGAAATGTGAATAAATATAGGCAGATCGACAGTTCCCAGCATCAGCTTAAGATGAGCATAAGAACGCAGAGCAAAAGTGAATGGCGCCATCAAATGCGTAAAATTGAGAGGGAAAAGCGGCATAAACAGTAATTATGGCGTTAACGGGGAGAACAACTTTAACCCTTAAAAAAAGAGCATCTTCACTTAAAATTTATTACTGAGTATCATTAGTATTTTCTAGAAGGTTACGCTTGATGAGCCCGGAAGCATTCGTAGCAAATATACAGCAGGGTTTTCAGGATAGTGCTAACTGGATTTTTCAAGCTATATGGGTTCTCGCATTCGTAATCATCTGGATTTATGGTCAGCGAATACAGACCACGCTTATGCTCAAAGAGGTTGAAGGCTCCCTTTACAGAATTAAGGCTATGAGAGATAAGGGGCGGCAAATCGCCATATCAACGATAAGAGAGATAGGTAAACCCTCTGAGGATCCAACGCCTAGGGTTGATCGACTGTTAGAGCATATAGATATTGAGCCGGTCACTTTAGATCCGACTGGCATAATTAGGAGACTGGAACACATAATAAACGTTAGGGATTTCAGGCTGAAAGATGAGGTTAGACGTATGGCTCCGCATGCTGATGAGGTGCAACTGAATAATTTAACGAATGTTTTAGAGACGGCTCTGGCTTTAAATCAAATCTATAAAATCGTCAGACACTATTATTTGATGGGGAAAAAGACTTTAAGCTTCTATATAATTCTCCAGATCCAGATGCTTCTTCCGCTCATAATGAGAGAGTCCGAAGCATTCGTAAATGCCCTTAAAGCATTCACATTGGGTCAACCAATAGGGGATGGGGCAGGAGCGCTTGTCGCAGCCAGGCTAATGTATAGTAAGGAGAAAAGGGAGATATCCCAAGATACCGTTGTGAGCGAGGTAGAGATAGAGGGAAGAAAAGCATACGTGATAAAGGCTAAAGGTCCTGGTGGAAATGTAGGTAAGCCTGGTGAGGCAATAAGGCAGATCCTTGAGGAGAAGGAGGGGAAAGTTGCGTTAATAATAATTGTTGATGCGGCGCAAAAACTTGAGGGTGAGAGATCAGGCGAAGTTGTGGAGGGCGTGGGCGTAGCCATCGGTGGACCTGGAGTTGACAAGTATAAGGTTGAGGAGGTTGCTACGAAATATAATGTTCCCCTCAGCGCAATATTGATTAAAGAGGGTATAGAGGACGTCATTTCAACTATGAGGAAAGAGATAATTGATGGCGTTGAGGAGGCGATCGAAAGGATTAAAAGGTTGATTCGCGAGAACACAAGAGAAGGCGATACAGTTATTATTGCTGGAATAGGGAACACTATAGGGATATCTCAATGAATCGCGGTGAAATTAGCATGAGTAATGAGGGCGAAGGTAGAAGAACACCAATTATTTTCACGGCAATAATCCTAACCATGCTTGTAATGTCTCTGATAGCGCTCTTTTTAGCTGTGGGAACATATCTATCCCATAAAACCATCGATGTAATAAATGTGATTTTAAGCGTTAGCGCCATATCCCTTTCGATCTATCTTCTCATACAGATGAGAAGAAAGAGGACATTATTTCAGAATTCCGATAATCTTAGAGTCATAACAGTTATCAAGTGCGCGAGCTGCGACTATAACAGCTCAAGGGAATTTGAGAAGGGAGACTATATTCTTAGGGAAGTGGGTTCATGCCCAAAATGTAGCGGAACCCTCTTAGTTTACTCAATTTTTAGAGAATCGCAGGAAGGCAAGAAGGAGAAATTTTAATGTGCCATGCTTAGGTAAGAACTATTGGCCCCTCCCTGCTCACGTAGATAGTGTGTTCAGCCTGCGCAACCGGCTTTAAGCTCGCCTCAATAAAAACCGGGTAAGCTACCAGACACTTGAGAGACAGCAGGTCTGAGAGAGCCTTTCTATAGGCGTAATCCTTAGAATAATATTTCTTTATCCATCTCTCAGCGAACGGTAATGTCTTAAAATTCTCCTCGATGAACTTGAGGATTCCATGGAGATTAGGATCCTTTAAAGATTTGCGTTTTACAAGCCTAAAAATATGTTTTTCAGGACCATCCTTAACCTTTCCAAACGCCTCCTTAAGCGTGACGAACGGTTCCACCGCATAAACCCTTCCCAAATGCACTTTATCCATCGATAAGTGGGAAACGTTTGGTATAGTTTTACCGGAGTGGATCACGTATCGATCAACTTCATGCCCAGTGAGGTTCGATATTGGTTTGAAACCGAAGCGTTCGATAGTTGCCTGTATTTCAGAGCTAATTTTTGGGATCAACATGCCTGGACGCATAAGGTTTATTGCGTTTTCAAGAGCCTTCTCAGCGGCATATACCATATCCTCATAGGTTGGATTAAAGCATAGCGTTGTAGCAGTATCCGCAATATAACCGTCTACATGAACCCCTATGTCGATCTTAACTAGCGCGCCCTCAGGTATTTTCCTATCATCCTCCGGAGGAGAAGTGTAGTGCGCAGCCACCTCGTTCACCGATATGTTGCATGGGAATGCTGGTTTTCCACCCAACCCCCTTATCTTCTCCTCAACCATCTCGCAGACTTCAAGGAGCAACATACCCTCTTTAACAGATCTTTTAATGTCCTCCCTCACCTTAGCCGCTATTTTACCGGCGCAGATATATTTCTCAAGGATATCGCTGGGCAGCTCCTCTTTATCACTAGGAAGAAGGTGACCCCTGGACATACGCTCTACCCATCCCATCATTTCAGATAAATTCTCGCGTAAAAACTTTAGCATTAAACGTGGGCTACAGCCCCATAGCTCATCTTTCCTACCGTATAAAAACTTAAATATATTTGGGGTAAAATTAAATTAAAATAGTTTCCATCGCCCCATAAAAGTTTGTTTGTGGCGAGATATATGGACTACACTATTGTTCTTACGGCGGATAGGACGCTAATGAGCGAGTATGGCGGTGCGATCTTCTTAGGTTTCAGCGCATGTGTGCCTAGAGGTTTAATTCCAGATAGTCTCTATTTTAGGATATTTTGCCCACCCGTCGAGGCGAACGAAGACGGGTCGGCTGTTGTAGCGCCCAATGGAACAAGAAAGATTGAGGCGGCTCTGCTAGACTATGGTTTTAGGAGAGAAGACGTTATTGTTGCTCATCCAGAGCATCTAGATAAAGTTATTGGTCCGAAAACAAGGGTTCTGGGGATAACTGAAAATGATCCTCTGGGAATCGGTCCGGCTACAACAACTTTCACGGAGATTTTTGGTGGAGAAGCCTACATGGCGATAAAGTTTCGGGAGATTTTAAATCATCCGGCGGTGAAGAGATATAAACCTAAAATAATTGTTGGTGGAGCAGGCGCATGGCAATTAAGAGATGAAGATGTGCGAAGGAACCTTGGAATAGACACGGTTGTTATTGGTGAGGGCGAGAAAGTTGTCGGACCGCTATTCGAGAAGGCAATTAACGGCGAGGATTTGCCTGGGGTAGTTTACGGTGAAGTTGTCGAGGAAGATAAGATACCAGTTATTAGAGGTGCAACCATAGACGGCATAATCGAGGTAGCTAGGGGGTGTGGGCGCGGATGCGATTTCTGCGAGCCAACACTCCAGCGTTTTAGGTGTCTGCCGATAGATCATATTTTAAAGGAGGTTGAGGTTAATTTAAGGGCTGGGAGGCAGCCCCTGCTCCACGCCGAGGATATTTTAAGGTATAAAGCAAGAGGCCTCGAGATCAACAAGCAGGCCGTGATCGACCTGTTTAGGAAAGTAAAGAATTATCCGGGCGTTAAAAGTGTTGGGATAAGCCACTTTGCTCTAGCATCGGTTGTGAGCGCACCCGACCTAGTTGAGGAGATATCGAGCATATTGAATCTTAGCGGTGTGAACTGGTTAAGCGGTCAAACTGGAATTGAGACAGGTAGCCCCAGAATCATGGATATTCATATGAGGGGTAAGTGTAAACCCTACTCGCCTAATGATTGGCCGGATATCGTTGTTAGGGCGTTTGAGATTTTAAATAAGAATAATTGGGTTCCATGCGCTACGCTCATTCTAGGTCTTCCGGGGGAGGAGGAGAAGGATGTTGAGCTAACGATATCTCTTATTTCAAGACTTAGACCCTTTAAGAGCATAATAGTTCCGCTTTTTTTCGTGTCCATGGGGGGCTTAAAAGATAAAACTAAATCGTTTACGCTGAACGATTTAACGCCTAAGCACGCTGAGCTGATCTTCAAATGTTGGAAGCATAATTTTGAGTGGATGGGCACGATCTTTGATGAGTGGAGTGGGAGAAGCATAAGGAGCCGGGTGATTAGGAAAAGTCTGAAAATAATAGTTTCTTATGGGATTAAGCAGGCTATGAAGTACATGGATATCTGCGAGAAAGAATATGGCTACGATTTGAAGGCGATGATAAAAGATTTTAGGAGCGGAAACATAAAGGTTGGGGAACCTCTCCCAATTCGAATACTCAAACCAATCATGAGATGATAGCATGCGAGGGCTTCTAAGATAGCGAATAAGGTTCAGGCGGCTTCACATATTCATAATGCGTGAAATTTCATTTTTGGCGGAGAGCGTGTATAAAGTTGAGGAGAATCGGCGTTGTAACCGCTGGCGGAGACGCTCCTGGTATGAACGCAGCTATACGCGCAGTCGTCCGCTCAGCAATATACGGTGGCTTGGAAGTTATTGGGATTGAGAGGGGATATGCGGGTCTTCTGGAGGGCAGATACCGTCCCTTAGATAGGCGTTCAGTTAGTGGAATAATAAATTTAGGCGGAACAATACTTAGAACGATACGATGCGAGGAGATTAAGACTGATGAAGGCATAGAGCGGGCAGCCGAATTCCTAAAGAGCATTAGGGTTGATGGTCTTATAACGATTGGCGGCGACGGAACTTTTAGGGGCGCAAGCAGACTCTATAGGGCTAGCGGCATACCGGTGATCGGTATACCGGCGACGATAGATAACGATGTGGCTGGAACCGATACCACTATAGGCTTCGACACCGCTGTGAATACAGCTCTAAACGCGATAGATAGGATAAGGGATACGGCGACTTCCCATGAGAGAATATTTATAGTTGAGGTTATGGGTAGGCGGAGAGGTTTTTTAGCGTTGGAAGTCGGTTTAGCCGGCGGCGCAGAGCTGATTCTGATACCTGAAATTAAGCTGGATCTGGAGAAAATATGTGATAGGGTAAAGCGCGATAGGGAGGAGGGAAAGATCTCCGAGATAATTGTTATGGCTGAGGGGGCTGGTGACAGCCGCCAAATAACTAATTACATTGCTAGGGAGACAGGGCAGGACGTTAGGCTGGCTGTTTTGGGCCATATTCAGAGGGGCGGAGCTCCGACGGCTAGGAGTCGGACGCTGGCATGCGAGTTCGGGTATAAGGCTGTTGAGCTGCTGCTCACAGGCGAATCTAAGAGGATGGTTGGGATAAAGGGCGGCGAGATAACGTCTGTCGACTTAGACTACTCGTGGATGGTTGAGAAGGAGATTGATTTAAGCCGGTATAGGCTTGCGGAGATACTTTCCCTCTAAAGCCACTTCAGTCCATCACTTCTTATCGCGGTATTCTACGTTATGAAGTTTGTTAACCCCGCCTCTCTAGCCAGCTCTATCGCCAGCTCCATCTCTTTGGCAGTTAACCTCCTGCGTAGCTCAGGGACCTCGTAAGCTCTCCACTCAGGTCTATACTGGAACATAACGTTTGTCCTAACGTTTCTACCTAGGTTTTCGGCGATCCACTTAAGAATATGCTTCGTGCAGCACTCCAAATGATTTGGTAGAACGAGCACCCTGATTATCAGCTCACCGTATTTTCCGCCGTAAAGGTGGTTTCTCGTGCAGACATCCCAATAGTTAGGTGCATCCGAAATCCTCTTAGCGCAGTCAAAAGGACCATACTTGAAGTCGAGTAGATAAACGTCGACGAAGCCGGCGAGCAGCTTAGCGGTTTCCTCACTATAATACGAGTTTGAGTTCCAGACGACCGGGATATTAATGTTCACATGCTTAAATGTTTCAAGCCACTGTTCAAGCCAGGGAGTGGGCTCGCCGCCAACCAGGTTGGCATTCCTACAGCCGCTCTTACGCAGCTCCTCAACGGCTGAAGCCAAGCGCTTAGGAGAATAAATCTCCCCGCTTTCCATCCATTGAGATATAGTCCAGTTCTGGCAGTGTAGGCATCTTATTGTGCATCCCATCGTGAATATAGTTCCAGAGGGAACGAGCTCGGGTTCTTCACCTATATGCTCGAATATGGAGGAGACCGTTATCTGCGTTCCACACCTGCAGTAGCCTAGCTCACCTTTTAACCGGTTTACGCCGCAACGCCTATTACATAGGTGGCAGCGCTCAAGAATCTTGTTCGCGATAGATATTTTCAGGTCTAGGTAGGATTTCTCCGGGGCATCCATGTCCTCTAGGCTTATTAATCCAGAATCTATCTCAGATTGAATCCTGTAGAAGTCCTCGGTTAACTTATCGTGCTTAACCCATAAATCTTTAAGCGGCTCATTTAAATCGAATTCCGCTGGGAGCTTTTTAGCGATCATAAACTTTGCAGGCTTCTCATCGCTCATAACAGCAAAGTATCTTGCTAGGCTGGATCTAGCCTTCTCATCATATAGGACTTCTACGGCGTCTCTCCTAAAGATGCGCCACATGATTCTCTAAGAAAGAATTTCTCACGTGAGGTTATTAAGGGTAACGCAGCAAGCCATTATTTGGCATGTTTATATTGGTGGGGAAGAATAATTTTGAATGAATAGTTTTGGAGGCTTAAAATTGGTTAAAGTACCCGGAAAGATAGTTTGGGCGTTTTCAATAGCTCTAGCCGCCTCCATCATAATATATGTATGGTATACGGCTTTTACTCCGGAAAAACCTAAAGCAACCGCGGATATGCCTGTACTACTTAATGAGAAAGTTCTCTTACCGTTGCCGCGTAAGGTCAGCGAATTAACGGTTGAGGAAGCGATTCTTCTGAGAAGAAGCATTAGAGAATATACTGATGATCCAATAGACTTAAACGGCTTAGCGATGATGCTGTGGGCCGCATATGGTATAACCGAGCCAAAGCGGGGTTTTAGATCGGTGCCCAGCGCTGGAGCCACATACCCCCTAGAAATCTACGTTGTGATAGGCAAGAGGGGTGTGAAATCCGCGGAGGGTTTTCTTAGGGAAGGTGTTTACAAATATGAGCCGCACAGCCACACTCTACTACTTGTTAAGGGGGGCGATTATCGGGAGGATCTCATGAGAGCGGCCTTAGGGCAGAGCTGGGTTGGGGGAGCTCCACTAAACATAGTTATCTGCGCGGTTTTCGAGAGGACGACGAGCGTTTATGGGAGAAGAGGGGAAGTCAGATATGTTCCGATGGAGGTCGGGCACGCTGGACAGAACATTTATCTTATGGCTACAGCCCTTAAATACGGCGCCGTAGTTGTTGGAGCCTTTCAAGATGACCTTGTAGCTAAAATTATTGACGCTAAACCGGAGGAGAAGCCACTATATATAGTCCCCATAGGTGTTCCAAAGAGCCCGCCGAAATCATCTTTCGAAGACATATGGGAGTATATTACGTCTAGGAGATGAAAGTGCATGGGCTTGAGAGCGGCGCTATTAAGAATCTCCATGCTGGCCGTTGAGCTTACGTCACTGCCATTAATAATGTTAGCCTCAATATATCTGCTAAGCGGGTATCAAATGCTAAACCCGGAAATAAAAGCGATCCCTGAGCCTAGAAAAATTCACACCGACAAGTTTCTGAGAGCCCTAACAATATTCCTCGCATACCTTCATACTTTAGGTGGCGTGATAATTATTGCTGAGAGGCGTTTGAAGGGAAATGTGAAGAAAACAGTCGAGTTATTAGCGTCTTCCCTAATAATCCTGCTGCTAATCATATTTCTACTGGTTGAGGCAACGCTATAAAGAAAGATAGGGGAAATGTTGTCGGGAATGAATGGTGGCATTTGCGGTAAAAGCCTAAAGTTTCTCAACTAGTTAGCGATTAGAGCCATTTTCAGGTTTACGTCTCTAAACGCTACGTTTTTTAAGGTCGAGAAAAATGCAAGGGTTTTTATGGATAAATTCTGTTTATTAGTCTTGGGAACGCCACAGCGTCTCTTATGTGATTTAACTTACATATCCACATAACTGTCCTCTCCACGCCGAGCCCGAAGCCGGCATGCGGCACCGAACCCCAACGCCTCAGATCTATATACCATTCATAGTCTTTCGGGTTTAGATTATTCTCCAGTATCCTCTCCAGCAGCTCATTTTCATCGTCGATCCGCTGCCCCCCTCCAGTTATCTCCCCATAACCCTCAGGCGCAAGCAGATCCGCGGACAAGGTTACTTCAGGCCTCTTTGGGTCAGGCTTATGGTAGAAGGCTTTCGCTTTCCTCGGGTAATGCGTTACAAAAAATGGCTTATCAAACTTTAGGGCCAAGCGCTTCTCCTCAACCCAGCCTAGATCGTCGCCCCACTCGATGTTTACGCCATCTTTATTCAATATCTCGATAGCTTCATCGTAGGTTATTCTGGGGAAGGGTGGATCGGCCATCTTTAGGAGTTCGTCTCGCGGTCTGCCAAGGGTCTCTAGATCTCTAGCGGTAGACGGGTTTTCACATAATCTATAAATTACGTGAGCCAGCAGATCCTCTTCAATCCTCATTATCCCTTCTAGATCGCACCATGGAACCTCAACCTCGAGATGCCAGAACTCCGTTAGATGGCGCCTGGTTTTAGACTTCTCGGCTCTGAAAGATGGGGCAATTGTATATATTTTTCCTAGGCTGGCTATCGCCGCCTCAGCGTAAAGCTGCCAGCTCTGCGTTAAATAAGCCACTTTATCAAAGTATTTGACGCTGAACAATGTTGCTCCGCCCTCGCAGGCGGCAGTTATAAGCGTCGGCGCGTGAAATTCTGTAAATCCATTCTTATCCAACCATTCCCTGGCAGCCTTAAGTAAACCCGCTCTAATGCGTAGAATTCTCTGCATCTTCTGGCTTCTAATCCACAGGTGCCTATTATCTAGAAGAAAGTCTGGACCATGATATTTCTTCGCTATTGGAAAGCCCTCCTTAGCCCTATTAATAACCTTCAAGCTAGAAACCTGAATCTCAAACCCTCCGGGAGCCCTATTATCCTCTTTAACAACCCCCGCTAGCTCAAGGGTTGACTCTAAAGTAAGCTTTTTCGTCTCCTCGAAGACCGAACTATCAACTCTATCCTTCTTCATTGTGCACTGGATAACGCCTGTTCCATCCCTAACTATGAGAAAGTGTATGCCGCCGCTCGAACGCTTGTTATGAAGCCAACCCCTAATAGACACTTCCTCATCAACATATTTTCCTGAAAGTATTTCCGACACGTAAACCAGCTTTGGCATATTAATCCTCTGAGAGGGTTAAGTTAAATCTAAACTTGAAGACGCTGCCGAAAAATATTAATGTAGCGTTTCATGGAGGCTAAGCCTAAAGCCTCATCTAACGCAGCGATATTTAACGAAAATGGGGTAAATTAGCGCGCCAATCGAAGAACGCTTGAGCTTTAGACTAGGAAGATTATTTGATGGTTGTTTGCTTCAGGAAGCGGACCTCTTCTTCTCTCGAACTCTCCGCAGTATTTTCTCCAGTATCTCCTCGTCTGATAGCACTCCTAGAGGCGGCTCAACGATCTTTTTTAGCGGTAATGGGACGTGATCCATCCGGTATGTTGTGCCCTCCGCCTCAATGCCGACAAACGCGGAGGGGATTACCACATCAGCCATTAGGGCTGTTGGGGTTAAGCATGGGTCGATAACTATCAGCGGGTTCTTAACAAGGTTTTCTACAGCCCTCCTCGGGAAGCTGGAGACGGGATCGGATGCTATAACTAGCGCAGCGTCAGCGTCCCCTCTATCTAGGATGTCTACTGCGGATGTTTCACCTGGGTTATATCTCGGATAACCATGTGAAAAATCGACGGCGTACGGATAGCCAGTCTGCCAGGTGAACACAACGTTGGCACCGGTCACGTTAAAGTGCCCCCTCATCGGCATGATGAGGAACTTTGTGTATCTGTTTAGGTCCCTGGTCAGCTTTATTGCCGCCTCAATATTCCTGGATTTGCCAATGCTCATGGTTAAACCTAAACCGAAGAAGAGTATGCCAAACCTGGCGTTGACCATAAGATCGGCTAGGTGCTCAAGTTTCTCTATTGGAACCCCGGCAACTTCATCCACATCCAGGTCTTCATCACGGATTAACGCTCTTAGGGCTTGAAGAACCTCATAGTCTTCATTAGGTTTAACCTTAATAAATATGTCGGCTAAATCAGCTGATCTAGTTCTCTGGACATCAACGATAACAAGTTTTCTCTCTTCGGGTGGAGGTAAAATCCACTCATTTTCCTCCCTAAAGAAGCGCTCCGCGATAGCGCTCTTAAAAGTTAGGCTGGCAACCCTGTAGCGCTTCTTCCTAGCCGACTCAAGGATCAGCCTAGATAAATATTTTTTCCATGCGCTTTTCTGGAAGCGCCCCTCAGCTAGAGCCGTATAGCGCTCTATGTGGCGCGGATGAGAGCTCCATGGGTTGCTGCCCCAATATATGATTAAGTCTGCTCTATGGCGTATCTGCCCAAGCGTGCACGCCGGTATCCCAACTTCTTGAATGGCTAGGATGGATGGTCCGTGACAAACAGTTGTGGTATTATCTATTACGCCGCCAACCTCCTCAGCTAGCTCTAAGCCAACCCTTATAGCTTCGCAGCTCGTGTTGCTCCAACCGTAGAGGAGCGGGTAAGAGGCGTTGGCAAGTATATCAGCCGCCCGCTCAATGGCTTCATCCAACGATGTCTCTACGAGCTCGCCATTCTCCCTGATGAGCGGCTTAATATTCCTATGTCTCTCATATCCTATGAACTTTGATGCGCCTAAGGCGCAAGCATTCCTAACATCGTAGACCCGATTATCTTCAAGTATCACCTCTATATCATCACAGCAGCAGCCGCAAAAAGGGCAAACGACCCCTGAAACCACCCGCATATTACCCCTCCATTATAATAAAATCCTGACTTACTTTTTACCTCCATAAGTTTTAAGGAGCAAATCCCTTAAGTTTAAAACCTGTTCGCTGGTTGGCTCAACCCTAACTCTGAAGCCCTTTAAAGGCGGCATGCCTGTTCCATTTGTCCCGGAGGGTAGAATAGCGTTTACCCATGGGCCGAAGGGAATGAATAATATGCCTCTATCCCTTATCCTCCTCGACCTGCTGACTTTAACGACGATTGAGCCAACATCGGTCATAATCCTAACGTTATCGCCCTCTTTAACATTCAGTTCCCTCATGTCTTCCGGATGCATCTCGCATACAGCAACATTCGCCATATATTCGTCAGAAAGCTTAGCGTGCTCTTTAGTGCATCCCTGACCAATAGTTCTACCAGTCACGAGAGTAAGCTCCATGCCGCTCAATCTCTCCGACTTACCCTATACGTGCAAGTAATACTTGAATTAATTTCTAGAATCTCCAATAAATAGTCTCTCCTCATTAAGATATTGCATGAAAATACTTAATAGTAATGAAGTTATAAAGCTCTAAAAGATTCCAGTTCACCATTCCTTAGAAAGGGTGGTGTGAATTGGCTACAGCTACATTTAATTATGAGGGCGTTGAGGTTGAGGATACCTTTGCAGAAATGTTCGAGATGTGGGTGGGCAGAGTCCTCATAACCGCTGAGAACGATAAGTGGGCTCGAATAGCCGCGGAGGTTGCAACAGGATTCGCCTCCTCCATAATCGGCTCACCGGCTGAGGCTGGAATCGAGCGCCTACTACCCACCAACGAAACACCTGATGGAAGAGCCGGCGCCTTAATCCAGATCTACCACCGTACGAGGAGCGATTTGAAGAGGCAAATGGTGGCCCGTATAGGTCAATGCGTGATGACATGCCCAACAACAGCCGCCTTTAATGCTCTGGAGGGAACCGCTAGGAAGCTTAAGGTTGGTAGGAGCCTGCGTTTCTTCGGCGACGGCTTCCAGAAGCTTGATGAGATATATGGGCGGAAAGTTTGGCGCATACCCGTCATGGAGGGCGAATTCATAGTTGAGGATAAGTTTGGGGTTAAGAAGGGGGTTGCTGGAGGAAACTTCCTTGTAATGGCTGAAGATTTAAAGTCCGGGTTAGCCGCGGCTGAAGCCGCCGTTGAAGCTATACGCGGAAATATTAGAGGAGTTATACTTCCATTTCCAGGAGGTATATGCCGATCTGGGTCGAAGGTTGGGTCGCTGAAATATAAGATCCCGGCGTCGACAAACCACCTATATTGCCCAACCTTAAGGGATATAGAGCCCGAGAGTAAGGTTCCGGAAGGCGTAAAAACCATTTATGAAGTAGTTATAAATGGGCTTGGTTTAAGCGAAGTTAAGACGGCTATGGCTGAAGGTATAAGAGCCGCCGTCAAGGTTCCAGGGGTCATCAGGATATCTGCTGGAAATTACGGCGGTAAGCTTGGTCAACATAAACTTTATCTCCGTGAACTATTGGGAGGGTAGACTAGACAGGGATGAGACTCAAGAACTAAGTATGGATACGTATAGAATCCATGAACCCTTACCATAATAGGTTCAGTGGAGGAGCATTGTTAACAGTATGTGCTTTTAATAAAGATTTTTCGGTTAAAGATGAGCGTTCACGGCGTCCTCTATTTTTGGGTTGCAGGGAGGCTGATGCGTAAGGTGTTTAAATAGAAACATTTTTCGCTGTTTAAATGGCGTGCGCATGGCGGTTTGGTGTGGACGTGTATGGGCATCCCTTGTATTGTAAGATGGATTGTTTTGAGTGGCGGCGAAACGCGGCGATCTAATCCTCCCTTATCCTTCTTCGAACGGCGGGGTTTGTGTCAGCCAGCTTTTTGAGCATAGACTCAAAGCTCTCGTCGGGCGGCAGCTCCCTCTCAATAAATAAGCCAGTTCTCCCAACGTTATCGCGGCGCAGCAGTATGTAAACCCTGTTTAAAACTGTTTCAAGTGAGATCCCAAGTATTTTGGCGGCTTTCTCCTCTTGACCAATTATGCTGCTCTCGACGTGACCGTTCTCTGTGGGCTCAATTAGCATTAAGCGCTTATCAACCCCTGGAACCCTAACGCCTTTCCTAAGCATGTCTAAGGTTGCCTCACCGCTGAACCGGTAGAATTCTCTTTCAATGGTTTTCATCTTTGAGAGCGGAAATGAGACATATATGTTTTCGCCAACCTCAATGTAGCCTTTAATCGCGTAGTGGGGTGTGGCTTGAGTTAGGATGCGCCTACTGATGAGGAACCCATTCATCCTTAAAGCGTTTTCGATGAGGAATGAGGAATACGTGTCTGGGATAAATATGTCTATATCGCTTCTCGGCGAAACATCCCCCCTAGCTATGCTCCCATGCACGATGCAAGGTAAGCGAGCCTTCTCGAGGGCTTCCATAACCCTAACAGCCCTAGACCTCAACTCGGATAAGAGCCTCCAATGCTCTGCGCTATAAAAAACCTCGATTCTCTCGGCGTGAACAATTGGTTTTTTAGCCAATTTAACTAGCCCCGATCACGATGCGCTTTAAATCGTCTTAATCCGATGCTTAAGTCTTAAGTAATTATGCCTAAAATTAAGATTTTGGGCTCTCCATAAGTATTTTTGCTCCAACCGTTTTCAGAAAGCTTATTAGTGATACGCTGCGTTTTAATTTTACATCTGAGTCTGGAGGGAGCGCTGAGCCTGCTTGAGCAAAGAATACTTGGCTATACTTTCACTCCTAATCGCATGGTTAGCAGCCTACCTCTTAGGCAGGGTTTTACATTTGGAGAGATATGGATTGAATATTAAGCCGCTCTTCATTAAATACGAGTCGAAATGGTTTAAGGATCTACTCCACAAATGCTCCCGTAGGCAGAGAGTTTTATGGAAGGTGTTCTCCAACGTAAGCGTTCTCCTAGGTTTTGGGCTTATGATCTTTATACTTGTCTTTCTCTCGAGGAACCTTATGGGAACCCTACTTCCTCACTATGGGCGGGAAGCTACGGTGGTGCCAATAATCCCTGGAGTAACGCTTGACCTATTATGGTTGCCCTACTTCTTAATCGCCGTCATAGCAGCGATCTTCATGCATGAAGCTGCGCACGGAATAATCGCGTTGATCGAAGGGGTGGGGATAAAATCAGCTGGACTACTGGCGCTCGCAATCTTCCCCGGCGGGTTTGTTGAGGTCGAAGAGGAGGAGATAAATAGGCTTCCGCACCTATCCAGAATGAAAATTTTCTCAGCCGGATCTTCCTCTAATCTAATCTTCGGATTAATTACGCTCCTACTAACCTCAACTCTTTTCTCATCGACCCCAACGGGAATAATTGTTATTAACGTTCTGGAGAACGGTCCGCTCCAAAAGGCGGGGATAGGGAGGTGGGATGTGATTTACGCCTTAAATAACACTAGAATAAGCTCCCAACGTGAGCTTTCAGCTTTCATGTCTAACGTTAAGCCGGGCGACAAGCTGGTGGTGTCGACAAGTAAGGGCGACTTTTTAATCGAGACTGCGCGAAGCCCTGAGGACGAATATAGGGCTATAATCGGGATTCTTCCACCATACTTATCTTATTATCCGAGTATACTTGGGCTAGGGTATTTCTGGGATACTCAAATCTACATTACGTTCCATTGGCTCTTTCTAGTGCTCATTAACGTAGCTATTTTCAATATGCTGCCTATACCCATGCTCGACGGCGATAAGCTTCTTCAATGCTTAATCGAGAGAGCTCTCAGAAAAGGCGGAGAAGCCCTAAAAAAGTTTTTCAATGCCTTCTCACTATTTCTAATAATCGCCAACATAATGTTGAGCATGAGATCGTGGTAGAAATATATTGGCGCCGTTAAATCAGCTCTGTTTTAGGGAAAGGTGAATTATGGTTAAATGCACTGTTTGCGGTGTTAGAGAAGCTTTCTATGCTAGACGTTACTCCGGGGAAAAATTTTGCGTGAAATGCTTCCTTGAATCCATTGAGGATAAGGTTAGATCCACCATAGCGAAATATAATATGTTCAGGTTTGATGATAGGATAGCGGTTGCGGTTTCCGGGGGAAAAGATAGCCTCAGCCTACTGCATATACTTGCGAAGATTGAGAGAGATTTCCCTAAAGCATCGCTTTACGCCATAACCATAGATGAAGGTATAGCGGGCTACAGGGATGAAGCCATAGAGATAGCCTCTGAGAACTGTGAAAGCCTCGGCGTAAAACATTTCATTCTATCGTTTAAGGAGCTCTATGGTTACACGCTTGACGATATTGTTAAGCGGATAAGGGCGTCCGGGAGCAAGCTGACACCCTGCTCTTACTGCGGTGTTCTTAGGAGGAAGGCTTTAAACACGCTTGCGACGAAGGTTGGCGCAACAAAGATAGCAACAGCCCACAATCTGGACGATGAGGTTCAAACATTTATTCTCAACATAATACACGGCGACATCTTCAGAATACCTAGAACAGGTCCAGCATTCGACGAGGAGCCGGGTCTAGTGCCGAGAGTTAAGCCTCTCTGCGAAACCCTGGAGAAAGAGGTTACCCTATACGCGTATTTAAGGGGAATACGCTTTCAAGAGAATCCATGCCCATACGCTGGAGAAGCCTTGAGAAACGATGTGAGAAACATGATAAACAGGCTTGAGGAGAAGCACCCTGGAACAAAGTATAAGATTTACAGGTCGGCTGAAAAGATTAGGGAGGCAATTAAAGACAGGTCCCCAAAAATTATTCTAAACCAGTGTAAGATATGCGGTGAACCCACTGTGAGCGAAATATGCCAGGCATGCAACCTACTCCAAAACATATAATTAAACATATAATTCACTAGAAAACTAAGATTGGACGGTGGGTCACTGAAGCTCGACGTGCAGACTCTGCAGACCCAAACCAGCCCGCCGCTCATACCCGCACCCCCTGAGCACTGGGCGTCCAGGCTTAGGTTGCTCCCTCCCGGGCCTGGCCAGGTTCGCCTGGCAAACACGGTTACACCCCTCTTACGAGGGGTGCTCCGTGACCGCCAGCCCCAGGGGACAGGTAATCATTGCTTGAGGCTAGCTGGGTCTGCAGCCTTACACGCCTCGCTTCAGCTTTCGGCCCGCCGTATAGGGGGTTTGCGGTCGAGGCTCCTTTAGCCTCTCAGGGGACCCCTAGCCCCCCGCCTGAGACCCACCGTCCAATTAAACCTAGATGTAGAATGTGTTAATAAGCGCTTCTCTCCGGTATTTAAGTTCCCTTTGTTATGCTCATTAAGATCGGCATGAGCATCGTTCCCTTCTCTAAGACCCCTAGGCTCCCTTTCCCGCAGTCCTTTTCAGAGAACTTTTCTATCTTGTCGCTTTCGATTCCGCCCCCTGAGATTAAAAGCGGGACTGGGTCGTCGCTGTGCGCTTTAAGCTTGCATGGCGTCGAATGGTCTGCGGTCACGCACACTACGGTCTTATCCATGTCTATCTTTGGGATTAGGCTTCCAAAGAAGTATCTGTCGATTATGGCTATGGTTTCAGCTTTACGCATGAAGTCTCCATCATGCCCCGGCTCGTCCGGACCCTTAATATGAATGTAGAAGCAGTCAAAATCGCTTAGAACGCTGAGCAGCTTTTCAGATCTGATTAAGCAGTCACGTATTAGGTTTCCAGAGGGCGGTGGGACCTCTATGAGGTGCATGCCAGCCAGTCTCGCTATCCCCCTTTCAACCGGCATGTCCGCTAAACATGCAAACCTAACGCCGTACCTATCATTTATGTTAAAGAATTTTGGCAGATTGTCTCCTGCGTCTCGGGTTAAAATGACGTTAGCCTTAAGTTTTCCGGAGGAGGCACGCTTCTTATTTACTTGGTGCTCCTCCAAAACTCTGTGGCTCTTCCAGACGAACTCGTTCACTAGATCCGCTGAAATTCTAGCGGATTCACTGTCCTCAAGAGGTTTACAGTCCTCGAGGATCATGCGGAAATCCGATTTCACCACGCCTAAGCCGGCAACCCTCTCGTAGGCTGGGTCAGTATTAGATATTTTGCTTGAAAGCGGCTTACCTAGGCTCCTTATAACTAAGACCCCTCTGTGACCTATAGTGCTCCTAAATTTGAATTCAGCCGGATGGGATTCGAGTTTAACCAGCCTGTTTATTGCTTCAGCCAGCTCAGAGGCTTCCTCAGTGGTCAGATCCCTTCCAGCCCTCCTATCAATTATCCGCCTACCTTCCCCCAAAGTCGCAAAATTACATCTTAACGCTAGGTCGCCATCTCTGAAGTCTAAGCCGGCTCCGTAAGCCTCAAGAGGCCCCCTCCCAGCATGATATATGTATGGGTCATAGCCTAGGATCGATATGACCGCCACATCGCTCTCCGGGGCAACACCTTTTTCAACAGTGTACATGAGCCCTAGCTTCCCGTTCTTTGCGAGGAGATCCATGTTTGGTGTATCAGCGAACTCTAGCGGTGTCTTATTGCCCAATTCCCCTATCGGAAGATCCCCCATACCATCAATAACCACATATATAAGCTTCTTACTAGACATTTAATTCACCTCAAGCGCAACCTCATTATGAAAAGTGAGCGCATCTATTAAAACTTTTTAAGATTTAACGCCCTCTTTTAGAATGCTGGAAGCTGGGCGTGAATAATTAATGAAACTTAAAGTTAAGTTACTTGACATAGAGTCTGGTGGGAAGTTCATAGTTGTCTTAAACCGGGAGGATGCTGAGGATTTAGGTGTTTCAGGCTTAAGCCGCGTAAAACTGCTGGGTAAGGGTAGAGAGATAACAGCGATAGTTAATGTGGCTTTAGAGAGCGTTGGGAGAGGCTACATAGGCGTTTACGATGAGGTTAAGAGATATATGGGTTTAAGGGAGGGAGACGAGGTTGATATTGAGGCAGCGCACTTCCCGCTTTCAGTCTACTATATTAGAAATAAGCTCGGCGGTAGAAAGCTAACCTATGAGGAGATATTTGAAATAGTTAGGGATGTTGTCAGCGGGAACCTAAGCGAGATTGAGATCGCCGCCTTCGTAACCGCCCTCCACGCCTTCGGTTTAGATCTAGACGAGGCTACCAGTCTATCAATCGCCATGGTTGAAACCGGGAATAGGCTTGAGCTCAAAAAGCCTCTAATAGTCGATAAGCATTCCATAGGCGGGGTTCCCGGGGACAAAACAACTCTCCTCGTAGTCCCCATAATCGCGGCATCGGGCTTAACGATACCTAAATCCTCCTCTAGATCCATCACCTCCGCCGCTGGGACAGCCGACAGGGCTGAGGTACTCATGCCGGTCGCGTTAGGTATAGAGGAGATGCGTGAGGTTGTCGAGAAGACTAATGGATGCATTGTTTGGGGTGGAGCGCTGGATCTGGCTCCAGCGGACGACATCTTCATCAGGGTTGAGCACCCCCTATCGATAGACCCGCTCCTACTCCCCTCGATAATGAGCAAGAAGAAGGCTGTTGGCGCAAACCTCCTAGTGATCGACATACCGACTGGAAGGGGGACAAAGATAAAGACTATTGGCGAAGCAGACCTTTTGGCTAAAGACTTCATGGAGCTTGGGCGCAGGCTTGGGATAAAGGTTCGATGCGCAGTAACCTACGGTGAGCAGCCGGTCGGCTACGCTATAGGTCCAGCCCTGGAGGCTTGGGAAGCGCTCCGCACGATAATGGGCAAGAGCCAGCCATACGACCTGATAGATAAAGCAACCCATGTAGCCGGCATACTTTTAGAAATGAGCGGGAAGGCTGATGGAAATGGCGGGGCGATGGCTTTAGAAATCCTGAGGTCTGGAAAGGCTGAAGAGAAGCTGCGTGAAATAATCGGCGCACAGGGCGGGGATCTAAACATTATGCCGAATGATATAGCGCTTGGCTCCGAGAGGTTCACCGTGTACTCGAAGAGGAGCGGTGTGGTGTTATGGATAGATAATGCGATGGTGGTGGAGGCCGCTAGACTGGCTGGCGCCCCCAGAGATAAGGGCGCAGGGGTTTTACTGCACAGGAAGATAGGTGATAAAGTCTCTGAGGGGGAGGCGCTTGCAACCATATTCGCCGATAAGGCCGGTAAGCTCGAGAGGGCAATAAGCATTTTTGAGGAGTTTCCAGTTATAGGCGTTGGTAATAGGATGGAGATGCTAATCCACGAGGTTAGGGAAAGACCCGTGGCAAAGAGAACTTTTGTTCTAGAGCGCTAAAAATAAATATCTCTCACTAATTTTATGGTTTGTTTAGGCTGGTGCGCTGATGGAGGGCTTCTTTAAGATAGCCCTTGAACTTATTGAGGCGAGCGAGAAGCATGAATTATATCGCGGTGAGGAATGCATAAACCTCATAGCGAGCGAGGGGCTGAAGTCCCCTGCTGTTAGAGAGATGCTTCAGCTCACCATGGATCTTGAGAGCAGGTACGCTGAAGGCGAAAATGACCTTGAGGGGCATGTTAAAAAGCGATATTATCAGGGGCAGAAATATATTTCCGTCATAGAGAACTGCGTAACAGACCTTATGAAGATGCTGTTTAAGTGTAGTTGGGCGGATGTCCGCCTAGTCTCCGGGACGCACGCTAACCTGGCAACATTTAAGGGCTTATCTTTAACGACTAAGAGCCGGAAGATGGTCGTTACACCGTTGAGCGCTGGGGCACACATATCGCACGATTACACCGGTTTAGCTGGAATGGTTTTAGGCTTAGAGAACATAGAGCACGCATACGATGTTGAGAGAATGAATATAGATCCGGACAAATCAGCCGAGATAATTAGGGCGGCTAAACCCGGCATAGTCACGTTCGGCGGAAGCCTATTCCTATTCCCACATCCAGTCAGAGAGCTGAGCGACGTGGCGCATGAGGTCGGCGCATACATAGTGTACGATGCAGCGCACGTGCTCGGCTTAATAGCCGGAGGGATGTTTCAGGATCCGCTTAGGGAGGGCGCGGACTTCGTTACATCCTCAACCCACAAGACTTTTCCTGGTCCTCAGGGCGGGGTAATCCTGGCTGATAAGAGAGATGAGCGAATGGAAAAAGCCATAAAGAACGTTCAGTACGCGATCTTCCCGCTAAGCACGTCTAATACGCATCTCGGTAGGCTTCCAGCGACAGGCATAGCAGCCCTAGAGCTCAAGATATTCGGCGAGGAGCTCGCAAGGCAGACTGTCAGGAACGCGCAGGCCGCTGGTCAATATCTCTATGAGAATGGCTTAAAGGTTCTGGGTGAACGCTACGGCTTCACTATGTCGCATCAGTTAGCCGTCGATGTCCGGGAGTACGGTGGCGGCAAGAGAGTTTCTGAGGCGCTTGAGGAAGCAAACATAATATTAAACAGGAATCTTCTGCCATACGATGATCAGAATAACCGCGAGAACCCATCCGGCATAAGAATAGGCTTCCAGGATGTGACTAGGAGAGGCTTTGATGAGAGCGACATAAAGTATCTATGCGACCTAATGCTAGACGTAATCAAGGGCAAACGCAAGCCAGAAGAAGTAAGGAAAGACGTTATAGCGCTAAGGAGAGAGCACAACGAAATCAAATACGGTTTCCAAAGCGTAAAAGAAGCCATAGAGTACCTGCAAAAAAGCCTAAAGGGAATTTGACGACGGATGAAGAGGAGAGTTCCTATTCCTCCTAAGCCTTAATCACCCTTGGTATTTTCCCAGCTCTTAGCGCGTGGTCTGCTATCACGAATGCTAGGCATGCTTCGACCACTGGGACCGCTCTTGGGACTATGCATGGGTCATGCCTTCCAGCAATTTGAATCTCTTCCTCGCTCATTGTCTCCAGGTTTACTGTCCTCTGCCTCCTCGATATTGATGGTGTCGGCTTGAAGGCAACCCTAACTTTTATCGGCATCCCGTTAGATATCCCGCCTACTACCCCGCCGGCATTATTCGTCAGCGTGATGACCCTCCCATTCCTAACAGCGAACTGATCGTTCGCCTCGGAGCCCCTCATGGACGCCATCTTAAAGCCTGCGCCGAACTCGACGCCTTTAACGGCTGGTATATTGAACAGCATCTTCGCTATATCCGCGTCCAGCGAGTCAAATACGGGTTCGCCCAGCCCGACTGGAACATTAAGCGCAATACCCTCAACAACTCCGCCTACGCTGTCGCCCTCCCTGGCTGCGCTCAAAACCTCCTCAATCATCCTCTCAGCTAGCTCGGGGACAGCGCACCTAACGGGGTTCGCATAAACGTTCCTCCTAACATCATCGTATGAAACTTCGCCCTCAACCTTTACTCGCCCAACCTGCACCGTGTGGGCTAGGACCTCAACCCCGATGAGACTTAGAAGCTTCTTTGCAACCGCTCCAGCCATAACGTAGGCGGCGGTTATCCTCCCAGAGAACCTGCCGCCCCCGCGTGGATCATTATACCCGCCATACTTGACCCTAGCCGTGTAATCTGCGTGTCCAGGTCTGGGCTTAAACATGATGCTTTCATAGGGACTTGAGTCAACATCCCTATTCCTAACGATCATGCATATCGGCGCGCCGGTTGTATAGCCCCTATAGACGCCAGACATTATCTCGACCTTGTCCTCCTCCTTCCTAGATGTACTTATGTCGCTGAACCCTGGGCGCCTCTTATCCAGCTCAACCTGAACATCCGATTCGCTTAGGGGTAGGCCGGCTGGGCACCCGTCTAAAATTACACCTATGCAGGCTCCGTGGCTCTCCCCGAAGCATGTGAGGACGAGAGATTTACCGATGGAGTTACCGTTCAAGGATTTCTACTCCCAGCAGGCGCATATCTCTAATAAAATCTGGGTAGGATTTATTTATGCATTCGGCATCATGTATGACTGTTTCCCCCTTAGCAGCCAGAGCCGCAACAGCGCAAGCCATGGCTATGCGGTGGTCCCCATGAGGATCTATCTCAGCACCTTTCAATTCCCTTACACCATAAACAATTATCTTGTCGTCTAAAACCTTTATCTCGGCTTTCATTTTTGAAAGCTCGGTTAGCAGGGCTTCAACCCTATCAGATTCCTTAAATCTAAGCCTCCCAACGCCGCTAATAACGGACTTTCCCTCAGCCATGCACGCTAACACCGCGCATACTGGGACAAGGTCTGGATTATCTCTCATATCGACGCTAATCGGGTTTAACGGTTTCACCGACCCCTCAACCTCAACAAAGTTCTCGTAGATGTTTACCTCAGCCCCCGCCTCGCTGAGTATCTTGACTATGAGCCGATCGCCCTGAAGAGAATTCTTAAAGAGGTTCTCAACCCTTATCCGAGAGCCCGTTACGACTGCCGCGGCTAGGAGGAAGGCTGCTGAAGAATAGTCTCCCTCAATAAAATGGTTACAGGGCTTATATCTCTGACCGGAAGGTATGTGAAATGCCGTTTGCTCCTCCTTAACCAGTACGCCGTGTTTTCTAATCACGTCTAAAGTCACGTCAACGTATGGCTTAGATTCCAGGGGGGTTGAGAGCGCTATGCTCGTATCCCCCTCAGCCATGGGCGACGCGAACAAAAGCCCCGTGATAAACTGCGAGCTTACATCACCCCTAATAATTGCTCTGCCACCCCTTATACCGCCGCCAAAAACCACTATAGGCGGCCTACCATCCCCGCGCGTTGAATAACATTTAACGCCTAGCTGGTTTAAGGCTTCAAGCAGCGGCCCCATCGGCCTATTCCTGAGGCTTCTCCCGCCGGTGAGCACCGAGATCCCGTCGGCTAAAGCGCATATCGGCATTATAAACCTCATGGTTGAGCCGGAGTCCCTGCAGTTTATCACGTCGTCTGGTGTTTTAGGTTTAGGTGAACCGAGGATTCTGAACGCTCCATTAGGGGTTCCGCTTATCTCCGCCCCGAGCTTCCGGCATGCCTCTATCGTCGCTAGGGTGTCGTCGCATATCAGGGCGTTCCGGATCTCGGATAAGCCGTTTGAGAGGGAAGCTGCCACTATGGCTCTGTGGGTGTAGGACTTTGATGGAGGCGCCTTAACTGAGCCGGAGAGAACCGCTCCACCCCTAATGATTAGATCCGTCAACTAGATCACCTTGCACCCGTCTATAGTACATGTGCTTTCTCACGGTTTATTCTCGCGTGAATTATCTCCCCACTATACTTCTCCCAAGCGCTATATACTTCGTCAACCCTATCCCTATGAACGATGGCGGCGACCGCCGGGCCCTTACCTGAGAGACCTGCGGCAACGGCTCCCGCAGCTAACGCGTCTATAGCGATCTTGGCGTCATAGCCTAAGATAGCGGAGTAAATAAGCCCGTTAAGAGTCATGGCGTGCCAGTAGTTGCCTTCAAGGGCCATTCTATGCAGTGATTTGACCTCGCCGGATATTATCCTCATCTTGTCAGCATCCACCTTCGATGTGTAGGCTTTTAATGGAGGTACATGGATTAAAACCTCGTAATCCTCCTCTGGCTGAAAAACTTTTAAAATCCTCCTGCTATAATTGTCCGTTATTACTATGTTTCCAAAGTAGGATGCGCATGCGTCGTCAAAGGCTCCTGTCACAGTTACCCTAGCGTCTATAGAGGCATCGACGCCCATATTGATTATCGTTAAATCGTCAACCTCCTCGCCTATAGCTGATACTGTGGCGAGCGTTATGGCGTTGGCTGCTGCGCTACTGCTTTTTAATCCGCGCGCAATCGGGATGTTGGATCGGGTCTCAACGTACGCGCCGTACTGGTCCTCGAGGTTAAAGTATCTTAGAACTCTCCTTACGACGCTCTCGATCAGCGTTGGCTTTTCAGAGGGGTCTGAGAGCACCTTGCCCTCTATAACCCCGGGATTATCTACGAGCTTAACCGTAGCCTCAGTCCTCAGATCTATGCCAAGCGCGGCTCCAAGACCACATGATATGGCGTTTATAACCGTTACGGCGCCGTAAGCCACAGCCCGACCTATCGAGACCAAATCCCTCACCCTTTAAACTGTTGGGGGGCGCTAACCTCATGAGTTTCTCTTATCTTCTTCAGGGCAGCCTCCCTCATAACCTCTATGGGAGCTTTTACGCCGGTCCATATCTCGAAGGATGCAGCCCCCTGATGTATGAGCATGGATAAGCCATCTATGGTTTTAGCGCCCGCAAGCTTCGCCTCTCTGAGAAGCCTTGTCTCTAAGGGTTCATAAACAATGTCAAATACTGTTAAACCGCTGTGCAGGAGCTCGCGTTTAATTGGTGTTTCCTCATCGTTCGGCTTCATCCCAACAGACGTAGCGTTTATCACTATGTCAGCGTCTTTAAGCTCGGTCTCAAGATGACTATAATCCAGTTTACCAAACCTAACAGTATCCGCTCTTATGCCTAGGGAGCAAGCTATATCCTTAGCTAACCCCTCTGCTTTATCAACAGTTCTATTCAGGATTACGAGTTCACGAGCATATTTGGCGAGCGAGAAAGATATCGACCTAGAAGCCCCGCCAGCCCCTAAAACAATTATCTTTTTGTTTGCGGGGTCTTCACCCGCATACTTTAGGGCGTTTAATACGCCAATGCCGTCGGTCGTATAACCTATAAGCCTCCCATTACTGTTCAAAATAGTGTTGACTGAACCTATAAGCCTAGCATCCCCATCCAGCTCATCTAGATAGCGGATTACTTCAACTTTATGGGGCATTGTCACGTTTAATCCATGTATTCCGAGGCTTTTGGCGCCGAGAACAGCGTAGCCGAGGTCTTCTGGCTTAACATTGAATGCGACGTAAACGTAGTCTAAGCCCAGATGCTGGAAGGCGGCATTCTGAATTATTGGGCTCAGCGAATGCTCAACGGGATGTCCTATCAGGGCGCAAACCTTAGTCCTAGCGGATAAATTCATCGCCACACACCTAGCCTTCCATAAATCTCTTTAATCTCCTCCACCGTTATCTGCCCCGGGGCGGTCTCTAGGCTTTTCTCAAGCGAAGCGTAAGTGAATTGGGCGCCGAAGAGTGGTGAAAGAACCCTTGAAAGCAAACCTTTTTCACCCATAGCAAAACAGACAATATTCGTCTTCCTGCTCATTTCATATGTGAATATTAAGCAGTTAACGCTGTCCGTGATGCTATTTGCCATAGTTACCACCTTACATACGTCGGCTCCGGCTTCAATCTGGGAGTTTACTATCTCCTCCATCTCTTGGAGTTGAGGAGTACACCTAAAGTTGTGGTAAGATACTATCACTTTGGCACCGTATGCCTTAATGGCATCGATAACCCTATTTAAACCTCTTGTGGAGAGCTCAACGTCAACGTATTTGAAGCCAGCCCTGGCGGCGCTGACGAGAGTTTCTAGCCTCCTCTCCTCGTCTAGAGGGCTCCTTCCACCCTGCTCAACGAGTCTGTTAGTTGCTATTAAAGGGGTTTTCGAGAATTCAACTATCTCCCCTAAACGGTCTATGTAGTCCATTATGCTAGATCCAAGATAATCTAAACGCACCTCAATTATATCCGCGCCGTGCCTCTCGGCTTGACTAATCATAGTAAAAATATCGCTGAATTTTTCAGCTGGCACGGGGACGCAAACCTTTACCTTCAATCTCCAGCCGCCTAATCATTTAGATGTATGGAAAATACTAAAGAAAGTCTGTCTTCTCAACCATATAAATTTAATTTTGATGGAAAGAAAAGGCTTTAAGGAGTATCTAGGTTGTCTTGAGACTTTAAGTAAAAATCAGCCGCCATATATTGTGTTGGATGAAGGAGAGATCTTTAAATTGCGTCTTCTCTCTCCAGCCGCCGAGAGTAGACATCTTATCTTGTCGAGGCTTTCTAAAATTTCCCTCCCGTTTTCCGTCAATTTATAGAGTCTCCTATTATTATTGTCTACGGATGTGATGAGACCTTGTTCCGTGAGAAATTCTAAGATTTCCTTACAGTTCATCCATGAGAGATTACATTATTGTTGGCTTACTAACCGTTTCTCGGTGGATGGCTGTTCATAGGCTTTCATGTCTTTTATGTTCAGTCTCCTAGCCCATCTACCTCTCAACGGCTTGTTCTTCCTCTGCCCCGCCTGCGGGAGCGCGTCTCCAGCGGTTGCCCGCGGTTCATCCAGCTCCCTGTGGCGAAGCAGCGTGCACAAGGTGTCCCCCTCGCCAGGCTCACAGAGCTCATCCCTACTTCGAGGTTATCTTCCACGTAAGAGTTTATAGGCTTTTCTGGACAAGCATACAGCGCTCAAGCGCATTCAAGACGAAAAAGAACATTTACAACCCCAGAGCATACAAACAACCCGAGCGAACATCAAAAAGAAAACAGCTCTCTACCTATTACCCTTAAAACCTCCAAGTATAGCTCTAGCCTAGGTCTCTTACCAATCATAGCGGTCACCGAAGAAACGTTTTACAGATCCCTAATGAGGTTTTGTGTAACCATTTTATGGGGCTTGCCGGTTACAGGATGGGGCAGAAATCCGATCTGTTTAATAGATGGAGAGAAAAAATAAAAGAAGAGAATTTAGATTGCTGATAAGGGTTCTTCCTTAATTGCGGCGGAGATAAAGTATGGGAATGAGGTGCAAAAGGTGCGGGGTAAAGAACTCTGAAGTCTACTTGGCTTACTCTAACCTTAGGCTGTGCCCAGAATGTTTTATGCTTCTAACTGAGAGAAAGGTTAGGCATACTATTGAAAAATATAAGATGCTCTCTAAGGACGATAACATAGGTATAGCTGTATCAGGTGGAAAGGATAGTTCAAGCTTAGCATATATTCTCAGCAAGTCTTTCGAGAAGATCCCCATGACCCTAATATACATAGATCTAGGTATACCGGAGTATTCTCAGCACTGCTTAGAGAAGGTTAAGGAGCTCTCCAGAATAATCGATAGAGAACTGGTGGTTTACAGTCTAGAGAAAGAGCTTGGGTTTAGAATACCGGACTTCAAGTCCACGATTTATAGGAGAAAAATGTGCTCCGCCTGCGGCACGATTAAACGGTATCTATTCAATAAAATCACGTATGATTTAGGCTTAACTAAGATTGCGACAGGGCATAACCTTGACGACACGGTTGAAGCCATATTTAACTCGTATATTGAGGGTAATGTCGGAGCCTTGATTAGATTGAAGCCTTTCCTGCCTAAAACTCACCCGAAAATGATGCCTAAAATAAAGCCTCTAATAGGTTTAACGGATATGGAATGCCTACTTTACGCCGAATATAGGGGTTTGCCCATAAGAACGCTCGGATGCCGGTTTTCAGAGCGCTCCAGAACAATAAGGAGGAAGGAGATATTAAACCTGCTGGCTGAAAAGATGCCGAGCTTTAAACACACATTCATAAGCTCGCATTTCAGAAGGCTGCTGCCATGCTTAGAGGCAGCATTAAAAGACCATGAGACCAAAATATATGAGTGCCCTATCTGCGGTATGCCAACCTCCCTGGAGGGAGCACCCTGCCACTTCTGCAAGGTGGTAAGCACCGTACTGAAGAGGAAGGAGAAAAGTGCGATGGAATCCGGCTGAACGCGCTGAAGCTACCCGCGTTCCATCTCCCTCAGCCTGTTATGGAAGCATGTTTCCTCGCCAAGATGGCATGCTGGACCTTTAGGCTTCACAACGTATAGCAGCGCGTCATTGTCGCAATCAACAAGTATGTCCACTATTTCCTGAACGTTCCCCGAGGTCTCCCCCTTCATCATAACTCTTCTATGAGAGCGCCTATAATAGTGAGCGTAGCCGGTTGCGATAGTCTTCTCCAGAGCCTCCCTATTCACGTATGCGAGCGTTAAAACTTTTCCAGAATCCTTGTCCTGAACCACGACTGGCAGTATGCCGCCGCCCTTCTCGAAGTTCAGCTCATCTAAGCTGACTTTCCTTAACGCCTTCATAATCTAACTGGAACGCCCCTCTCATATAGGTAACGTTTAACAACCGGTATAGGATATTTACTGTAATGGAATACTGAGGCTGCAAGGGCGGCGTCGGCTTTACCGGATACAAATACCTCCCAGAAGTGTTCGGGTTTACCTGCTCCCCCGCTAGCGATAACTGGTATGTTAACCCTCTCAGCCACGCTTCTAGTAAGCTCAGTGTCGTATCCGTTCTCCGTTCCATCTCTATCTATCGAGGTCAGCAGAATCTCGCCTGCACCTAAATCAGCTCCCTTAATAGCCCACTCAATAGCATCTATGCCTGTAGGTTTCCGCCCACCATAGGTGTAAACCTCAAACCAGCAGTAGCCTTCGCTCGTTTCGACAAGGATTTTGTCCGCTCTCCGCTCATATCTCCTCTTCGCATCTATAGCTAGAACAACGCATTGGGAGCCGAATGTTTCAGCGAGTTCCTTGATGAATGCGGGTCTCTCCACAGCTGCCGTGTTAACTGATACTTTGTCAGCCCCGTTGCATAAAACTATCCGTGCATCTTCAAGCGTTCTTATACCGCCGCCAACGGTGAACGGTATATTTATTTCGGAGGCAACAGCCCTAACAACATCCTTCAGTATGCTCCTCTTCTCCGCGGACGCAGTTATATCTAAGAAAACTAATTCGTCCGCTCCGTCGTCACAGTAGCGTCTTGCAAGCTCAACCGGGTCGCCGGCATCCCTCAACCCAACGAAATTTATCCCCTTAACAACCTTGCCATGATCGACGTCTAGGCACGGTATTATCCTTTTCACTAGAGCCAATTTAACCCCATCCACCGATCTATCTAATGTTTTAACGCCACTTTTAAAGCTTCACTTAAACTAAAAAGCCCCTCATAGAGCGCTCTACCAACTATAACCCCGTAAACCCCAATATCCCTTAAAGCCGCTATGTCATCTAGACTCCTAACCCCTCCCGACGCGATGATGTTAGCCCCTAAATCTAAAACTTGGAATAAGTTTTCAATGTCTGGACCGCTCATAACTCCATCACGCTGTATCGATGTAACCAGAAAGAACTTTACTCCCATATCTGTGAAGAATTTTGCCGCTTCCCTAAGCCTAAAAGATGTAGACTCCCTCCAACCCCCAACCCTAATCATGCCGTTTAAATGGTCTAGGGCAACGGCGATTCTATCATCCCCAAACTCATTGAGCAGCATTTCAATGGCGCCAGGGTTCTTGAAGGCGAGGGATCCGATAACTATTCTAGCCGCGCCAGTAGCGATGAGCCGGCGTGCCCGCTCAAGGCTTCTTATACCGCCGCCCACCTGAGCCTGAATCCTTAAGGATTGAATTATGCTACTTATAACGCTGATATTGTCACCGATACCTAGGGCAGCATCCAAATCCACTATGTGAACCCAGCTCGCCCCCTCAGACTCCCATCTCTTAGCCACGCTGACCGGCTCCCCAAAATGCTCATAGTATTTAGCACTTCGGGGGTCCCCCATAAGCAACCTAACAACCTTTCCGCTCATTAAGTCGACGGCTGGCATGATAAGCATTATTCCATCACCCTAAGGGACGTTTTATACTGAAAAGGTTTCCAACACCGTAATCCAGTATTAAGGCTTGCAACATTATAGGGTTCCCTTCGAGCTAGGTGCACCGCTCCTCTCAGGATCTATGGATGAAGCCTGCCTAAGTGAGAGGGCTAATGCTTTAAAGGCGGCTTCAACTTTATGATGGTCGTTTACACCATATTGAATCCAGATATGTATATTTGCTCTTAGAGAGTTTGCTAGGGTCTCTAGAAAGTGATATATGTCTTCGGTCGGCATGTCTTCAATCTGCTTTCCTTCAAGGTTTAAGTCAATTTTCGGGTATGGTCTATTCGATAAATCCACTGCTGCAAAGGCGAGGGAACAGTCCATTGGGACAATAGCGTAACCAAACCTCCTTATGCCAATATTGTCGCCAAGAGCCTTCTTTATCGCTTCGCCAAGACAGATAGCCACATCCTCAACGATATGGTGCCTTAAATCCCCTGAAGCCTCCACATATATGTCGAAGAGGCTGTGAGCCGCTAAAGATTTAATCATGTGATCTAGGAAGGATATGCCCGTGTTGACGTTCGCTGATCCAGCACCATCCAGCCTAACCCTGACTTTAACCTCTGTTTCAGAAGTCTTCCTATAATGCTCCGCCCCCCTCATATCTTCCCACCTTTAATCCGCTCAATAACGTATGGGACCTCATTTACAGATGGCAGAATAAGGTCGCATTTGAAATTAAGGAACTCCCTCTTCGCCTCCTCCCCTAAATTAGTGTATTTGTACACCCCGGCGAAAATGAACCTTGAATCTAACATCTTGGCTTTTTTAACAGCCATAGCATCCTCTATAGAATCCCCAATAAATAAGGCAAGCCTAAAAGGCTCTAGGCTCCAAGATGACTTAAAAAGCGAATATGGATTCGGTTTCTTAAAGTTCACCTTTAGGAAACCCCTCTTAGAATACTCTTCCTCAATACTTTCAATATCGTCTAAGAATACCCGCGCCTCTGGGTTAAAATAATCTAAGATGCCCTGTAAAACATACCTTGCGGACTTAAATCTGCTTCCCGAAGCTACCCCAAGCTTCGATTTACCAACAATAGATGATAAATGTTCCAGTGTTTCCCAGCTGATTATCGGCTTACCATTACATATCATTCCACGACCAAAGAAGATTTCAGGCTTAATCCCATAAATCTCCTCGAAAAGATCTGGCCCGCAGAATATTTCCTCAAAGACTGTTGCAATTATGCTCTCACCGACCCTTCCAGAGCTCTCAATAAACATCTTCAGAAGACTATAAAAGCTCTTTCTGACAGCTCCGGAAGAAAGTATTGCTCTGTCGACTGATATAACCCCTGCCTCATCAAGCGTCATCGTGAAGCCCTTAAGGTTCTCTCTCAGCTTCTCCAGTTCAGCGCAGCTAACATTAAATGCGCTTTCGCCCACCTCCTCTTTTATCGCTAGGAAGCGCCTAGCCGCCCCCTTTAAATGCATGAGCCGCGCCATTAACTCAGCGAGTTCCCCCCGAACTTTCTCCGGCAGACTGGATAGCAGAAACATTAAAGATCCATAAACTATATCCCAATCATTATTGAAACCCCCGCTCCTCCTAAAAAGAAATATTATTTCATCGGATACGAAGTCCTCCGGGATTTTAAGGCCGGTGAGCCCCTCAAATATTAATGCGACTGACTTCGATATGGTCTTATCGTAAGAGCCTCTTATATCTATTAAAACCCCATCGCAATCAAATATTATCGCGTCAATAGATTTCATGCTCTCTATAATGTCTTTTCTTAGAAAAGCCTCCCCTGCCTCGAGTTTAAGCGTAATATATTCGTTAAATTCGTTAAGCACCCTCCCATAACACCTCCTCAAGATCTTTCGTGAAGCGATCCATATAATGCCTTGGAGCAACTGTCACCCTTAGGCAATTCTCAAATTTCAGCACTCGACCAATATTCCTTATAATAATTCCCCTGTTTAGAAGGCTCCTATAAACAATCAGTGAGCTCTTATTAACCTGAAATAACACGAAATTTGTCTCTGAGGGGAAAGCCCTTACACCACTTATTTCATTCAGTTTTCTAATTAGTCTCTCCCTCTCAGACTTAATGGCGTTGATCGTCTCCCTTATGTAATCCATGTTTTCTAGCATTTTAACCGCAGCCCTAAGCGCAGTTATAGATACAGAGTACGGCATCTGAAACCTCTCATTAATCATACTGGATAGTCTCCTATTCGCCACCGCGTATCCAACCCTTAAACCAGCTAGCCCGAAAACCTTAGAGAAAGTCCTGAAAACTATGAGATTCTCTAAGCTATCAGCTACATTAATCAGGGATGACGATGAAAAGTCAGCGTAGGCTTCGTCTACCGCGATCAAGCCATCAAAGTTTTCAGCGATCCTTAAAATATCCTTATGGTTCAGCTGGTTCGCCGTCGGGTTATTTGGCGAGCATAGGAAAATAACTTTGGTTTTCGGGGTTATCGATGCGAGTATCGCATCAGCGTCCAGCGAGAAATCGTTTTTCAGCGGCACAGCTCTATACTCCGCATTCTGAATTCTAACACACCGCTCATAAATCGGGAAAGTAGGCTCAATAGATATTGCTTCATCCCCCTCCTTAAGAAAAATTCTGGAGACTAAATCTATGAGCTGGTCGCTTCCAGTCCCAATTATAATGTTCTCCGGAGCTACACCAGTATTCCTGCTTATCGCTTCCCTGAGCTCTCTAAACTCGTCACGGGGATATATTCTTGGATCAACCTCCTCTATAACTTGCCTTAAAATGCTTCTAACGAATTCCAGCGATATGAAAAAATTCTCGTTCGAATTCAGCTTTAATATTTCCGATGTTTTCCTCCCAATCCTTGATGCCAAGCCCTCAATGGTTTCGCCGACATCATATATGCTGAGGCTACATGCCCTTGAGATAACTTCTTCAATAATCTTCTTTCCATTCAACCCTTCACCCTCTCCCTTAAAGCCAAAGCATGGTTCAGTAACCCTTCACCCTCAGCTAAAACCATGGCGCTAGCAGACAGCTTTCTCATGGCTTTCTCCGAGCACTCAGCAATGTTCACGCATTTAATGAAATCTAAGACCGATAAAGCCTGATATACGAGCCCATAGCCGCCCGTTGGTAAAACATGATTTGTCCCAAGGGAGTAGTCGCTTAAGGATACAGGCGTCGCGTCACCGATCAATATCAAGCCCGCGGAGCGTATTCTCTTCGAGATTTCACGCGCTTCTTCCGCTATTATCTCCAAATGCTCTGGGGCGAAATCATTCACAAAATTTATCGCTTCGCCCATGCTGTCAGCAACTAGTATTAAACCGTTCTTCTCGAGAGATTCCTTAACCACATCCCTGTTAGGTACTCTATCAATCAAATACGCTAAGTTTTTGAGAGATTCTTCAGCGATCCTAGCGGATACCGTAACCAGAATCGCCACGCTATCCGGCCCATGCTCAGCCTGAGACACCATATCTAACGCGACGTGATACGGGTTGGCTGATTCATCGGCTAAAATCATTATCTCGCTCGGGCCAGCCGGATGATCAATGGGAATGTCCCGTGAGACAATGCTCTTAGCCGCCAAAACATATTTGTTGCCGGGGCCAACAATCTTATCGACGGGCTTTATTGTCTCGGTGCCGTACGCTAGGGCAGCTATCGCCTGTGCTCCGCCAACCCTATAGATCTCGTCGACCCCACATATGTCTGCGGCGACGAGCGTAAGCGGGTGGATTGAACCATCCCTCCTCGGCGGCGAGCAAACAACAACCCTCGGCACTCCAGCGACCTTAGCTGGCACAACCGTCATTATCACAGTGCTTGGGTATGCTGCTCCCCCGCCTGGCACATAGCATCCAACGCTTCTAATCGGCCTATATTCCCTACGTATCCTTAAGCCGCACTCATCATCATACTTAAACTCAATCCTCGATAAAATCTCACGCTCAAACCCCTCAACCATGTTCTTCGCAGCTTTTATCGCTGATATCTGTTCTTCGCTGACCCTGCTGTACGCTTCCTCAATCTCCTCACGGCTAACGCTTATGCTTTCAGCCGTGATTTTAACACCATCAAATCTCGCTGTCAAATCTATTAGGGCGGTGTCACCCCGTCTCTTAACGTCCTCAATTATGCCCTCAACGTACTTAATTAGGCTTTGATCTAAAGTCCTCCTTCTAGGCCACCTGCCCTCTAAAACTAGGTTATATGCGTCACGTAACCTTGTGATTTTCACCGGCATCATTTACTCTCCTCTTGAAGAGCTCTCGCTTGAAGTTATCTCCTCTAAGGGGAGCACTTGTCTAGGCTCATAGACAACCAATCCCTGAGCCAGCCTCCTTAACATTGGAAGTATCTCTAGGAACTGCTCTTTATCTATAACAGTGTTCACCGAAAACCAGTTTTCATCTGAGAGCGGAGATATAGTTGGCTTTTTAAGGGCTGGCAGTTTCTCCAGCAGCTTTTGGAGATTATCTTTATGCACGTTCACAAATATATGCAGTTTCTTTCTCCCATCGATTACCCCGCGGATAAGGGTTAAAATATCGTATATTTTCTCGCGCTTCTCAGGGTCCTTAAGCGAATTTTTATTGGCGATCAACACGGCTGTAGACTCCATTATGGTTTCAATAGGCTTAAGATTATTCTGCTCCAGCGACTCACCCGTCTCCATAACATCAATTATGGCATCGGCGTTTTCAGGAGGCTTAGCTTCTGTTGCGCCGAAAGATAGATAGATCACGACCCTATCGTTCTCACCCTTCTTCCACCAGGGCGTAACTACTAGGGGCTCCTTCCCTCCATAAAGCCTTTTATATGCCGCATTATTCATCAAGTAGTCGGCTGAAATGTTTAAATACTCTGTGGATATTCTGAGCACCATGTTTTCGCTGTGAAATTTCTCCAGCAGGCTTGATAGGCTGTCTATATTGTTCCACGATTTCGGCACAGCTAGAACTATTTTAACCTTCGCGTACTCTAAGTTGAGCAGAACCTCCACATCGGCGCGGGTTTCATAAAGCCAGTCAAGGCCAGTTATACCTATGTCATGTAGACCATCGCTTACAAATATCGGTATCTCCTGGGGCCTAAGGACCTTCAGCTCTATTTTAGGGTCGTTTATAGTCGGCCTATATGTGCGTTCTCCGCCTACTATGGAGTAGCCCGCCCGCTCAAGGATCTTAAATGCCCCATCTGCCAAATGCCCTTTCGGTATAACGAAGCTGACTTTACCCATATGGTTCGCCACCACGCGGCCACATATTCAAGTCGGGAGACCCGCTAAATGGAATACACGTGAATTTAAACTCGGCTGTTTAAGAGGATTATGTGAAAAATACGAGCTATTCGTTGTGGAGTAAAGTATGCGCATGTTTAGGGAACAAACGCGATTCATTCCCGTTATGAACGTAGCCACCTAGCAAACCGTTCACCAAAAATAGGCTACTTTCTCACAATATAAATCTTTCCATTTTCACTCTAAGGTTTGGATAACTACTTCAACTCTCCTGTCAACCATTGATCCAGTCAGCAATTGCCCGCTCCTCAGGGGCTGCCAATTCTCTCTAACATTCGTTTTCTCTGAAGCCACCACTAGCTTTTCCGGGCTTGCAACATACGCCATCTGCATTGCTGGCTGATCCCCGTAGCATAGCGACCTAAACCCTCCATCCAAATACTCATCGTATTTACAGTACGCATACAGATTTTTGCCGTCACTGAAAACCATGTTTAAGCCAATGTAAGGTCTCTTTCTCTCCGGATACTTCTCACGGTTCTCCATCCAAACCGTTAGGAGATCCCTCTGAAAGTTCTTTAGCGCATCCGCTATGCTCTTCCCCTCAGAGAGTTCCTTAACTATGTACCAGAAGTAAACCTCGCTGTCGTTTAACCCTCTTATGTTTAGTTTCCAGTCGCCTAGCAGCTGCGCCACCTCATCAGGCATGGAGATTACTCCATTATGGGCGAAAACATAATTCTTATAGCTGAACGGCTGAGTATTCTCGATGGAAATAAGCTTCTCTTTCGGCAAACCCCTCGGGTTACTGGCTCTCCTTATATGGGCAACAATAATATTAGACTTTATGCCCTCGACAATAGATTTGAACCGCAAGTATTCCTCGAATATGGGTTTCTCGCTCCTCGCAACCTTTAAAGACTCACCTATATAGAAGCCTAAACCCCAACCATCACCCTGCAACCTCAGCGGGTCCGATTTACTCTGAGCATAAAGGGAGCATGGGTCATTAAGCAGATACTCCGCAGCATTTGAGGGGCTAATCGACAGTATGCCGAAAAGCCGGCACATAACTGGCACCAAATGAAAAATGTAGAGTAGAAGAATTTTAAAGATTTTCGTTAAAGGGGTTTGGGTTTCATGTTGGTTGATGTTGTTTGATATCAATCTTCATAAATCTTTATGAAACCCGAAACAGTTGCGCTAGGCGAAAACGCGACAAATGAGTGAAATATTTTGGTGGGCCCGACCGGACTCGAACCGGCGACCCGCGGGTTATGAGCCCGCCGCTCTAACCTAGCTGAGCTACGGGCCCTAAGCAATACCCCAAATAAATTAAATAAATTTACCTATTTAAGAGTATTGCTAATTATTCCTCCAACGCAACCCATCCATACGCCCTCAAAATCAGCCAAAAATAATCTTGATGGAGAAAATCTAGGTTAAACTTTAAATACCTCGGAAAACATGAGAAAATAATGGCGCCGCCAGATCTAAAAGGATACCGACGAGCCGCCGTTCACGCACCTAGTGGTGCGTGGACGAGAGCTCAGTTCGGTAGAGCAGCGGGCTCTAAAGGGGCTTTCAGCCCCTAAAGAGGCTGAGGCTGTTAACCCGTTGGTCGACGGTTCGAGTCCGTCCGGCGGCGCCACAACCAAACCAGCGACACTCCTACTTCCTTTTCCGGAAAAATATGAGTCCGTCTCGCTGAAAGACGTATTCAAAGCCAGCTTCTATTAATTCCTTCGCCTCTTTAGGCGTCTTTGCGATTTTGCAGA
>Ga0209394_1000236_pt1 | contig 50243 bp, 55 predicted proteins | sample JNZ201metaG_FD_184122 | JGI IMG/M metagenome (GOLD analysis project Ga0209394, IMG submission 184122) | Hot spring microbial communities from Jinze hot spring, China to study Microbial Dark Matter (Phase II) - JNZ 20120812A (SPAdes) (version 3) ...
CGTGATTCTCCTAACATTCATTTCTCTAGCTAGTGATTTAAGAATCTACCGTATAGTCTCTCCAAGTATGGAGCCATCCTTACCCGTCGGCTCACTCATCATAGTATCTCTTACCGAGCCAATAGAAGTAGGAGATATCGTAGCCTACGAATTAGAGGTTTCAGGTAGAAGCTATACACTCGTCCATAGAGTAGTAGACATCAGAGATAATGTATACTTGATTAAAGCAGATGTAGACGACTCAAGTCTAGGAGAGATCGTTAAAGCCGAGAACATTATAGGTAAAGTCGTCTTAGCAATCCCCTTCCTCGGATACCTAGCTGGAGTAATAATAGCGATACCAGCAATAATAATCTTAATACCCCTCATCGCTAAAAAAGGTGGTGTGGGATTTCCAGTAGCAGCATTCACATCCTTCCTACCATCCATCCTACCACTCCAAGGTATGGCATTATCCATCGGACGAATACCATTTACTTTACTCATGGTTAGCGCAGTAACAATAGGAAGAATAATTGAGTTAAAAGAAAAAGATATGGCAGAGATAATATATACCCTAGTTACGGCTGTAAGTATTATAAACCTCAGTGTAGTAGAGATGGTGAGAGAGATTGTTCATTAGACAGACACTAACCATCACAGTTACGATACTTACGATAGTGTCGCTAGCTATCTTTATCAATGTAGTCTACTCTGAGGAAGAATACATAGTTAGTGTAAACTATCTAGTCCCATTAACTGTTAATGGTGTTGAAGCTCAACCTCCCGTAAAAGTATCTCCGAGAGACATTGTATGTGTAAAAGAATTGATAGTCTATATTCATCAATCTAAAAGACTCGCATTTAGAGGGTGGAGTGATGGGGTCTTAGATCAATGTAGAATCGTTAAAGGAAATCTAACAGCAATATACGATATGGAGGTCTTACTACAAGTCTACGCCGAACCAAGAAATCTAAGAAAGAGTGAATGGGTAAAAGTAGGAACACTGGTAAAATTAGATTACCCAGAATACTTCTATGAAGATGGTGTAAGATACGTATTCGAATCGTGGAGCGGTGGAGAAACCCCATTCCAACCAAACAATGTAATCTACATAACTGAGCCAACACGTCTCGAAGCTTTTTACGTAAAAGAATACCTAATAACAGCGGTTGGAGCAAACATAAACGGTACTGGATGGTATAGAGAAGGAGAAACAGCGGTACTAGCTACACCTCCAGTAATATATGTTTCTCCTCAGGAAAGACTAGTATTCTCCAGATGGGAATCAGTAGGCTCAAAACCAGTACTCCTAGCTAATCCAAACAGCCCCACAACAACATTACAAGTAAAAGGGCCATACATTCTGAAAGCATTATACGATAAACAATACTGGGTTGAAGTTACAAGTCCGAAAGGAGTAGTCTATAAAGGATGGGTTAGAGAAGGAGACACCTTAAGAATATCAGTAGATCAAACAATAAATCTTGAAGAAGGAGTTAGACTAAGATTTGCCAGATGGAGCTGGGATGAAATCCCCCCAATCCCAGAGATAACACTCCAAATACATCAGCCAATAAACCTAACAGCATACTACATAAAACAATACTACGTTAAAGTAGACTCACAGTACGGTGCGAGCGGTGGAGGATGGTATGATGAAGGCTCTTTAGCAGTTATAAGAGCTAACCCTCAACCTCCAACCAACATACTCATAAATAGAGTACTTGTGGGATACTCAGGAGATTGTGGAGAAATGTGTGAAGCACCCAACGGTTTACTAAAAATAAATGTGGACTCCCCCAAAACAATAAGAGCGGTCTACACAACAGAACCAAACCTCCTAACCATAGGAATAATAACTGGGATAGGCGGAGCACTAGTAACAGTATACGCACTTACAAGTAGAAAGAAGCCAGAAGAAGTAGAAGTAAAAATTGCTAAAACTGTAGAAGTGAAAGCACAACAAAAAGAATTATTAAAAGACCCATCGAGAGCTTTATTCAAATGTACAGAATGTGGAGCAACAATAAGAGGAGATAAAGAAGCATTAAAACACGTACGGAAACATAAATTCAGCCACCCAGTAATAGAATACGTAGCTCTAGAAGAAATTGCAGAACCAATAAATAGTAAAACAGCAATCTTATGGACAAATGGTCTAAAACTAAGAATTACACCACCAAACCAACTAACAGTCAAAGACCTAGTCAAACCAGGCGACATCGTAAAATACAGTGAAACAGACGAAAGACTAAAAGTTGTATCTATTGAGAGACATGAAAAACATGGACTACCAGTCTACACTATAGTAGGAGTACCGTTAGAAGGAAGTAACGAAAAGAAATACTACAAGTACATAAATGATCTAGTAGCACAAGATGGAAAGATACTATGTATATACGAAGAATGCGACTGCCAAGTTTACGTAGAGAAACACACACCTACAATAAAAACACATGAAAAATAAAGGGAGGGTCTAAAGCATTCTGACAAGTCTTCTATTTTTCAAAAATATCATGTTCATGAACGATAGGTCTACTTAAAAATTCTCTTACAACATCAACTAGATAATTCTGCATTCTATTCTGTTTGCTGAAGATTTTCTTTAAATCTATCTCGTAAGACAACTCTGAATGATAAGGAATCTTAATAAACGGCAGATCAGTAACTTCTTTAAACTCTCTCTCAAATCTTCTCATACGTTCCTCCCTAGAATCATAAAAGTTTACTATAGGTTTAATCAAACATGCAAAATTTGAAAATATGTTCTCTAATCTATCTTTAAAGATCTGTAATTCAAATATATTCGGCTTAAGAACATACAAAACATAGTTGGAAATATAGCTTACGGAAGATATTAGGTAATTCATCCATGGAGGAGTATCAATAACCACGTAATCTACAGGCTTACCATCTAGAATCCAGTTCTCTCTTTCCAGAGTCTTAATAATTCTATCATCTCTTATAGCATCAAGAAGCTCTATCTTCTTTCTAGAATCTTCAGAAGCATCAGCTGGTAGAACATAGAAGTTCCCACGAAGTAAACCCACTATCCCACTAACATCTACACAAACTTCTTCAAGAGAACTATCACCAATAATCCAATCATTACAACCTTTCAAACCAATAGATTCACCAATAACAGGATTCAGAAAATCTGCCTCAACATATAAAACCCTACCTCTAGATAATAAAAGATGGGTAAGCGTTAAACCTACAGTAGTAGCACCTGCCCCACTCCTAGAATGCTGAACCGAAATTACAACAACCATATCTATCTAAAATCATAAAATAAAACGTAGTAGATAAAAATGAAACCAAAAAGCTCATCATAAATACAAGAAATATATAAAAATGAGGAAAAAATGAGAAATAAGATTTTTAAAAGGCTAATCTCTTAAACTCATTCTTTTAAAAAATTTGCAATAAAGTATATATTATTTTTCAAAAAATGTTATATAATAGTGAATTATAGTTATATGTATGCAGTTAGAGGAATTTGCATTAAAAATAGGACTATCTAAAGAACTACTGATACTACTATTAATCCAAGCAGCAATAATAGCAGCTAGTGCAATTCTAGGAATAGGTATAGCAGAAAGAGCTGGAAAAATACCTGACTAAAATTTTTGCAAAATCTAAATTACCCGAATCTCCCTTAATATTTTTTGTAACACTTCTTCGAATACATTTATCCATCCTTTCTTATCTTTAAATAAATTATATGGTGGAAAGAACCCCATCGTATTTTCAAAATCTAAGAAATCTATCTGTTCTATCAATCTTTTTTCATTAAGATACTTTAAAACTTTATAGAATCCAATAGAAGGAGCGAATAATAGAGAATAGAATTGAGAATCTTCATCTCTCATCTCTAAATGTGTGAATGGGATGTTAAGTACTGTCTTACGAGCATTTACACTCGAGTTTGTTTGAAGGAATATGGGTATACAAACATGTTCAGGAGTGTTTATTGGCATCCAGAAAAGCATGTACAAATATATCACTTGAAGAATTTTCTCGTAATGTCTTTTCACAGTCTGCCTTGTCACGTTTAACTTTTTAGCAATATCAGTATAATTTGCAAAAGAATTTCTGTATAGTTCTGCAAGTATCTTTAGATCTAAAGAAGTTAATCCACTGATTTGATTTGGTTCTTCGAAAACTTCTGGTATTTCTTCATCTCTTGGTTTCTTATCCCAGTCCTGCATCCACACACCATTTTCAAAATCGAAACAATCAACTCTTAGTGGAACCACTCTTCTATAACTAAGTTTCTTACAATTATATTCTTTCAGAAGATTCAGCTTGACTAACTTATTGAAAAACGATATAAAATCATTTTCAAATTTTGGTGGTATTGAGAAGAATGTTAAAAATTTTTTACTATTTAGTAGATAAGTATAGTATCTTAAGTACATGCTATTGCCGAAAAGTTCTAGTATTTCGAGGAAGTAGTTTGGAGGTAGAGTAGGCTTTAGTTCAACTAAATACCATTGTAATCCTAGTTTACTATAATCAATTGCAATACGTAATGTAAATCCAAGTTCTAATAGTTTTCTACGTATGATGTACCGCACAGTCGTTATTGGTACACCTGTCACCTTTGAGATTACAGTATATTTTGGACCATACCTCATCAATGCTTTAACAACATGTCTAACTTGATCCATAACGCTCTACTCTACCTCTAAAAGTCTCTATTTTATTTAAACTTTTACTATATACTTTGATAACGACCCACTCAATTACGTGAAAAGTATACTGACCGCCTGTTTAAGAATCTTAATTTTCCATACTCCACGCTATACAATCTTCTATGTAGGAACATCATTATTACTAATCTTTTTTTCAAGACAATGTTTTTTTCTTAGAATGTTTTATTATTTGTAGAGTTCGTTGAGTAGCAGAGCCTATGTATTGAGGATTGCGAGTCTGGAGAATGAGGAGCTGGTTTATGGTAAGAGATGTTACTATACTAATCTTAGGAGAAAATTTTCTCCAGGAGATATGGTGTTTTTCTTAATGAAGAAAGAGGTTGACTCATTTATAGGGTATGGTGTAATAGAAGTAGTGAAAGAATTAGCAGAGATAGATGATCCAGAGGAAAGAGAGTTTTGTATAAGAAACAAATGGTATACAAAGATAGAGTTTAGTGAAATACATAGATTTCAGCTTCCATTACCTCTCAGGCTAGTTTTTCCAGGACTCCACAGACTAGGAAGAGCTTTACATGGACTAGAACTAAACCCTATAGAAGTAAAAAGAATACTTGATTTAGAACAAATTTGTATAAAAGATAGAGAGCTCTGGGAAAAGTACATTGAGTTAAGTAAAAAACAACTATAATCATCTCTACTCTTAGAGAATGATAATTGTAGGAACATTATCCTATTATCTGAAGAAGAATATTTCTTAAGAGTTGTAAAACATGTAATTTGAGATTCAAGTTGAAAGCTAGATGATTTTTAGTAGATGGCCTAGTAGAGCATATGGTCTAACGTCTACTATCTCTACTTCTATTTTTCTTCCTAGAAGTCTCCGCCCATCTTCTCCTAACAGAACTATTGGTTTATAGTATATGTTTCTAGCTATTGCTTCTCCTCTCTCTCCTACTTCATCTACAAGTGCTATACCTTTCCATCCCACCCATTTAAGATTCCTCTCCAAAGCTATTTTCCTCGTTATTTCTGTAAGTCTTCTACTTCTTTCTTTAACTATATTTGGATCTAGGGGTCTTAATTTTTCTGCAGGTGTCTTAGGTCTTGGAAAGAATCTAGATATGTTTACAAAATCTGGTTTGATTTCTTCAATTAGTTTTACAGTTTTTTCGAAATCCTCTTCTTCTTCACCTGGATAGCCGACGATTATATCCGTAGATAACGTTAAGTCTTTTATATTCTCCTTCATGTACTCTACGATCTCTTTAAACATAGATACTGTGTAGCCTCTATCCATTAGTTTGAGTACTTTGTCTGAACCTGACTGGATAGGGATGTGGAGGAATTTGTAGATCTTTGGATGTTTGTATACTTCAGCCAATTCTGTAAGGATTGGTTTAAGATATATCGGATTCATCATTCCAACTCTTATCCAGAAATCTCCTGGAATAGAAGCAATCGTTCTTAACAACTCTGGTAGCATATTTCTACCCATTTCTAAACCATAGCTCCCCATATCTTGGCTCGTTAGCCAGATTTCTTTTACATCTAGTGATAAGAGATTCTCAGCTTCTTTAACGATCTCATGAATAGGGTAACTTGTAAATCTGCCTCTAGTTGCTGGAACTATACAGAATGTACATCTCCTCCATCTACATCCTTCAGAAACAGGGATTATCCCGACGACAGGGTTCTTCAAGACTCTAGGATGACCAAGTTTCTTTAAATCGCGTTCTTCTAGAAACTCAACATTCTTTTCAATAACTTCAGAAATCATCGGTATTGCTCTCGGATGTAGGAGTAATGCTTCAGGTGCGATACGTTTAATTTTGTCAGATTCACCTGAGGCCATACATCCAGCTACTACTATCTTCTTACCATAGTTCTTTAGACAGTTTATTCTGTGGAGCATTCTATCACTTGTAGGTTTCTTGACCGTGCACGTAACGAGGAGAATTACGTCAGCGTCTTCTGGATTATTTACGATAACCCATTCAGATCTTCTCAATATACCTAAAGCTATCTCTCCATCTGCAACATTAGCTGTACATCCATAGATTTCTGCATAAACTTTCCTCATCTCTAAAACAATCTAATAGAGAACTTGTATAAGAGCTTACTGAAAAAATTGAAAATCTCTCGAGAGGACAGATCCATGAGAATAAAGTATTAACGTTTTAAGGATGGTTCTGTAGGTGTAAGTATTTCTTTAATTTTTTCTAGTTTTTTATCAACTAGTTCTGCGAGATAGTTTATTCCTTCTTTTTCTCCTAGATGTTGTATAAAACGTGGACCTAGAAGTCTTATGATCTCAAACTTCTCCCAAGGATAAACAATCCAAGCATCTGTAACTTCAACATAGTAGTTTGGCTGGAATTTACTCCAAGGCTTGATGTGTAGAGTCGCAGTTCTACATTCTTTAGGATTCTTCGGTAGAACTTCATTCTCTAAGATTGTTTTTAAAGTATTACCGCTATCTGCTACATCATCCACCAATAGTACTCTCATGTTCTTTAAATCTTCTATTATGAGTGGGTGGTAGACCCGTGTGGTTGAACGTTTGTAGATGTCTACGTAGCTTGTACATCCGATAGGGTAGATTTCATCTACTCCAAGAATATCTGATATAAGGTGGGCCACAATCATCCCCCCTCTCAAAACACCTACGAGAACATCGAATTCGTAATCTCTCCTTATCTTATCTGCAAGTCTTTCTACAAGTTCTTCTAAACGCTCCCAAGAAATTTTAAGATATTTCGATCCTCCAACTACATAAATATCCATATCAATAATATCTCAAGCCGGGATAAATTCTTTATCACCACACTTTGTGAAGAGTATTCTCCTAATAATACTTAAAATAAACAAAACAAATAAACTATTGTGAATGAACTTCAGACTTCCATTTTAAGTATGTTTCTCTAATTTCCTTAACAAACCTACAAAGCTTATTGAAATCTCCCTCCTTTAGTAGGTTTTCTGCTTCTTCCAGTTTCTCGATAATCTCCTCATAGAGTTTGGCTGAACCTTCATTATAGAATATTATCGACGTAAATGTCTCAGCACTTTCATTCATCGTTGCTTCAATCATGTTTATTAAATATCTAAAACTCGTACCTGACAATTTTAATAATTCTTTTCTTGAAGACTCTCCCAATACACTTGATATTGTAAGTGATAAGATATGAGTTAGAGAGAGGATATAAGTCATTGCTTCATCATGTTCTTCCATAGACATCTTGATGAACTCTGCTCCAGGCATAAGCTTCCTAGCGATATCCAGCTCTTCTAAGTAATCTCTTACAGGTATTATTGCAACTTTCTCTCCAGTAAAACTTTTTGATGAAGGACCGAATAATGGATGAAGGCATACAGGTTTAAGTCTGCTAGGTAAGTTGAGTAGACATGTATAGACTGTTTTCTTGAGAGAAGATATATCTACAATAAATCCTTCCCTCATCTTTTCTGAGATATTTAATATTGTTCTCGGTGCTTCATGAATTGGTACAGCAACTATAACTACATCTATATCTGCTACTGCATCCTCTAAACTCTTACACTTGACTATGTTGTTTTTCACAGCTTTCTCCACTTTCTCTAAATCACGATCATAGATTTTTACTTGGAAGTTAAGAGAGATGTATTGTTCTGTAAGCCATGATCCAAATGCTCCGTAACCTATTACCGCTACCCTCATCGTTCAGCATAATTTTCTTCTAGAGCTTGGATAAATGTTTCCACACCCACATCTAATTCTCCTAGAGATTTAACAGCAGATATTCTTACATGATCTCTATATTCGCCAAAACTTGATCCAGGGGCAATGGAAACATTCTTTTCTTCTAGAAGTTTGAGAGCGAAGCTGGAGGAATCGAAATCTTTAATCTTTATCTTTGGAAATAGGTAGAATGCTCCATCGGGTGGAACAACCTCAACGTATCTACATCTAGATAGTTTTAGAAGTACGTGTTCAACTCTCTTCTTTACTTCTTCAACATTCTTCTTAACATACTCTTTCTCTTCTAAGGCTTTTAATGCTCCTCTCTGAATGAATTCTGGTAGACATGTAACCATGTATCCTAGAATTTTTAATGCTTTTTCAATTATCTTTTCTTCCGCTATTATGTATCCTATTCTGAAACCTGTCATGGCCCATGTCTTTGAAAATGATCCAACGACAACGTAGCCATCATCTAGTACATCCATTATGCTTGGAGCTTTACCTCCATTAAAGAAATATTCTGAATAGACTTCATCACTAATTACTGTAATGTTACGTTCACGTGCTTCTAAAGCTATATCTTTAAGCTCACTTAATGTTAATGCTTTACCAGTAGGGTTATTCGGATAATTTAGGATGAGTAGTCTTGAAGATTCTGTAAGATTTTCTATAAGTTGCTCTTTCCTGAGAATCCATTTATCTTCTATCTTTGTTCTTACTGGTATGTATCGTCTACCTAAGTGTTCTGCTATCTGTTTGTAGAGAGGCCAGGCAGGTTCTGGAACAAGTACTTCATCTCCTAGATTTGAGAGGACCTGTATAGCTATGTATATGGCCATAACTCCTCCAGCTGTTATCAGGATATTGCTTGGTTTAAGATCTGTACCGTGAAGATCGTTTATATGTTTAGCTAAAGCTTCACGTAATTCTCTTATTCCAGCGAAATCTGTATATCTCGTCTTACCTTCTCTTAAAGCTCTACAAACTTCTTCTACAACGCTATCTGGTACAGGGAAGTCTGGCTCGCCAACCTCCATCCTAATAATCTTCTTACCAGATCTCTCCAACTCTATAGCCTTATAGAATATCTCTCTTAAACCAATCACTTCAGTTTTCAGGATTTTTTCTTCTTGTAATTTTACAGAATCTGAAATAATTATCGAGAGTAATCTTCTAGTGAATTCTCTCTCTAAGCCTAGAGATTCAGAGAAACTTGTAAGCTCACTTAGAATACGTGATTCTAAAAACCTATCAACTACACTTACGTTAAATTTCTTCTTAACATCAGCAATCTTAGAGACGAGCTGTCTTCTCTTCGCAATCAATTTTAAGATCTCTCTAGTGACTTCGCCAACCTCATACCTCAACTTCTCTAATTCCCTGAAACCTTCATCAGAACTCATTAAAACTAAAATAGAGATACCTACGATTAAAATATTATCTTTATTAAACTCTAAGAGAAAATAAAGTTTTTTAGGGTTATATTTAGGCATATTTACGAATATTCATTTTTCATTCTAATATTTTGAAGATTTTTAAGTAAAGTTTTTATATTCATGATAGTTCTTTAAGTGTTAGGTGTGGAGTAAGAGTGGCTATCGAGATCGTTGTTGATGTTGTTCGGTTAGAAGAGAAGTTGATTATAGAAGCTTTTAGAGAAGCTGGTCTAGATGTAACGATAGTAAATTTAAAGAATACGCCGATAACTTGGAGTGATCTTTCTCTAGATGCATCTATTATTAGACCTATCTCTATGTATAAAGCTGTCTACACAGCATCTATAAGAGAATCTACAGGTATCTATACAGTAAATAATTCACGTTCTCTACTAGTCTCTGGAGACAAGATACTAACACTCTCAGTATTAAAGAAAGTCGGCATACCTTTTCCAGAAACAATTATCGCATTTAGTGGTGAAGCAGTTCTTTCTGCTTCTAAGATTATTGATTTTCCATTTGTAGACAAGCCTCCGGTAGGTAGCTGGGGGAGGCTAGTAACGTTGGTTAGAGATATTGGTACATTAAAGAGTATTATAGAGCATAGAGAAATGATGTTAAGCCAATCTATGAAAACACATCTAATACAGAGATTCATAGAAAGTGATGGTAAGAAGGATATCAGAGTCTTAACTATTGGAGATCATGTGGTGGGCGCTGTAGCGAGGATTCCGAATGATGGAGAGTGGAGAAGCAATGTAGCGTTAGGAGGCAAAACCGAACCTTACAAGCTTGATGAAGAGCTTGAAGAGATAGTATTAAAGACTGTGAAAGAGGTGGGAGGAGAATTCATGGCTATAGATCTTTTCGTAAGTGATGGTAGATATCTTGTGAATGAGGTTAACGGTGTTCCAGAATTCAAAGGATTCATGAAAGCTCTAAAAATAAACGTCCCTAAACTACTAGCCAAATACGTTAAAGATAAGTTGAAGAAGTAGTCCAGATCCATATGCTTTACCTATATTGGTTTGAGTGGTGGGAAATCTAATCCACGTTTTTCATCAAAACCTAAAACAATATTCATACATTGAACTGCTTGTCCAGCCGACCCCTTCATTAAGTTATCTATAGCACACATAGAAACTATGCTCTTAGATCTTTCCTGTACTACGGCTTTAACATCTGCATAATTTGATCCTAAGACATTTGATGGATCTGGATACTTGTACAATCCTTCTCCCATGATTCTTATGAAAGGTTCTTTGCCATATCTTTTTGCATAGATCTTTCTCAGCATATTGTCGTCTATACTATCTTCTATCGGGAAGGAGTAGCATGTTGCTAACGACCCTCTTATAGCTCCAACAGCATGTGGAACAAAAACTACTTTAACATTTTTTCTCGAGATTAAGCTGAGTTCCTGTTCTACTTCCACTACATGTCTATGACCTTCTACATTGTACGGTCTCATAACGTTAGCTCTCTCAGGATGATGGGAGCCTAAATTAGGTTTACGTCCAGCTTCACTACTTCCAACCTTTACATCAACAACTATCTTAAGAGTATCGATGATATCCTCTTCTACGAGAGGTATTAAAGCTAGTATTGTTGAAGTAGCATTACATCCAGGACATGCAACTAGATCTGCATTTCTAATTTCCTCTCTATGTAATTCAGGTAAACCATAGACGGCTTTAGATACTAGGTCTGGAGATTCATGTTCAAAACCATACCAGAGCTTGAATTCTTCAAGATTCTTTAAACGGAAATCTGGACTTAAATCTATAACTTTTAAACCGTTCTCAAGAAGTTTCGGTGTAAGTTTATGTGAAACTCCGGGCGGTGTATTCATGAATACTATGTCAGATTTAGATAGTATTTCTTCAAGAGAAACGTTAGAGAATTTAAGATTTGTGTAGTGTTTTCTTAGATTAACGTGTACGTATGAGATTGGTTTTCCAGAAAATTCTCTTGAAGTTGCTATAGTCACCTCTACGTCTGGATGTGTCGAAAGTATTCTAAGAAGTTCTCCACCAGTATATCCGCTTGCTCCCACTATGCCAACCCTAAACATCGAGAAAAATAACACTCTGACTCATATATCAGCTTGTCCTAGAGTAGATCGTTTCTACATTTTTCTGATTTTCTAGAAGATGGGTTAATATTCTTGAATCGATAAAAATTTCTTTGATAGATGTCGTCTATAGTTGTTAAGGTTGGTGGTAGAGCTTTAGAGCAAAACTTAGAGAAGATTCTGGAGAGTGTGGTGGAGAGGGTTAAGAAGAACATGAAGATAATCTTCGTGCATGGAGGTGGAGACATAGTTACAAGATATGAAAAGCTTCTAGGTATTGAGCCTAAATTTGTTTTTTCACCACAGGGGGTTAGAAGTAGGTATACTGATGAGAAGGAGCTAGAAGTGTATGTAATGGTTATGGCTGGAAAGATAAATAAGGAGATAGTAGCGAGGTTTAACCATTTGGGTGTGAGAGCTGTTGGTCTAACAGGTGCAGATGGATCATTAATGAAGGCTGATAGAAAGAAGAAGATAGTAATAGTAGATGAGAATAATAGGAAGAGGGTCATAGAGGGAGGATATACGGGAATGATAAAAGAAGTAGATGCGAATATGTTATCTAACATGCTAGATCAAGGATATCTACCAGTAATAGCTCCAATAGCTATTGGAGAAGAAGGAGAACTACTAAACGTGGATGCAGATCAAGTGGCTGTAAAAATAGCTGAAAGCATTAAAGCAGAAAAACTATTAATCTTAACTGATGTTGAAGGAGTATTCATTGATGGTGTTCTGGTGAAGAAGTTGAGGTCTACGGAAGTTGGAGATTTGCAAGCGAAGATAGGTTATGGTATGAATAGAAAAGTAATGATGTGTGCTAGCATAGTATCGGAAGGAGTTAGAGAAGTTATAATATCATCTGGACTCATCTCTGACCCTCTAAGAGCATTAGAAGAAGATATAGGAACACGTATTATACCATGAATAGAAGCACTTTAACGTACAGTCTGTATTAAAGAGATGTCTAGAGGTTTTAGTCCAAGCTTTTTCTCTACCGATCTCCCCTTCCACCTAACATATCTGAGAAATAGTTTTAGGAGAATTCTGAGAGGAGCTGTGCTAGATTTCTTTAAGTAGAATCTATTAATTATATCCTCAGCCCAGTATACTGAGTGCCATAAACACTTTCTCATAACTTCTATATGTTCATCTTTGACTTTTACACTTGTAAACCAATCTTTATCTTTCAGTAAACCCATTGGGACGAAGAACATTGGTACTATTAAAGATCTGTAGGGTCTAAGTTTATCGAGGAGTTCTGCTGTCATCACTAAGTCTTCTTCACTTTCTTCAGGTAAACCAAGTATGAGTGTTGCTGCAGGCACTATGTTGTTTTCATGCATTATCATAAATGCGTCTTCAACTACTTGTGGCCACTTTTCAGGTGGGTATGGAGCAGACTTAGCAGGCATAATCTTCTTAGCAAGCTTAGGTGAACCTGTCTCTAAACCTACCTCTACTCCTAGATAATCTTGATTATCTCCACTCTTCACAATCTCCATTATCTTTGAGATTAGCTTGTATTCTTCTTCAGCATTCTTTATTGCAGCTAAACTTGCATGACTCCACGCAATCTCTTTTAAATGCTTCCTAGCAAGTTCGTGAAGTTTCAGTAATGCTTCTGGATTCGGTTTAATTCCTCTAGCCCCATATAGTAGAACATCTTCAGAATGCAGTATACCGTTATGTACACCATTCTCAATGTTTATAATCATCTCTTTTTCTATTATATCTAATGGCATGTTCCGTAGAGATCTCAATGTAACAGAACAGAATTTACATCCTCTCGGGCATCCACGCATAATCTCTACGAGACCATTCACGCTAGGATACTTTATAGTTGAGATCTCTTCTAGACGTGGGCTATCTCCAGGACCTACGAAAACATATCTTGGAAGAGGCTCGTTATCAAAGACCTTCCTAACCAAGTCTAATACTATCCTCTCCCCCTCACCTTCCACAACTGTATCTACACCCCAATTAGCCCACAGATCAACCTTATACAACCACTGCCAAGCAGGTGGTCCACCAACAATTATCTTTAACCCCCTCTTCTTAGCTTCTCTAATAGAAGTTTTCTCCATAAATCTTCTAAAACTTCTAGCATTCACTGGCTCTTTTCTAGTTATCACCCACCATTCACTACTCGGTGGACAGAGAGCAAAGTAATCGTGGTGACTAATCATCATTATTTTAGCTTTATCTATGTATAGGTCTACGTAATCTGGATCTATAACCCATGCATTATATCCATGGTCTTGAAGTAATGCTTCAAGTTTTCTAAGAGCGTAGGGAGCTTGCCAAGGTCTTCCAAAACGATCAGTCTTCATCTTGGGACATGCTATCCACATCCACAATGATTCAGGCATACCTATAGGCGGACCGGTGGCCATGAATCCTAGAAACTCTTTACCATGATGGTTTGTCATCATAGATCTATCCGTTGTTAAGATTATGTCCACGTTTTTCAGCTCCATCCTTCACACCACCTTAACTATCCTAACTTTATCTTCTCCTGGAAACTCTTTTTCAACTTTGTTCATAATGACTATTACATTGTTATTTAGCTTCTCAACATCTTTACCTAGTTCTTCTATAACTCTATCTTCTACAACTATTGTTGCAAGAGTGTTGTTTAACAGAATTCTTCTAATGTATTGTATATACGATAAGTCTCCATAACTGTTCAAGTAGAATCTTAGCCTTATGCTCCTAGCTCCCTCTGAGATAGCTTTATTCATGTAATCAATTATTTTATCAATGCTTAAGTCATCCACTTCGCCTATGTGCCATATCTCATAGAATGTCTTATCCAGCACTGATTCTACCAAGCCCCCTCCTTCTGACTAGAATAATCATTCTTCTATAAAATTTTTATACCTTTTCCCCACTAAATTATTAAGAATTGAAAATATTGAAAATAATTATGTATAGAAATCTGGATCTCAGCTTGCTGAATATTAGATGGTTCCACCTAGCTTCATGTAGTTTAGAATTTTATCAATAGCTTGATACAATCTTTCTGGCTGGATTCTGTAGATTCTGTTATAAGCTATATCATATAGTTCAAGTTCTCTTATTAGTTTATCAATATCTCTAATCTCTAGATATTTTTTAAGGAGTGTTTTAAGAGTTTTCTTCTTCTGTGTAAACATGTTCTTCACTACTCTCAATACATTTTTATTCCAACTTAATTGTCCTTTTCTCTCCATTACTATTATTACTGAATCTACTTTTGGAGCCGGCTTAAACATGTTTCTAGATATTACCCGCGCTATCTTTGTATTGTAGTACAGATTAGATATGAATGATGTGTAGACATATCTCTTAGATCCTGGAAGAGATGTAAGCTTTAATGCGAATTCTTTTTGTAATGTTAAAACAATCTTCTCTGGAAGATTTGAAATAACCCATTGTAGTAGTTTTGTAGATATGTAGTATGGTGGATTTGATACAACTTTATTAAAGCCGGAGGGTTTGATCTTTAATACATCTCCAACTATAAGCTCTACATTATCATATCTCGATAAACGTTTTTCAGCTTCTCTAGCTAGTTTTTCGTCTATCTCGATAGCAATAACTCTACCAGCTTTCTCTGCAATCCTCCATGTTAGTTCTCCGCCTCCAGCCCCGATCTCCAACACTACGTCTTTCTTAGTTAGCTCACCATACTCTACAAGCTCATCTAGAACACTCTGATCTATTAGAAAATGTTGTCCAAGTCTAACCATACCATTTCAAAAAGAACCATATAGCTATCTTGCAGGTATGTAGCGTTCTCTAACAAATAGGAAATATCTCTCATCGGGATTCGATAGTTCTTGTATAATTCTATTGACTATAGCTTTCACAGGATCCTGTAATCCAACACGTTTCTTTAGATCTTCGTAACTTTTGAATGGTTGGATCTCTCTTTCCTCTATTATTTTCATAGCTATCTTTTTTCCTATTCCAGGCAGGAGTTCAAGTGCATGCATACGTGGAGTTACAGGTTGAGAATTATTAAAAAATTCTATAAATCTTGCTTCACTCTCTTCAACTATCTTTCTTACAACTGTTTCCAGTTCGTTTTTCGCATTCTGCGTTAAATTTTCGTAGCCTATCCTTCTTATCACTCTGAGAACACTCTTCGGTATATCTCTTCCAATATATATTTTTGTACCTATTAGGGGTTTATATTTCTGGGATACTGCTGCTTCAAGTAGGGTGAAGTACTGTTCTCCAAGTAGCTGAACTATTAAATCATCTTTACCGAGAACTATGTTTTGATATTCAGAAAGATGTCTTGGAGAAAATATATCTAAAACGTATGCAAAATCTTCAAATCTCTTATGTTTATACAAAAATCTTCACGCCTACCTTTTCTATGAAATTTTACTTAACTTTCTCCTGAAGTAGATATTTCTTCACTACTTCTACTATTTCATTTAACTTCTCTTCTGAAAAAAGTAGGAATGAAACTAGACGTTTATAACCGCTCAACACGCTTCTCAATTCTTCTATAGTTGTTGGACAGATGTTTACTATCTGGACTGCTTCTTCACGTGTAAGATTAAACTTATCCATCAGCTCGTTAATCATCTCTCTAGCTTTATCTGCAGATACTTTTGAAAATTTTCTAGTGTACTCGAGAACTCTAAGCTGTATAGAGTTGAGTTTAGCTTCTCTTTCTTCAAGGATTTCTTTAACTTCTGGTAGCGATAATGGTGTTTGGGAAATTATCTTCCTAACCATCTCTATGATGCCACCCACCTAGAAAGATGGTCTGGAAGTAGTGTTAGATATTTCATCTTATCTCCAACTTTCACCGAGACGACGTATGCTCTTCCACGTTTCTCAACTATCTCTCCAACTTTTCCATGATATCTTCTATGTGGAGCACCCTTATGGATGCTTGGATCTATCTTTATCACTACTTTATCTCCAGGATTATACTCTGAAAGGTATACTTCTGGTCTAGGTCCACTTCTCGCTCCTCTAGGCTTACTCATTATCCTCCTCGACTTGTATCTATAACCTTTAGATTTCGGCATAGATAGTCATCTCCTACTTGTACTAGCTTACTTAAAAGCATTTATCTTTTTAATCTAGAAGCTTTCAGAGAGCATAGTCAACGGTTTTAGACAGTTTTATGGAGAGAGTCTTTTCTTCAGTTTCTTGAAGGTTTCAGTAAATGTAGATATGACTGTGAATCTGTATTCTCTATCTTCATTCTGATCTTGCTGATAAGATTGTTGTAGAGGTGGAGCTATGTAGTATAGATCTACTGTCTCCATACCTCTAATCGTACTTTCCATAACTTTTCTTCTATGTATCCCGATGGTCGTTCTTAGGGGAACAACCTTACCCTGTTTATCAATATGGTAAACTCTAAATTTTAGATCTAAAAGCCTCCTGGTTTTAGCGTATTCTAAGGGGTCTACAACCATAGCTACAGCTTTAGGGAATAAGGTTTGATATCTTTTCTGGGTCTCGATATCTATTGTTGAGAGAAATAAGTCGAATCCTGGATGTGAATGATACCATCCAACAATGTATAATCCTGGTCTCTCACGTGCAAGCCACTCATAAGTTGCTGCCATAACCTCCTCGTCAAGAAGAACAAATGCTGAAGAAGACTTCTGATCGCCTGATATAGCATCCCATATTTCAAGAACGTCTTGCTTCTTTTCATATTTTCCTATCAAGAGACCTGCTACTTCTCTTTCAAGATCTAGCAAAGTATACTTAACAACCTTACCCAAAGCTAATGGATATATCCTGACCCTCAACTCTATCTCCACAAAGATAGGTTTTACTAAAATTTATTCTTGAACTTGAAAAATCTTTGTAACTTTCTTCTAGATTTCTACATTACTTCTACAGATATTATCTAAAGATTTCCTAGATTTCTCAAAGTGTAAACACTTATATATGGTTGTTTAATAGGATTCTACGATAGGAGAGCGATTTCTATGAAGATAAAAGTTGTTCCTGCAGTTGGTGGTGGTAGTCCTGTAGAATTAGAAGTTACACCAACAACCACTATAGGCGCTATTAAAGCTAAGATATGTGCTATGAAGAAGCTTCCTCCAGATACTACTAGACTAACCTTTAGGGGTAGAGCTCTTAAAGATACTGAAACTCTGCAGGATATAGGTGTACAAGATGGAGACAAGCTTGTACTTATCACTAGGACTGTCGGTGGAAATATCTAGAAAATATTAAAGCATTACAACACTAAATAATCTCTAAGTACGTACTATAAACCTACCCAGTATTTTATGTAATGAGGAGAAAGATTTCTTAGATTGTAACGAAACATTTATAAAAATTTTAAAGAATTTTGTGTTCAGGGACTGGAAAGTGTATGCTGAACTTCCTGAATTACTTTGGTATAAGAGGTTGGCTTTAGAATACAAGTTAGTACATGAACATGAACCATTATTCGATATAGTTGATGGTGATTTAACTCATTATCGGGGAATAATAATAGGGGAGGGGTTGTATGAGGGTGGATATTTTAAGGTAGAGATTCTAGTACCACGTACATTTCCCTATACACCCCCAGATGTAGTCTGGTGGACGAGGATATGGCATCCAAACTTTACAGATGAAGTTCCAGCAAGAGTATGTGAATCTGTATTGAAAGAAGACTGGTCACCGTCACTCCATATAATAACGTTAATTGAGACTTTAAGAAACCTGCTGAATAATCCTAACCCCGACGACCCGTTAAATACTATAGCTGCTATGGAGATGAAGTTTAGACCAGACATATTCCAAGCAAGAGTTAGACAGTATATTGAGCTATATGCTAGACCTGAGCAAGCTCTAAAATAAGCTAAAACCTAAAAGATTAAGTATATTACAATCTCTAGATTAACTAAGAATGAGAATACTGTCATGCCGAGTCTAGAGAGATATGATAGACAGATGAGGGTTGAGGGATGGGATCAAGAGAATCTATTGAAAGCAGGAGTCTTGGTAGTAGGTGTTGGAGCTACAGGCTGTGAACTAGCAAAGAATCTTACATTAATGGGTTTAGGAAACCTAATACTTGTAGATAACGATGTAGTAGAATTATCGAATCTAAGTAGGCAGATGCTTTTCACAGATGAAGACATTGGAAAACCTAAAGTTAGAGTAGCTAAAGAAAAACTACTCAAAATGAACCCTCTAGTGAAAATTGAAGATTACTATGAAGATGTTAGGAAGCTTGACCCAGAAATCTTTGAAAAAGTTGACGTTATCTGTTCATGTCTAGATAATTGGCCTGTTAGGAGATGGGTTAATTCTATAGCAGTAGAATTCAATAAACCATTAGTAGATATCTCGATGGAAGGATTGTATGCAAATCTACAAACAGTCATACCTGGAAAAACAGCTTGTCTAGAATGCTATGGTGAAGAACTTATTCCAAGAGAGATACAGTTAGCAGAATGTACTTTAAGAAGAAGGAGGCCGGAAGATTTAGTAAAAGATCTGGAAGAATTGAACATAAAAATAAATTTAGATTTGGCTGAAAAATTATTTGAAGCTGGGATAAAGACACTCTACGATCTAAAATATTCTCAAGCTCAAGTCTTAGAGAAAATTGATAATGATGTTAGAGAGAAAGTACGTGAGATACAAGAACTCTTAAAGCCTAAAACGCCGGCTCTTCAAAGCATCGCAGCCACGATATCAGGTATAGCTACAACAGAAGTAGTAAAGATTCTACACTCCGAGAATCTGGGAAAGATCTTTAGCGGACTCCTAGTCTACGATGGATATTTCTCAAGATTTACAATCATAAAATTGAAGAGAAAGGAAGAATGTTTTGTATGTGGAGATTACGTGAAGACTGAGGGCACATATCTAGAGGTAGGTATAGATGAAACCATACTTGATTTAAAGAAGAAGATCGCTGAAACATTTGGGTTCCCAGATCCAGAGATACTTTACAAGAAGTGGAAGCCGGATGATTCTAAAACTCTTAGAGAGCTTTCAGTAGAGAATGGAGACGTGATATACGTTGAGACAAGTAGAAGATTTACACCATTACCAGTAAAGCTTCTCTTAACAGATAACATCAAAAAATAAGGATGGCCATTACAATTCTGATCAAAGTACATGAAAATACATATATCTTGATGCGTTAATAGTGAGTTTGAAGAATTTTGAAGAGGATAAAAATTGGTAAGCCTATATGTAGAGGTTTCTGGAATCCTTGGAGTGTAGAAGAGATCAAAAAGACTCCCGTAATTCCTCCTAAACCTGAAGCTAGGCAGGTATGTGTTATCTGTTTATCAGAAATAGGTGAGGGTGCTTCAACTACAGAGTGCCCGTACTGTGGAGCAATAGGGCATAAAAATTGTTTCGATGAATGGATCGTTCTCAGAGGTAAATGCCCCCTCTGTAGAAAAATACTGACGCCAACATCTACGTAAAAAGAAACAAAACTATGTATAGATGGAGTAAGCTGGTAAAGAGCAATAGTTATAAAGGTCTATCAAATCTAATAAATATAGTAGATTGTTCAGGTGAGAGATTTGCTTAGCTCTAAACCTACGAAGAAAGATGAAGAGAAAGTGGAGATAGAGATCATACCAGAATATCTTGATACTCCTACGGGGAAGAAAGTTGCAACTTTCGAGTTTGCGATGAGTTTAGCTAAAGCATTAGAAGTTCTTGATGAAGCTGAAGCATCTCTAGAAGAAAGGATTGAAAAAATTGAGAAAGGTGAACATTTATCTAAGTTCTTTGAGAAGATGGAAGCTAGGATAAGTGTGATAGAGAAAGTTTTATCAGATTTAGAAAAGAATATTCAAACAGAGATCGGAGATCTCTCCGACAAACTCTCAGCATTGATAGATGCATTCCACGAACTTGCAGAAAGGGTTCAGAGAATTGAAGAATTACTTCAAGGGCTGAGATAAGCTCTCCTTAAATCAGCTAACAATTTCTCTAATCTAGCCCTTTTATCTTCTAATTCTCTAATCTCTGTCTCTAGTCTTCTCTTTCTCTCTGTTAGAGAGGTTACTTCAGCTTTAAGTTGAGTCAATTTCTTATCAAAGTCGGCTAGTGTTTCTTCTTTTTCTTTAAGTTTAGCTAGAGATTCTTTTAACTCAGCTTCCCTCCTAACAAGCCTTTCAAGCCTTATCTCTCTAAGCTTAAAATCTCTCATCATCTCCTTAACCATCTCTTCCAATTTGCTCCTAGCCTCTTCTATACCTCCAAGATATCTTTGAGATAACTCTGAAACTCTTTGCTCGAGATCCCTCTTTCTCTCTTCAAGATCCTTCAATTCTTCTTCCCTCAAAATCAAATGTTTTTCTTTAGCTTCAAGTTCTTCACGCCATTTCTTCATTTCTTCTCTCATAGCTTCAAGCTCAGTCTTCTCTTTCATTAATTGCTGTACTTCTTGACGTATAAGCTCTCTTTCTTTATTCAAAACCTCAACAACATCTTTAATCCCCTCCTGGACAGAGAGCAACATGTTCTCATAGTATCTAACTATGGTTAATTCTTCAGAGATCTTCTCAAGCTTCTCTATAAATGGGTTTATCTGATTTTCGAACTGTTTTGGAAGTGAAGCTGTAAGAGATAGAAGAGATGCAAGCTTATCTATCCCAAGCTTAATCTCATTAAGGACTTGGAGATTGTTATTGATTTTCTCAATTAACTCTAATCTGAGATGGGAGATCTCAGAAGAAAACTTTTGTTCAAGTTCTTCCAGCCACTTCTCTTTCTTCGAAGAAGTAAATATACTCATCTTGAAAATAACTGTATAAAAAGAAATATAAAAATCATTCTTTCTCGTTTCATCTAGAAATATTAAAGAGAAGTTTATAAAAGAGAGATTCAAAATATGTTTAAGAGGCGTATAGTGGGTTGATTGTTACTCAGGAAGAATATATGTCAAGATTGTTTAAGCTTGGAGCAGGTGCCGCTGTTGTTGGAGCAGTACATATTCTTACCTTATTACTTGGATGGTATGTAGAAGTAGATGAGGGAAGAGTACTAACTTTAACAGGATACAGTTTCTTTGAATCTTTTCTCTTCTCTACTGTAGGTGGGCTTATCGCAGGTCTAGGTTTACTGATAGCATATACATTAAAGAAAGTATATCATGTAAAGAATGTTTTAGGTGGGTTAGCAACTGTTGGAGGATCGCTGGCCATAGCTTCACCACTCTACACGTATGTCTTCCGTATCAATGCTCTAGGATTGAAAGGATACCCAGATATAGGCATGTTTATCGCAATCTTCACATCACTTATACAGTTTACAGTGGGCTTAATAATCCTACTCACACCCATAAAACAGGAAGTCGTACTACCAACAGAATTTGAACTACCTCCAACACTTCCAGAAACATATACAGTACCTCCAGCTACAACTAGGAGGAGAGAAGTCGCCCGCATAATTCAAGCAGAAGATGTAGAAGAAGGAATATGTACAATATGTTACTATCCATTAAGTAGGGAAGATGCAGTAAAGTGTAGTGCCTGCGGCGCCCTATTCCATAGAGATTGTATAGATGCATGGGTTAGCATAAACCACATATGTCCAGGGTGTAAAGCATATGTTTACGAATAGACCTAGAATAGGCTACGGAGACTGACGGCCACTTTCTAGTTAAGATATTTAGGGAAACACATATATGATCCATGAATTTTTTGAAATCCTGGAATATGAGCAAGACCAGTGAACAAAAACATGATATGGTTATGAGGTTAGCATTGGAAAGAGGTTTCTTCTTCCCAGCTTCAGAGATCTATAGTGATGCACCTGCAGGCTTCTGGGATTACGGTCCACTTGGAACATCTCTCAAGAAGAAGTTTATAGAAATTTGGAGAAGAGAACTTGTAAAGAGAGACGATATGATAGAGATAGATGGAGCTCAGGTTCTCTCTAGAAATGTTTTCATAGCTTCAGGACACCTAGAAAGCTTCGTAGATCCAATAGCGAGATGCAGTAAATGTAAAGCCATACATAGAATCGATAAACTTATCGAAGAAGAGACCGGAATACATGTACCAGAACGTCTAAACTTAAATGAAATAATTGAAATAGTTAAAGAGAAAAATGTTAGGTGCCCTATTTGTAGAGGGGAACTCGTAGACTTCTCATACTTTAACATGATGTTTAAGTTAAGTATTGGGGCAGGTGGGCTGGAGGCGTATCTTCGCCCGGAAACTTGTCAAAGTATATTCGTAGACTTTCTGAGATTGTTCAGGGTGATGAGATGTAAGCTTCCTATAGGTTTCGCTCAGATAGGTAAGAGCTTCCGTAATGAAATCTCTCCAAGGCAGGGTCTACTTAGAATGAGAGAATTCTATCAAGCAGAAATAGAAGTATTCTTTAACCCGAAGAAAGCTAACAATCATCCTAAAGCTGAACCTTTAATGGATTACAAACTTAGGCTGATGCCTTATGGCTCAAGAGGAATACTAGACATATCTTGTAGAGATGCTTTAGAACAGAAGCTAATATCCAGCAAACTTGTAGCATACTATCTAGCATTGATACAACAATTCTACGAGAAGATTGGGATACCTAGAGAGAAGATTAGACTTAGAGAGCTTGGTGAAGATGAAAGAGCATTCTACGCTATTGAAGCATGGGATCTAGAAGTAGAGACAAGTCTAGGATGGATAGAGCTTGTAGCATGCAATAATAGAGGTGGATACGATCTGGGAGGTCACCAGAGAGTTAGTGGACATGAAATGACAGTTGTAGATGATGGTGAAAAAGTTCTTCCACACATCTTCGAGCTATCTATGGGGATAGATAGAAGCCTATACTGTATAATAGAGCTTGGATTACAGAATGGAGGTAGAAACATATTGAAGATAAATCCAGAGCTATCACCAGTACAGGTTGCTGTCCTACCACTTATCTCCAAAGAACCTCTAGTAAGTAAAGCATTAGAGATATACGAAATGTTGAAGCAAGAGTATGACGTGGTTTATGATGAATCTGGAAGCATAGGTAGGAGATATATGAGACAAGATGAAATAGGTACACCATACTGCATTACAATAGATCACCAAACCCTCGAAGATGGTACAGTAACAATTAGAGAAAGAGATACAACCCACCAAATAAGAATAAAGATCTCCGAGCTACAGGAATTCCTAAGATCAAGATTCAAGAAATAGAAATTCTAAATAACTTTTACCCTAGCTTCTAGAAAAACTTATTAAAAGATTTCTAGAAAATATGATTAGAAGACTTGGTGGAAATATATGACTTTACCTCGTGATAGAGAAGAAGAATTTCGTTTAAGAATATTTACTCTCATTCAAGATCAGATTAGAAAGGTTATAGACATGTATAAGATGATCTTAGATATGCTGGAGAACTATATCTACGATGCAAATGTATCTAAACTTGAAGAACTCTACCAGAAGATTCTCAAAGCTGATGAATCAGCTAAAGAGACGAGTAGACTCGTGGAAGCAGAAATGACTAACGTTGGTGTTCTTCTAGCTAATAGAGAAGACTATGTTAGGCTGGTAACTGAGATAGACTCAATTGCAGATAAGACTGAAGGTATAGCTTTTAGGATGGTCAGTCTAGCGAAGATGAAAGCAAAGCTAAGTAGAGAATTAAACAATAAGATACTTGAACTTGGGGAAGCTGTGCTCGCTACGCTTAACAGACTTAGAGAAGCCCTCTTAGCAATAACATTAAACGTGAATACATTCCATCAGAAAGTTAGAGAGACGGAAGAACATGAGAAAAAGGTTGATGAAATTTATAGAACTCTAGATATAGCGATACTTACAAGCGAATTGAAGATAGCTCCACTGCTACTCACGAGAGAGATAGTGGCGATGCTTGAAGAAATAGCGGACATGGCTGAGAGAATAGTAGATACTCTAAGAGCAATCTCTCTAACAGTCTTTTAAAAATAAAAATGATAAGAGCAGAACTTCTAGAAGACTCTATAATAGTTTGGAATATAGAAGATGGGAGAAGACTTTATAGAGAAGGATTTTACGGTAAACCTCTAGGAATACCGAAACCTAAAACACCAGACTTCAACGCTCCACTCATACTCGACATCATAGAAGCAGTATACCTAGTTGAGAAAGAAGTAATCGAAGTATATTCAGCTGGGAGGAAAATTTCATTTGAAGAATTGAGAGAGTATGCAAAGAATGTTTATGAAAGATTTGAAGAAAAGTATACTGTTTATAGAGATCTTAGAGAGAGGGGGTTTATAGTTGCTCCTGGAATAAAGTTTGGAAGTGATTTCGCTGTCTATAGGGTTGGACCGGGGTTGGAGCATGCGCCATTCATAGTTCAAGTAAAGAGGAAAGATGAAGAAATCTCTGCACTTGAGATTATTCGGTCTGGTAGGCTTGCAACGACAGTTAAGAAATACTTCACTACAGCTATACCAGATCTTAGAACTGGCAGAAACATATACATACTGTTTGAGTGGTGGAAGCCTTAGAAATAATGTAAGCTACCTACCAATCATTTCTAAGTCTCTGAGGATTCGAGCCTCACCTTTGTAAAACCTCAAGTATACTTCTATCAACTTGAATAAGGAGACATGCACATCTCCACAATAAAATTTCAGATCCTCGACACCTCTTTCTCTTAATCTTAAATCAACTTCTTCCTTACCTAGATCTGGTGGGAGAGCTGATTTAGAGCCGACTACGTATCCCCACATAGATGAAAACGACTTTATGTAACAACCATAACAACAAGCTCTGGGAAATACATTCTCGACAGTCTTCAATATAGATAAAAACATATTCGGTGTATGAGAAATCGAAGAAGCTTGCGTAACCATCAACCCTTCATCTCTAAGTTTTCTGTAAACTGTTTGATAGAATTCTACTGTGTATAGACCTGCAGCATGCTCTCCTGGAACTGGATCTGTTAAATCTAAAATCACTATATCGAAGCTACCGTCAGACTGATTTTCCAAGAACTCTCTCCCCTCGCTTATGAAAAGATCCAATCTCTTATCTTCGAAAGAGTTTCTAGACCATGGAATATACTTCTTAACTATCTCTATGAGTTCCCCATCTATGTCTACCATAACTATTTTCTCGACCGTTCCATGTTTTTCCACTTCTCTGATTGTAGATCCTTCTCCACCACCTATGACTAAAACTTTCCTTGGATTTGGATGCGTTACCATGACTGGGTGGACCAGACATTCGTGGTATATTTCTTCATCTATTTCTGAAGATTGTAAGAGTCCGTCAAGGAGTAGTGTTAGACCATAGTCTTCAGATTCAACTATATCTACTCTCTGATATCTAGTCTTCCCAGAATACAATACACGTTTTAAACGATACATTACTCGAAAACTGTTAGAAAGAGGTTCAACAATATACAATGTCGAATTTTCCTCAACCATCTACCTTTTCACCACACTTCTATGTAACTAGAAAGATAGCCTAATATTTATTATTGAAGATTATCCACACAATCTCAATCTTATGTTAAGATTTCTCTGAAAGTAATTCTATTAGAGATGATATAACTTTAGCTCCAGTAATCACGTCAGATATCCTTATCTTCTCATATCTAGTATGTGCTAGTCTTGAATCTCCAGGTCCGAAGGCACATATATTTTTAGATATAGAGATTAGTGTATTCATATCGCTAGTCCCAGTCTTCCGCACTATTCTAGGTTTCAAACCATTCTTTATCAAGCTCTTCATGAGTAAGTGAACTATCTCTGTGTTCAAGCTGATCTGCACAGGCATCTCTATACTTTCAAAATCTACATCGACACCTACATGCTCAGCTATCTCTCTAACAGTCTTCACTATTTCCTCAGCATTAATATTTGGAGGAAATCTAATGTTCATAGAAGCTTCACCGTATTCTGGTATCTTGCTAAACCAGTCTCCTGATTTCAGCATCGTTGTTACAGCAGTAATTTCTTCAAATCTACTACCATTAAATCTGGATTCTACTAGTTCTATGAATTTTATGAGTTTTCTTAAAGCCGAGTCTGTTATGTATGGTGTTGAGCTGTGTCCTCCAACTGCTTGAGATCGGACCTGAAGATAGATGCTCCCACGATAAGCTACTGCTATTGCTAAGTTTGTCGGCTCTCCTACAATTATATAGTCTGGCCTAATTTTACTGTGTAGAAGATTTCTAGCACCTAGCCCATCAGATTCTTCATGTACCATACATCCAACAACTACCTCAACATTCAATTTTTCTGCTAAAGCGCCTCCAAGTATAAATGATGTTAAAGAGCCTTTAGCATCTACAGCTCCCCTACCATAGACTTCATCATCGATAATCTTAACTTCAAGTTCTCCTGGAACTGTATCTAGATGACCTGCGAGAAGTATGGATTTCCGACCACCTCCACGTTTCAAGAATATGTTTCCAACATCATCTACGTAGAACTTATCGTATCCAAGCTTCTCAGACCATTCTCTTATCTTATACTCTAACCTATGCTCATATCCAGGAGGAGTATAAACACTGACCAAGTCTAGTAAAAGTTTTCGAGATATTTCTTCTATCATATGACCAGCCTCATTCTAGAAAGAATTAGAGATAGAAATACTTTAACATAATTCTAGATCTTAAAGTATTTTCTCTAGAGTATTGTATGGTTATTTCTTGAAGTGTTGTACTGTTTTCTCGATCATCATGGATGCAAGATCTTTCCCAGTCACTCTAACGGTATTCCTAAATTCGGGGATAGCGTTCACTTCGCTAACATAGTATTTACCATCTCTAGATTCAAGTATATCTATTCCTAGTAAACCTCCACCCATAACTTCACCTGCTTTCACAATAAGTTCTACTAATTCTTCATTCAAACGTGCTTCTTGAACAGATGCTCCAAGAGCCGTATTCGTCTTCCAGCTACTACTTATCCTATATATTGCTGCTGGAACTTCTCCCCAGAAATAGAATGCTCTAATATCTCTATTAGGTTTATCTATGTATTCTTGAAGATAGTGGATTTTCAGGTAAGGGCTCTGCATATATTCTCTGAACTCTAGTATTTCTAGCATGCTATCTTTATCTAATGCTCTGGAAATCATTCTCCCCCAACTTCCATATATAGGCTTAATGACCAGAGGGAACCCTATCTTCTCAGCAACTTCTAAACATGATTCTCTAGTAAATGAGATAGCTGTTCTAGGTACAGGAATATTATTCTTTACAAGTTTAAGGGTAGTGTATAGTTTATCTTCACAATCCCGTATAACATTATAATTGTTTACAACTAGTACACCATGTTCTTCGAAGACAGCTGTTGAAGTTAATGCACGATAAAAACTTACACATCTCTGGAATACAATATCAAGCGTCTCGATACCATTAGGCTCAGTCAACCATAAGGGTTTCTTTAAAATATGTATTAACACTAGATCGTACCCGAGCTTCTTTACAGCATTAATTAAAGCACGTTCTTCCCATCTAACAATATCGTAAACAATTCCAATTCTCATTTAACTTAACAATAATGAAAACTACGAATCTAATAAACATATATCTTGAAACATTTGAAAAACGTTCATTATTGTACGTTTAACGAATATGAATACAAGCTTTCCGTATATGATTTAACGAGAAACGTAATATAATAAATATAGATTCATGTAGTCTTGAATGCCTAATTCTTCTTTTTATTCTCCCCAATCTTCAGAGATTTCTTCTGCTTCTTTTAAACGGTATTTTCCATTATCGTCTACTTCTAATTCTAGTTGTGAACCACATTCTTCATGTTCAAACAATTCTCCTGGCAATGCGTCATCTGGGATCTCTACTTCTCCTCCACAAATAGGGCATTCCAACTTCTTCATACTTCTTCAACCTCTCTAAGCTTAACTTAGAGGAATACGAAGAAACATATAAACTTACTACAGTTTTCTTAAAGAAAACCGTCTTTTTAGAAAAATTGTTTTAATTATAGTTGGAAGAATCCGAAAGTTTTGTATGTGAATACTATGTTAGAGATTAAGAGTCCGGTACATGTGATTGTAAGCATGTTGTCTAATATCTTAAGTATTTTACTATTCTTTATCTTGGACTGGATTAGAGACATGTAGAATAAATGTCCATCTAGTATTTTTATTGGAAGCATGTTAAAGATAGCTACACCGAAAGAAATTAACTGCACCCACCATAAACTTCTAAAGAAAGAATACTCTAATCCAGGATCACTTAATTTCAAGACGGTTGGCCTAAAGTAATCTATACGTATGACTCCAGCTTCTCTAAGTATGTGGGCCAATTGTATAGTCACAGGTTTAGAAATATGGTATGTATAGTTGCCAGAACTAGTCTCTATTACGATCTTATCTCTTATCGTTATGTTCTGGAAAAGTGTTTCAGGATTTAACGGATATCCGTTTACAGAGTAAACTACATCGTAAGGTTTAATTAAACTATCTTCTGTTGTTTCTAATACTATTACACCACTTATACTTGGCGTGAAGAGTGTGAGGAACATTAAGACTACTAGTAATCCTACCAATAGATTTGCGAAACTTCCAGCTGCAGCAACTCTAAGCTTCGATAAAGTGCTAGCATTCTTGAAATCTTCTTCTTCTGGTTCAACGAAACCGCCTGGAAAAATGAATGCTAGAAAGAATCCAGTAGATTTTATCTTTATCTTTTCTAGTCTAGCTACTAAACCATGCATGCCTTCATGAGTTACGAGGACTATCATAAATGCGAGTAGAAGGTATGGTAGATGCTCAATTCTAATCGTAACACCTATAATTATAGGTATAACTATATTTGCAACACCAACTTCTTGTGGAGTAAGTAGATACGTCTTCAGATTATCAGCAAGATAGAATACGGCAAACATAGATAAACCCAGAGCCACGAGTATACCGATATTTGAAAGAATTTTCCAAAGACGTCTATTAAAAGAAACAAGTTTATCAAATACACGAACCATTTTCTCAGATTTTACAATTATGAAAAATGGATATATACCAAAATTCTTAGAATTTTCTATAGACTTCCTCCACCTCCACTTTACAATAAGATAAGCTATACTCCATGCAGCAGCAAAATAGATTAAGTAAAGTACCACAGCCTCCATCTAAACAAAGATTCTTAAATCCCCCTCAATAATATCTTTTTCTTAGATCAAATGTAAAAATTTTATATCTATATATCTATTCTATAAGGTAGAAATCTATTTGGAAGATAAAAATCTATATTAAATCTTTATATAAGGCTATAAATCAAGTGTTTATATGAGTGGTAAAACTGGGAGAAGAGATTTTCTTAAAGGTTTAGTAGGGGTAAAGGTTTAGTAGGGGGTCTTGTTGCTGGAGCTGTTGTTGGAGTAGCTGGAACAGAACTTTATAGAGGTATAGCTGCTCCACCTCCACCAGCTGTTAAAGAGCCGGTGCCTACAACTCCGATTAAAGCTGGAATTCAAGCATATCTTACTGGTGGTGGAGCTATATGGGGTAAACCTATGATGCAGGGAGCAGTATTAGCTATTGAAGAAATAAATGAACGTGGAGGAATACTTGGGAGAAAGATAGAGTATGTTGTTAAACCAGAAACATCACCTGAAGAAACTGTTAGAGAATATAGAACTCTAGTACTAGATGAGAAGATAGATTTCTACGTAGGTCTAATATCTTCTTCAAATACGCCTGCTGTAGGTCCAGTAGCTGAAGAACTACAGAAGCTGTCATTCTTTGTAGATGGGTGTACAGACTTCCTCTTTGAATCCGTAGTACCAGATCCGCGTTTCTGTTTTAGAATTACGAATATTCAATCTGCAGACGGTATTTCGGCGGCGTTAGGTGCAATAAAATTACTGAACTTAATGGAGAAGGATAAAGTAAGAATAGCCCACATACATCCAGACTATGCTTATGGTAGAAATGCTCATGCACATATGCAGATAACTTTCGAGAAAGTGTTGGGGAAAGACAGAGTTGAAGTAGTTTATGAAGCATTTCCAGGTCTCTTCAAAGTCACAGACTTCACACCATACATAACTGAGATAATTGCTAGTAAACCTGATATTCTAGCTTCTTCTCTATGGGGTGCCGATGTTGTAAACTTCTATAAACAAGCTTTAGGTTACGGTCTATTTGATAAGATGAAGTTCGTGTCTTGTATAGCTCATGGTGCAAGTCCAGCTGAAGCTGTAAAAGACTTCCCCGATGGACATATTGCAGGGGTACATGCTAACTACTTCTTCCTATATCCAGAATGGGACAAGTATCCAATAAACAAAGCATTCGTAGAGAACTATTACAAAAGATGGGGAACATATCCAGACAGCCCAGCTGAAGGAGCATACGTTGCTGTATACATGTATAAGACCGCTGTAGAGAAAGCATACGAAGTCCTAGGTAAATGGCCTGAAGTAGATGATATAATAAAGATGCTGGAAGGCATGACTATCTACGGTCCAGCAGGACCAATACATGTAAGAGCTAGAAAACCGAATAAACATCAATGTTATAAAGATGGTATTGTCGGACTATCGAAATACGATCCAAGGTATGGTTTCAGTGTCTTGACAAATCCAGTAGTGATACCGATATCGAGGATAACTGTTCCGGAAGGATGGGAGGGTACACCTGATCCCAAGGCTGGAACACTTGCCTATAGTTGGATTAGAGAAACGTGGAAGGAAGGTGTACTACCAGTATAAACTTACAAGTATATCTATCCCTTATTTTAATTTTTAAACTCGGAGAGAGGAATCGAGCGATATGATAGAATTAGGAGAGGTAGTTGTAAGAATATACAACATCTTCTTCGGAACCTCTGTACTGTTCTTGATAGCGGTAGGACTAAACTTGATATACGGTGTAATGAGGATTGTGAATCTTACTCATCCAGCATTCTTCACACTTGGATGTTATACGGTTGCAGGGCTAGGCGTAGGAATAGTAATAAGTCTACTTGGAACTTCTCTCACACCACTCCTAATAATACCACCATTGATAGCTGCATTGATAGTAGTGATTGCCTCTTTGATTGTATTTCCACTCTTCATTTATATGAGTGGTAAAGGGGATGAAGTACAGCTTCTCGTAACCTATGGTCTACTCTTAATCTTTGAAGATGTTTTTAGATTGATATGGGGGGTTGAGCCTCTCAGAGCTTCCCAAGCTTACGAGATGGCAGGTTCGCTAATAGTAGGAGAATACCTCATTCCAGTATACAATATCTACGTAATATTATCAGCATTAATACTCGTCCTACTTTTATGGCTACTTCTATTCAAGACAAAGATAGGAATACTCATAAGAGCTTCTTCAATGGATATAGAGATGACGGCAGCATTAGGAGCAGATGTTAAGAAAGTGTTACTGGTAACAGTGTTGCTTGCAGGTTTCTTGGCGGGGCTGGGGGGAGGATTGTACCTACCTTCCGCTTCCGTAATGTTGGGGATGTCTGTAGAACTTCTAGTTCTAGCATTCGTCGTCGTGGTGATAGGTGGTTTGGGTAGTTTTCTAGGTTCATTCGTAGGCTCATTCATTGTCAGCGTTTTAAGAACTATAACATTGATGCTATTTCCAGAATTAGAACTCGCATTAATCTACATAGTTGCTATACTCATACTTACGTTTAAACCCGAGGGGTTGGGAGGTGGAAGAAAATGGTAGAAAGATTGAAGAAAGCTTTTGGAGATGACTTGAGATCAAACTTTATCTTACTGGCAATCATCGCAGTAATTTATCCGGCAATCTACGCTATATCTCCTGGATGGGGCATCGTTCTAGGTCATGGAATCACGTGGATAATAGCTCTACTAGGCTTCAATCTACTTTTCGGATATACAGGTTTACTTAGCTTCGGTCACGCATTATTCTTAGGAATAGGCGCATATACTGCAGGCTTCATGTACAAGTATCTAGGCATCAACAGTATCGAGCTACACATATTAGGTAGCATTTTATCTTCAGCTGTAGTTGCTCTAGCCATAGGTCTCGTAGTAGTTAGATATACGAGAATATTCTTCGCAATCTTTATGCTCGCTATAGCGCAAGTCTTCTGGAGCCTCTATTACAAATTCTACTGGATTACTGGTGGAACAGATGGAATAAAGATGGCGAGATTCTCAATACTTGGAATCAGTCTAGAACACTTAGACTTCACAACATACCACCACATATACTTCTACTTCACCACTTTCCTGACCACGATCTTAATCTACTTGATGTGGAGGATAGTGAATTCTCCATTTGGGCTTACACTTAAAGCTATTAGAGATAATGAGGTGAGAGCAAAATTCATAGGAATAGACATATACAAGATGAGGCTCTACGCTTTCATAATCTCAGCTATATATGCAGGCATTACAGGCGCATTAGTCGCAAACCACCATAGATTAGTCACTCCAGATATTGCATACTGGACTACTTCTGGAAAAGTAGTATTTGCAACACTATTAGGAGGAACACGTATATTCATCGGCCCGCTAATAGGTTCTTTCATATTCCATGTTATAGAAAGTTTTGCTATGAGATTCATCTACTGGCAGCTGATAATGGGGGCCTTCATAATCGCCATAGTCATATTGATGCCTGGAGGAATAGCTCAAATACTGAGAACATTTGTAGAGAGTATTAGACATTCAGGTAGGATAGGTGGATAGTTATGGAGATATTGAAATTGGTAAACTTGAAAAAATATTTCGGAGGTGTTAGAGCTTTAGACGGCATCTCCACCACTCTCCATGAAGGAGAAGTAGTAACTATAATTGGACCTAACGGCGCTGGAAAAACTACGCTCATAAATACGATAAGCGGTTACGTGTTCCCAGACAGCGGTAGAATCATATACATGAATGAAGATATCACAAAATCTACACCAATAGAGAGGGTCAATAAAGGAATTGTAAGAAGCTTCCAGCTCGTAAACACATTTGACAAACTAACAGTATACGAAAACATACTGGTATCTCTAATCTCAAGCAGAAAGTATCAAAATAAGATGACTAAAACATTAGATAGCTATACAGACATCTTAGAAGAAGCTGAGAGTATATTGAAGCTTTTTGAATTAGGAGATAAAGCTGACAGCCTCATTACGAGCATCTCGTATGGTGATAGGAAGCTGGTGGATGTTGCTATATCTTTTGCATTAAACCCTAAGTTGATAATGTTGGATGAGCCGACAAGTGGTGTAGCAACGAAAGATAAAGATGACATAATGAAGAAAATACTAGAAGCAATAATGAAAACAGGTGTAACAGCTATGATAATCGAACACGACATGGATATAGTCTTCAGATATGGGAAAAGAGTAATGGTCATGCATCAGGGAAAGATAATAGCTGATGGAGGAGTTGAAGAGATTAGGAAAGATGAAGAAATTAAAAAGATACTTCTAGGTGGTGTATATGCTTAAAGTAGAAAACTTGTATCTAAGAATATCAAATACCGACATCCTGAGAAATTTATCCATTAAAGTTGAGAAAGGTGAAATTGTAGCAATCGTAGGTAGGAACGGTGCAGGAAAATCAAGCACATTCAAATCTATTGTAGGAATCTACAAACCAGCAGGAGGAAAGATAATTATGGACGATCAAGATATAACAGGTCTTCCAACTCATTTAAGAGTAAGGAATGGGATTGGATATGTTCCTGAAGATATGAGAATCTTTCCATGGCTAACTGCTAGAGAGAATATACATTTAGCAGCGTATCTTTCTAGAAATCTAGATAGATATGAAGAAATAATGGAGATCATATTAACGATCTTCCCAGAGATAAAACAGTTTCTAGATAGAGAAGGTTTCTATCTAAGTGGAGGGGAGAAGAAAATGCTCGCTATAGCGAGAAGCTTAGCAACACTACCGAAATATCTACTGATAGATGAAGCACTAGAAGGATTGGCACCTATAGTTGTAGAAAGATTTAGAGATGCCATCAAAATGATAAAAGAACGAGGTATAGGAATAGTAATCGCCGAATCTAACGTTCTACTAGCAACAAAAACTGCGGAAAGACTATACGTACTAGAGAGAGGTGAGATCATATTTGAAGGAAGCTCAGAACAATTACTAAGTAATCCTGAAGTCATGAAAATCTTAAGAGGAACATAAACAATTTTATATAGTGGCTGGCTGAGGGAAGCATAGAATACTTTCCTCTCGGGTGGTTTACATGTCTCAGGAAGAGAGTTGGGAAGTTAAGAGAGATAATGTAGTCCAGATACTTGAAAGTATAGCAAACGATACAAATACTCCTAGAAATATTAGACGTGTAGCGAAAGCGGCTTCAGACATACTTTTCGATGAAAAATATCCTCCAGCTATAAGAGCTGCTAACGCAATAGAAATGATAGAAGAAATAATAAATGATCCAAATATGCCCGTATTCGTTCGGACACAATTCTGGATGGCCATATCAATACTAGAAGTCATAAGATCAATGGGGAAAGAGCCGGCTCAAAAATAAAATAAATCAAGAGAACATTAAACAACAATATTGTAGAGAAGACTAGAAAAGAAGTTTAGAGAAACATTTTCAAAATTTTAACCAAGTTAAAGACAATACTTATATATGAATTTAGAAATACTTCTTTTGAAGTGAGATGGCTGTAACTGGTCTCGAGTGGGTTATAATAGCAATTATCATAATAGTATTGTTAATCTGGGGTCCTTCACAATTACCGAAGATTGCTAGATCTCTAGGACAAGCCAAGAAAGAATTTCAGAAAGCTATGAAAGAAACTGAAGAAGCTACGAAAGAAGTATCAGAACCTTTCAAAGAATCTATTGAAACCTTTTCTCGTGAAGTACGTGAAATAGATTCTGAACTTATAAAACTTGCAAAAATGCTTAACATAGAGACTGAAGGTAAGACAGCAAGCCAGATAGCAGAAGAAATAGCCAAAAAGATGAAGAAGTAAGAATAATACTTCACAGTATTTCATAGACCACCACTAAACCAACTTAAAACAATATACAAATTATACAGCTCACCCAAAGATTGTAGTATAGATTTGTGGAGGAGTATTGATTGAGTTCTAAGAAAGATAAGGTTAAAGTTAGAGATATGAAAGAGATGACTCTACTTGAACATCTCGCTGAGCTTAGAGATAGATTAAAAGTTTGTATGATCAGTATAGGTATCGCAACATTAATAATGCTAGCTTTTCCAGCTCAGATATTGAATCCTATGGAGCTGCTTTCAGGAATCTATAAACCTGTTGTTTCACTTATACTCGGAATCCTTGTAGATATTGTTAAACCTCCGCAGATGGAGATTATTGGTGGAGAGATTACAGCCCCCCTTGAAATCTATTTTATAGCTTCTCTCGTCTTTGGATTAATGTTTAGTAGCCCGATAGTCGGGTACGAGATATACAAATACATAGATCCAGCTCTCTACCCTCATGAAAGAAGGCTTGTATATCCATTCCTCTCAGCATTCATAGGATTATTCGTAGCGGGCACTATTTTCGGATTATACATAATAACACCATTTACTTTTAGAGCTATGTTAATCTTCTTTGAGCTTGTTGGAGCTCTACCGATAATAACTGTCAAAGACTTTTACATGACCATACTAGTAGTAACCATAGCGACTGGAGCCGTCTTTACGTCACCTGTAATCCTCGTACTTCTCGTGAGAGTTGGATTAATATCTACAAAATCAATAGAAAGAAACAGGAAATGGATATATGGAATAGGATACATAGTTGCAGCAATCATAACACCTGACGGCGGTGTCTTCGCAAACCTAATACTACTAGCAGTCTTCATAGCACTAGTAGAAGGAGGAATACTAGTAGCAAAAAGATATGAAAAGAAGAAGATCTTAGAAGAAAAACTATGCCCCTTCTGCCACGAATACGTAGGAGATGCAATCTTCTGCCCTAACTGCGGAAAATCGAGAATCTAAACAAAAACGAAGACTATAAAAGTACGGGGAGCACCAGTACCCAGCCTTCGCAGGGGCTCCCGCACCCCACTAAAAGCTGGGCGGAAGGAGGCTTAACTTCCGCGTTCGGCATGAGAGCGGGTGTTTCCCCCCTTCCTATGACCGGTGCCCCAAAAAATTATACTTAGAGGTTATATTTCAACTTAAGTTTTCCCAGTATTATAATAGGATGTTTTGTGGATGTTAATACTCTTATTGAGGTCTTTTTGTTTTTGTTTTGATGTCGAAGAGAGAAGGTTCTGAGAAGAAGCCGCCTAAACAGATTATTACGATATATTCTCCAGATTATTTTGGTTATAAAGAGATTGGCACGACCTTGAGTTATGATCCGAAGCAAGCTATAGGGAGGACTCTATGGGTTAGCCTTTACACTTTAACTGGAGATTTCTCCAAACAATACTTACTGATAAGGTTTAAGATTGTCCGAGTTAAAGAAGATCTAACCGCTGAGACAATATTCTATGGACATGAGTATGGTAGAGAGTTTCTTAGAAGTCTTGTTAGGAGAGGCACATCAAGAATAGACGGCATCTTTAACTTAGTTACTAGAGATGGGTTTCACATACGTGTACACGCTATAGCTTTCACTGTGAAGAGGCTCACTCCACATTCTCTCAAGGTAAAGAAGATAAGAAAGATAATGCAGAAAGTATTGGAAGACGCTGCAAAGAATCTTACATTATCTCAGCTCGCACAAGAAATGGTTCTAGGAAAAACAGCTTCAGATATTTACCAAGAAGCTAAAAAGATAACACTTCTAAGACATGTAGGAATCGTGAAATCGAAGGTTCTAAAAGTACCTGAATGGGTATATACAGGAGAAAAACCTGTAGAAGAGGCGGTCCAACCTGCAGCCTCAGCATCTAGTGAAGAAGGAGCTTAGAGAAAAAGTAGCTGAGGAAGCTGCAAAACTTCTCTACCATAATGTTGTTGAAGAATATATAGATGCTAAGAAGCTGGCGGCAGAACAACTAGGCACTAAGATTCTTCCAAGAAATATAGATGTTGCTTTGAAAATGTTGAAGATAGCTCTAGAAACAGAAGGTGAAGATTACTGGAAGAGACTCGTATCTTTAAGAAGAATTGCATATAATGTTATGGAGAAGTTTTCAGAATTTAATCCTAGATTGATTGGAAGTGTTTGGAGAGGGATAATAAAGCCGAAAAGCGATATAGACATAGAACTAGATTGTGAAGACTTAGAGAAAGTTTTAAACAAGGTAGTAGAGAGCGGTTTGAAAATAGAAAATGTAGAAAGGATAGATCTTCCCGAACCTTTAAGAGAGGGAAGCATAGCTAGAATAAGAGTTAAGGTTGAAGATGTGTACGTAGAGATAATACTGAAAGAACATCAGGCTTACCTAAACCCTGCTAAATGTGATATATATGAAGATAGAAAGAAAGGCTTAACACTAACTGAGTTAAAGAAAATATTGATGGAAGATCCTGTAAAATTGTTTATACCAAGGTGAAGCGAATGGAGATAGATGAAGAAACATTTAAGAAACTTTTCCCAAATCTCTACAGAGAGATAATATTGAAGAAAGCTTCATTAAAGATTGATGCTGTAAGAACTTCTATAGAGGAAGGAGAAAGAGAGGCCTTGAAAAATAGTCATGAACCATCTATGCCTGGACCAGTAGACTATTTGAGAAGATGTGAGGATGATCAGGAAGCTTTCAAAGTCATAGATTATCTTGAGAAGAAGGGAGAGATAACGGAGGATGAAGCAGAGAGACTTAGAAAACAAGTTGAAGAATATGGTGTGAGAAGTTTCGGACCTAAGAAAGAATGGGGCTACTACTCCAAGAAATACCTCTCTGATACTGAGACTCCTTAAATTAAGAAATATTTCTCATTAATAAATGAGTATATTGTTCTCTAGAGATTTCATCTATATGATTGTAGTAACGTGTCAGAATGCTTGATCTATGTATCATCCTCTTCTTGCAGTTGAAATTATTGAGATAACGTCACCCCATTTTAAGATATATTCTTCACCGACTCTAGTCTTCTTCTTAGCATCTATTGCATATAAAAATGTTTTACCTAGTTCTGAATGTATCTTGTAGGCTAGGTCTCTAGGAGTTGATCCTTGAGGCATTAAGTAGACATCTGGAAGAACATTTCCATCGTGGTCTGTAAATCTATCTGGATCTTCTACAGGATAGACTGGGACGTATTTTAACAACTTGAAGTATGCGGTATTGATGAGTTCTTGGACTCCTGTTGAACCCCACTTCTTGAAGACATTCTCCACTATCTTCTCTAAAGCTTTCTTTTGTGGTTGAGTAAGCTTAGATTCATCTATAATCTTGAATGAATTGTCTCCCGGCAGATACTTTATTAATCCTTTCTCTGCTGCTAGTCTGAGTATTCTTTCAGCTTCTGCAGATACTGGTATGGTATGGTATCCTGCATTCTTCAATCTCTCTACACCTTTCTCAGCTTCTTTTATATCTATCTTATTTGCAGCAACTATGACGGGCTTCTCCATCTCGAGTAACCTACGAGTAAAGTTATGTATCTGTTCTCTACTCCAAGAACTAGGTTTATTCGGGTTTAATCCTTCTTCACGTATAACTTCACGTATTGCTCCGATCTTGATTCCTAGACCTGAAAGCTTCTTCTCCAGTTCTTCATCTAGTTCTCCAAATCTATTCTCTACTATTCTACATATACGTTGCCAGTCAGATAAGATTATTTCTTCGACCCAGTATGTCATTTCTTCTTCTACAAGTTTTACATCTTCTATTGGGTCGTTTGTGCCTGGTTCTACAGGGTTTCCATCTTGATCAGTTGATCCAGCTGCATCTACTACAACTATTAATGCTGATGCTTGCCTGATCTCATCTAGAAACTGGAGACCTAGACCTCTACCCTTATGCGCACCTTTAATTATTCCGGGACAATCTATTAATTCTATTGGAATAAACCTCACTCCATCTATACACTTACTATTCTTAGGATTGTCTTTTACTCCGAGTTCTCTACACACACAATCTACTCTGAGGTAAGTTACGCCTCTATTTGGTTTTGTTGTCGTAAATGGATAGTTAGCTATCTCTACTGGAGCTAGAGTCATGGCTGAGAAAAGAGTACTCTTACCAACATTCGCTTTCCCAACAATACCAGCTAACTCCAACTTCCCCCAGCAACAGAGTAGTTAGAGGTAGAGATAAGTCTTACAATGCTAGATCAATAGACAGAGATTGCTATCGTTACTATCGTGAAGACCATAGAGGTTACTAATACACATACACGTAACTTCTCCTACTAATGAAGTATACTCTTCGCCTAAAACTTGTAGAAGCATTAATGAAACCAGAAAGAATAGAGATAAGTAAAAGCGTTAAGAGGGTTATTCTAGAAGGAACTCTCTGAAGTTGAAAGCTTTATTAGAAGCTTAGACCATCACAAAGTGATAATACATGACTTCTAAAGAAGACATGCTTGAGGTTCTTAATAATAGACGTTTAATCTACTGGTTCTTCTCTAGAGTATGTGAAAGAGAGATTAAAGATGATTTCCTGAAACAACTAGTAAGCATGGATAACCCCCTACTAAAAATGAGTTTTTCTCTAGATTTAGGAGATGAAGAGATTAGAGAAGGATTAGAAGATATGAAGAAGTATATTGAGGAAGCTTTGAAGCGTGATCTTAAAGAAGTAGAATTAGAATTGGCTGTAGACTATGCAAATATATTTTTAGGTGTGAAACATGCTAGAGAGAAAAAAGGAGCACCACATCCATCAGAATCAGTGTATAAGACAGGTCTACTAATGCAAGAACCTTACGACGAAGTTCTCCAAGCATACTGGGATGCGGGAGTAGATGTTGTAAAAGATTTCAAAGAACCTGCAGACCATGTAGCAATAGAATTACAGTTTATGTCATACCTATGTAGGAAAGCTTCTGAATCATTACAGAAAGGAGACAAGGAGAGCTTAATCAAGTTTCTCAAAGCACAGAAAGACTTCTTAGAAAAACACATTCTCCAATGGATTCCAAGATTAGCAAAAGATATTTTGGAATCTGCTGATACAGACTTCTATAAAGGATTTGGAAAAGTTCTCGGAAGATACGTTCAATATGATAAAGAGATAGTAGACATGTTACTAGAAGATGCAGCTACCTTATAACATACGAAATACAATAGATAGTTACGAAAAAATATTAATAACAAGACTGATTGATAAGGAGTAGTTACATACGTTTAAGAATGCTGATTCCAAGTTCTAGAAGGTATGAAGAGAAGTATCATATTACTAGTAACGATTTTAGTGATTACGGCTTTAATAGTATCGTTCCTGATTGTTGGAAGATCTAATGTAAAAGAATATGAGAATGTAAGAATTGCTGTAGAATTCAATAATCATGCAGCGCCAGCATATATTGCAAAACATTTTGATTGGTTTAGAGAAGCTGGACTAAATACAACAACTTTCAATTCATATGTTACAGGAGTTGCTTTAGCAAATGCTTTAGCTAGAGGTGATGTAGACGCTGCTTATATTTGTCTTGGACCTGCACTTCTCGCATACGCTAGAGGCGTAGATGTAGTGATAGTATCTGGGACCCATCTACACGGATACGCTATTATTTCTAGACAAGATATAGCATCTCCTAAAGATCTTGAAGGTAGAAAGGTGGGTGTGGTTGAAGCTGGATCTAATGCAGACATAGTATTCCAGCTTACTGTTGAGAAATACGGTTTAGATATTGGGAAGATAGATGTTAGAAGAGGAAATCCACCAATCTTAACAACATTACTATGGACAGGTCAAGTTGATGCAATAGTAGTTCCAGAACACTGGGCAACGATAGCTTCATCTAAAAAAGAATTTCACGTACTCTTGAAGAGTCAGGATGTTTGGGATAATATGCAGGGCAGTGTGCTCATAGTTAAACGTGAGCTCTTAGAGAAGAAACCTGAAGTCGTAGAGAAACTAGTGAAGATTACCGAAAAAGGTGTTAAGTTTATTCGAGAGAATAGAGATGAAGCTGCAAAGATAATGTTAGAAGAACTTAGCAAAGCCTCTCCACTGGGTGTTGAGCCGAAGCTAGTTGAGGAGGTATCAGACGTGCTTTCACCGAGTATAATGTTAGACTCGATGGGGAAACTTGATTACTCCACAAGAGTTGATTTAAACGCTGTTAAACAGTATGTAGAGATACTTTATAGAGTAGGATATATAGAGAGTAAGATCGATGTTGATAAGATAGTTGATCTAAGATTTGTTTCTGGAGGTTAATGTATTGAAGTCTGTAATCAGTGATGAAAGGTTTGGTTGGCTGATACCGATACTGATCTTGATATTTTCTTGGGAAGCCATAGCTAGAGCAAACATTTTCCCAGAATATCTCTTCCCACCATTCTCAAAAGTTATCTCTACAGGATATTTCCTAGCTGAGAATGGGGTACTGTTAAGTAACCTTGAAGCAAGCTTGCTAAGAGTTTTAGCTGGATTAGTATTAGGTTCAGTAACCGGCGTAGGGTTGGGAATGTTGATGGGTTATAAGGATAGAGTTTACAGAATGCTACACCCGATCTTTAGCTTATTGATGCCTATACCTGTCTTAGGCTGGCTACCTTTATTCATACTCTGGATTGGGATAAATGAAGCACTACCAATACTCCTAGTATTCATATGCTCATTCTTTCCTGTACTCTACAATACAATCTCTGGAATTAAGAGTGTTGATAGAGGGTATGTAGAGATTGCTAGAAGCTTAGGGGCTTCTGGGAGAAGAGCTTTCTTAGACATAGTTTTCCCACTAGCTTTACAGAACATATTTACAGGTATGAGGCTTGAATCTGGAATGGCTTGGAGAACGATAGTAGCTGCAGAGATGATAGCTATACCCATCGGGATAGGAGCGCTTCTGATCAATTCACAGTATTTAATACGTGTAGACGTGATAATGGTCTGTCTAGGAGTGCTTGCAGTAATGACCCTACTATTCGAGAAGATTCTACTATGGTTGGAGAGAAAGATCGTGAAATGGAGGTAAAAAATTGACGAAGATACAGTTACATAATGTGAGCAACAAGTACATACTAAAGAGTGTGAATCTAACGATAGCTAGTAAAGAATTATTTATGTTGATTGGTCCATCGGGTGCTGGAAAAACAACTCTCCTTAAAGCTATCGCAGGTTTAGTAAGCTATACTGGTAACATATTCTTCGATGACGAATCTATAGATAACACGCCACCTGAAGATAGAGAGGTAGGATATGTGCCGCAGGATTTCATGCTCTTCCCACATATGACTGTAGAAGAGAATGTAGCGTATGGATTAAAGGTTAGGAGAATACCTCGTTTAGAGATAGATCGCAGAGTAAGAGAACTACTCGAAGTTATGGAGATATATGAACTACGTAAACGTTATCCGAAAGATCTGAGTGGTGGGGAGAAACAACGTGTAGCAATTGCACGTGCGTTAGCAATAAACCCCAGAGTATTACTACTAGATGAACCGTTAAGTAATCTAGATCCGAGAACAAGTAAGTATGTTAAAGAGTGGCTTAGATATATTGTTAGAAAACTTGGTGTAACTACAATTTGGGTAACACATGATATTAACGAGGTCGAGGAAGCGAATTGTAAGGTCGGCGTAATAATTGAGGGAATGCTTGAACAGACCGGACACTACCATGAAATACTATCTTTCCCAAAAAACAATAAAATATCAGAATTCTTAGGTTTATCTAATACGTTTAAATGTAATATTATTGATGTTAAGGGTCCGTTCGCTGAAGTGGATGTAAACGGTTTAAGAATGGTTGTGCCGTATGATGGCGGAAAGATAGGTAAGATAATAATCCACCCACATGATATACAGATCTCTAGAGAAAAACCATTAACTTTCACCGTAAACACTTATGAAGGTATTCTCGAAGAAGCTGTAAACAAGAAATACTCTACATGTCTGAAGGTTAAAGTAAATGAGAATATTGTTTTCAATGTTGAGCTCCCAGAAGATGTGTACAGGCTTATGAATCTAAAAATAAGTGAAAAACTCTACTTAACGATTAGACCTAGATCAATAAAGACTCTTCCTTAATTCTCCTAAAAAATTAGGGGAAATCGTTAATCTTTACAAGCTATCTGAATACTAGCCTACCCTATCTTGTTGTGGATATTGAATGGTTTCCTCAATCTTTCCTGCTATTCTCTCTAGATACTCACATATCTTCCTATACTTTCTCTCATCATAGTCTTCTCTAAGACTATACTTCTTCTCTTCGATAAGCCACTTCAAGATCTTGTATGTATCCAATGCCTCCAAGAGCTTCATTCTATCTTTCTCCCATCCTTCTTCCCACTCCCAAAATACTTCATCTATATGCGTTATTCTATTCTTCACTACATCTATTTCTATAGAATCTTCTCTCATATTCTCCGTAGATATGCTGTACACAAGTTTATGGAGTTTTACATCTTTAATTGTTGGTAGAGTTGTACCAACATCTATCATTATACTATATCTTGCTTTCAAAGGACTCCAGGGCATTAATTGATACTCCACTCCCTCCAAATTTATCTCTCCCAATACTCTTGCTAAATGATCTACGTACTCCATACTCCATCCTCTAACTCTAGCTTCTTCTCTAAGTACTTCAAGCTTCTCCATATATTCTGGATGCATCTGGAGTAACGTGTTAAGATCGATCTTTTCAAAACACTCTAATGAAAGTTTTCCTTCAGCTCTCCCCTTCTCAAGCGGACTTAACATAGACAAGGGGAGAGTCACCTCTAACCCTTCTATCTACCTAACTAATAGAACTAAAGCCCTCTCATATTTAACTCTAATACATCTCAGACTTTTCTAGAGAGAATTAAAACATAGTCTATTAAGATTGAATTCGCATGCTAATGCAGCGATAGTTACTCCGTAGAAGTATGTTGGTTTTCCATTAGACCATCTCAATATATCTTGTATTGTATTGTTTACTATAGTTGAACCTGTAGCTAAGATTAGTTCACTCCAAGAGATCACTTCTTGGTTCTTCTGATAAGGTTCTATCATGATGCCGTAATAGCTTCTCCCAATATTTTCTTCATCCATATCCGTTACCCTAATATTACTAAACCTTCTGAGGAGATGGGAAAGTATAGCTGGCTGGAAACCTATAAGAGAGATCTTCACATCTCCATATAGATTAAATAATGTTTCAGAAATCTTAGCGGCACATAACTCTGGACCATCATCTCTACAATGTCTAGTTCCTTCTATAAGCCTTAGGAGTCTGTATGTAGCATTTATCCCAGCTATAAGTAATGCTCTACCAGAATTTCTGGTAATGTCTAGATCGTATAAATCTTTCAATGTACCTTGGAAGCTTGTTGGCTCATCTGTAAATGCTTGACCTACGGCCTCGCCTATCTCTGCCTGCACCATGACTTCTTTTCCTCTTAGTAATGGGTAATCTCTCCTAAGAGGTCTACCAATAGCTTCCTCAGGTTCCAGAGTCCTTGCTTTCACAGTAATCTCTCTACTTTTTAAACCATTCTCAGTAACCCTTCTCCACCATCTTCTACGAAGTTCTAAAAGATAATCCATCATAACCACTATCAATAAACTTATTCTACATGATAAACATTCATGTGAAGAGAATTCTCATAAAGATAACTAGAAGCAGCTTTATCGAATATTGGTCAAGAAGCTAATACAATCCAAATCTTAGTACCTATAATGATATGGAAAGATAAATTAACGATAAATAAACCATTTATCGTATTCTGCTGGAACGATTTTTGATCTCCTACACTCTGGGCAGAGCTTCAGAGATTGTAACTTACTAGTATCCTCAACCCCTAACCCGCTATAAATCTTTTCAAGTTTCCTCAGTTTTCCCTTCGTGATAAATGGTTTACTGCATCTAGAACATTTTACGAGTTCTTGCGAGATAAGTATGCTGGGGTTATCGTCCAGTAGCCTGGATACTGAGAAGCACCTCTTCAAAGTTATAGCTTTCTCGGGACATATTGATGCACATAAATTGCAACCCAAACACTTCTGATAAATGAAAGCTAGGTGTAGCGCATCTACATCCTTAGTTAATGTGAAAGATTTGGTTGGACACTTCTCATAACAGAGTCCACAGAGAGTACATAGCTCTCTATCTATAATCACTTCTGCAAATGGACAGGGCTCTCCATAATCTAGTACATCTACAACTATCTTACCATCCTTTACAAAATCTTTAACAATAGATATAAGTTTAGTTCTCCTATCTCCAGGATAACTCTTACACATGTTCTTAATTGTGAACTGATTCTTTAAACACTCATTCCTCAAATTTTCTAAATTTCTTATGAAAGATTTCAATTCTCTAAACTCTAATAGATATATTGGGGGGTTACTGTATCCTAAGGACTCTAGTATTTTTCTAGCTATAACTGTCTTTCGACGTAACACGTCCAGATATTCTGATACATCCTCCCCTAATACAAAAGGTACAATAACACCACGTGCACCGTAAGCAATTGTAGATAAGAGCAAGTTTTCAGAAATTAGGCCTAGTGTCGGCAATTCTATTGGAAATAATTCAAGAAGTAGGCTAGCCTTCATCTTAATTAATTCTTCGAGAATTTCTCGGTATAAAGTAGGGTCAATAAACATTACTATCTTATTTGGGATTTCTCCTGTAAAGTTTTGTAGAATGCTTTTCACCTGCGCATCTATCTGTTCATCTGTGGCATTTGGTATCTGGATAGCTCCAGTAGGACATATTGATGCACATACACCACATATACTACATTTATCTACATCTACCAATACTCTACCATCTTCTGAACCACTTAAAGCTCTTCTAGGACAGACAGTCATACAGAAACTACATGCAGTTGTCCCAATACATTTATCTCGTTCTACTACTGGTGTAGGCTCATACACCATGAGGAACTGCGGTAAAGATCTAAACAAACTTCTCCTAGAAATCTTTAAGCTAGCCCTAGCTCTTCGGGGCTCAACACGTCTCGCAAGCTCTATGAACTTTAACTTCTCAACACTAGAATATATCATGACCGTCAGCTTCCCTGTAGCCTGTAATTTAGAATCTCTTGGAAATTCTGAGAACAGCTCTTTATGAGGTATAAATTCTATTAATAGAGGATTCAGCCCAATACTTTCAATCTCATTTATGAGAACGTCTCTATACTCCATACAGCCGACAACAAGCATAGATTGAGGTTTAAACAATCTTAATCGCTCTCTTATAATAGATGGATCCTTACAAAGATCTTCCAAGAAAAATACTGAAACGATTGTTCCCAGATTCTTTAAGTACTCATTCAGCAAATTATAATCTACCGACTTAACGTCTCTGCTACATCTACAAATAAGTAAACCTATCACGTTTGTAGAAGCAGACATATTTCTAAGTATTTTATTATATGAAAGGATCAATATAGATATTAACTAAATTAATATTAACACTAGATCCAAATCTATGCTGAGACTGCCTTACAGTTTCGAAAATTAAGAACACTGTTGATCTATTATATGAAAGGATCAATATAGATATTAACTAAATTAATATTAACACTAGATCCAAATCTATGCTGAGACTGCCTTACAGTTTCGAAAATTAAGAACACTGTTGATCTATCTTTCAACAATAATCTTTAATAATTGTGGGAATTGTTCTGGAAGCTTAATAACGTCCGGGTCGTTTATTTCTTCAAATGATGCTACGATAATATTTTCTAGATTGACAGCATCTTCTCTATTCTTCACTAGAACTATTTTTACCGCTTCTCTGTAACGTTTAACTAGACTGTAAAATCCTTCTAGAATCAAGAAGTCTACATTTCCTACAAAGTTTTTCAGTTCTTCTATTGAGTTAATTGTTCTCTTTCTCCATATTACTGCTATCTCGGTAGGTGAGATTATTATGTTTGGATTTGCTCCAGCTTCTCCATGTTTCCAGCTATCCTTACCAACTTGGTCTACACTGAAATCTGCATGATGTACATGTTTAGCGCTTGCAACACTATACCCCATCTCACTTAAACTACGTATCAACATTGTACTTAACCTAGTCTTACCAGATTTTTTATGACCTAGAACAGCGACAACTTTCAAAATAAGATACACCTAGAATTCTAGATACTTTCAAAAAAATAAATATCTTTCTATATATTATTTTGACGTAGAGATACATCAATAGTCAGGATCTGTTCTAGAGAGTATGGAGCGTTACGGTTAAGATTATTTAGGAATGTGTCTTTTAACTTTATTCCATCCTAATCTACTTACACATTCTATTATTTGTTGATCTATTTCTTTTTCTTCCATACTTGAACATCTCTTTGCATCTATTAATGCATGTAGAGCTAGATGGTATATGTTTAGGTCTAAATATTCTTCTACTTCAGATACGTACATCTTTAATGCGTTCTCGAGATCTCCCATACTTTCAAGTTTAACAGCTGTTAGGAAATTAAGAGAACTACGTTTAATGTAGATATCGTTGTTGATGAACCCATAGATCGGTGGAATCTGTGGACTAATGATATCTTTCTGGAAGTTTACGCCAACTAGCTTCTTTGGCTCATCTGTTATATTACTTACATGGGTTAAGAGCACCCTCCTACAACTTCTAAAAGTATCTGTAGCTCTACCATATATGCCGCGAAGTTTAGCAATCTCAGACAGATACTGTCTAGCATCACTATTAAAGTACTGTATTGTTGAGGAGAGTGAACCATCGCCCCAAACTATACTCCCACACTCAGCCCTACTCTCCCTACACCTCTCTACAAAACGCTTAAGACTTAAACCATCTATCCACGGCAGGTCTCCAGGAATTATGAGGTATTCTTCAGAATCGACTTTAAGAAGTGCTGTAAGTAATCCTCTAAGAGGTCCTCCACAATTAATATTCACATCATCTAGAATGTAGTTCTCTACACCTGTTATTTCTGATAATTGTGCTGCACGTGTTTTATCTCTTGTTAAAAGATAGATTCTATCAGAGATTTCACGTAAGGCAAATGCAACAATAGAGATTATGGGTTTATCATTAACATTCCATAGATACTTGTCACAGCCAAATCTTTCTGATAATCCGCCAGCAAGAATCACGCCACAAAGCATAGAATCACAACTATAATTCTTAGCATATGATGAAAAAAACTTTTCTTCAATAATCCTCAGAAGCTGGCTTTGTATGTTTTTTAGAAAACCATTACAAACATTTATTTTTAAGAATCTATGAATAATTTATATGCCTTTAGAATACAAGCTTAGAGCTAAGCCTTATGAAGAAGCCTTGAGAACTTCTTTTGAAGCATTTGAATCTTCACCTTCATGTGAATTGGTTCCTGTTACTGAAGCTCTAGGGAGAAGGTTAGCTGTAGATATTACTGCGCCTTACGATATGCCTTCTAAGAATATAGCTTTTTATGATGGATACGCTGTGAGACATGAGGATACGAAAAATGCTTCTGCATCGAATCCTGTGAAGCTAAGACTAATAGGATCTGTATTGAAAGATGGTGAAGAAATTGGGTTAAGAGTAGAGAGGGGGACAGCTGTCTACGTATCTGCAAACTCACCTTTACCAGAAGGTGCGGATGCTGTTGTAAGAGAAGAATTTACTTCAAGGGAAGGTGACATGGTATTCGTGAAAAAAGAGGTTGAGATTTATGAAGATACTGTTCTTAGAGGCGAAGATGCGAAGAGAGGTGAAGTACTATTACATAGAGGATCTATTATAAGACCTCAGGATCAAGTCCTCTTGTTAGAGATCGGTCTCACAAGGGTAAATGTTTACAGAGAGCCAACGATAGCTATCGCCTCAACGGGAGATGAACTTGTTGAAAGATTTGAGAAAGGTCTACCATACCCAGATAACTACTCTCTACTACCAATCTCAATCTTTAAACTCGTAGGTATTAGACCATTCTATCTTGGAATTCTTAGAGATGATCCAGAAGTAATAGCAGATACAGTATCCAGAAACATTAAACACTATGATGCTATAGCATTGATAGGAGGGGCATCAAGAGGTGTAAAAGATTATTCAGGTACAGCTATAGAGAAGATTGGAGAGATAGTATTCCATGGAACAACACTAAGTCCTGGAAAAGTTTCAGGAGTATGTAAAGTAGATGGAAAACCAGTATTCCTAGTCCCAGGACACATAGGCTCAGCAACATGCTGTATATGTAATATAATCCTACCAGTAATCTCTAGAATCTATTATGATGGTGTTGAGATGCTTCCAAAAGTTTCTGCAAAACTAACAATGCCTGTAGAAGCGAGACCAGGAATGTACACGTTTAGAACAGTTAGTTTAGAGTGGTGTGAAGGCGTACTCATGGCGACACCGCACCTAAAGAGGTTGGGGGGATCAACACTACTAACAGTACTCTCAAAAGCAGGAGGATACATCTTGATATCACCGAGTGCAAAATTGTCAAAAGGAGATACAGTAAAAGTAACCCTCCTAAATCCACTGGAAATCTTTAGCTGGAGATAG
>Ga0209394_1000237_pt1 | contig 49962 bp, 51 predicted proteins | sample JNZ201metaG_FD_184122 | JGI IMG/M metagenome (GOLD analysis project Ga0209394, IMG submission 184122) | Hot spring microbial communities from Jinze hot spring, China to study Microbial Dark Matter (Phase II) - JNZ 20120812A (SPAdes) (version 3) ...
AATTATGTCTTTAACTCTCATCTCTATTTTATCGAATTCTCCATCAGCCATCAACTGAACAGCCGTTATAACGGGCTGGTTTATTGGGCGCCCAATCTTACTCAGCATCCATACATAAACTTCTTTCGCGAGACCTATCTCCTCATAAATCCTATTAGCGATCTTATGCGTCAGCAAATTGTATATTTTGCCAACGTGACTGACTGGGTTCTTGCCAGCAGCAGCCTCAGAGCACTGCGGCCTATTAAGCGATATCAGCCCATTAACCCTATTACCCCTGCCCACCTGCCCGGAGTCCGCTCCATCCGCGCTTGTGCCAAGCACCGTTAGATAAACCCCGTCTACACCTCTTCCCGGCACATCTAGGGCATTAAGTTCTATGGAAATCTTACTAAACCCCTCAAAATTTTTCTCAACAAACCTCCTTATATCCTCTAGAATATCCTCCTTTCTCTCAAAATAGCATTTTTCATCCGCTATGAAACGGTCGACAAAAGCCATTGAAATGATTAAATCTAGATCTCTACCCTTTCTAAAACCCATCACTTTAATATCTTCGCCAGTCTCTGGGAACCTTCTCTTAAACTCCTTTGAGTTAAGATATTTCTCGAGGCTTAAGACAATCTTTTCAGTTCTGGTCAGCGGTGCCCACCCCACTGCGGCTGAAGTGTCATTTGCCCCAAGTATCCCTTTACTACGCTTAAAAATGTCTGTTAGAGCCTGCGAGCCTGGCTGTATTTCAACCTGATAAGTAACGTGTTCATCTGGACTAACGAACCTAAGGTTTCTCTTAAGCCAGTCCTTCGCCGTCTGAATGGCTATCTCTGCAACCGGAATCTTAACTTTATCGACTTCGAAGGTCGCTCTATCACCGAATATTAACTTCATTGGCTTCTTAACAACCCCACCGCCGAATCTTACTTCAACCTCCCCCGCAACTAGGAGGGACTTGTCAATGTTGTGATGTAGTATTGCGCCAGCCCTCTCAAGGTATTCTTTGCAAAGGTTCATGGAGACTTCATCCATTATTAAATCGCATATTGTGTCTGGGTGACCTAACCCTTTCCTCTCAACTATCTCAATCTCCTGCTCCTCAAGCGGAATACCTTTCAGGGGTGTGATAACGATGTTCTCCATCCCTATTCCTTCCGCAAATTCCTTCCAAAAGAGTATGTGTATTCTGAATATATAATTTTCGGTATACAAAACTGAAAAAATATGTAATATAATATATAATCTGAACCAATCTCCTGTAAATCTCTGTGTAAGCTCTAGAATTCCAGAGGGAAATAAATATTAATTACGCCAAGAAATAGATTTATTGGTTATAACTGGAGGTTATTCTTATTTGATAATAACTGGATCATTACTTAAAAAGATGAGGCTGGAGGCTGGTTTAACTCAGAGTGAACTTGCAAGGCTTGTTGGGGTATCTCAGGCGCACATAGCAAAGATAGAACGTGGAAAGGTTGATCCAAGACTCTCCACAGTAAATAAGATTCTTCAAATATTAACCAGCAAGCGTGGAAAGACATGCAGGGAGATAATGACTAGAGAGGTTATAACGGTGTCCTCAAAGGAGAAGATAAAGAATGTTAGTGAGATAATGGTGAGATATGGCATTTCGCAGGTACCAGTCGTTGAGGGGGGAAAGGTTATTGGCATGGTTACCGAGGAGGGAATTGTGCGCAATCTAAGTCCAAATATATCTGAGGAACCTGTTGAGAAGGTTATGGAGCCACCTCTCCCCACGGTTTCAGAGGATACTGATATAAGTGTGATAAAGCCGCTGCTAGAGGTTCATCCAGGAGTCTTAGTTATGAGGAAAGGTGAGCTCGTTGGAATAATAACGCGCTCGGATCTACTAAAGGTTATCTGATATTTTTACCCTGAAGTCCTCTTTTACAATATTTAGGACGACATTTGTGACTGTGCGCTTTACATGGGGCAACGATAATAGTCTCTTAACAAAATGGTTCATTTCAAATCTATCCTTAAACCTGGCTATTACAGCGATATCGAAATCTCCAGTTATATCATAAACCGTGATAACATTATCAATCTTTGCTATCTCATTCTCCACCTCAACTAGATGCGTCCCCTCAGCTTGAACAAGTATTATGGCGGTTATCCCGTATCCAACCTTTACAGGATCGACAATAGCCGTGTAACCCCTTAGAACACCTTTTTCCTCAAGACACTTTATTCGATTATATACTGTTCCAACAGAAACCCCGAGCCTACTAGCCAACTTATTATAGCTGATTCTTGAATCCTCCTGCAACAACTTAATTATTTGAAGATCTAATTCATCAATCTCGTTCTCTGGCGATGTTCATACCTCCTACTGAACATTTATTTAATTAAGAAGACATTTATTTAAAAATTTTTCAATATTGAGCAAAAAGTTTATATACAATGCATGATGAAAAATACTTCTGTTAAATGATATGGTGGGACATTTGGAATACGACGATATTGAAGATGCTATTAAGAGAGCTATTGAGAAGATTAAGGTGAATAGGGTTCGGTGGGTGCATTCAGCCTTCGTTGATATAAGAGGGCTAATGCAGGATATGGTGGTGTCCTCCAGAGAATTCATTGAGGGAAACGCCTTCCTCTCCGGTCTAGGCTTTGATGGCTCATCTGTCCGGGGCTTTAAGTCAATTGAAGAGTCAGACATGGTTCTTATGCCGGATCCGAGAACGCTGTGTATAATCCCATGGACTACCAGTGAGGATCAAAAGAGCGCTATAGTTATAGGTGACGTGTGTGAAGCATATGGAAAAAGGGAGCCCTCAGAGGTCGATCCGAGAGGATATGTTGCCAAAAGAGCTGTTAAGGCAGCTGCCGAGATGGACTATATCTGCCTCTTCGCTCCAGAGATGGAGCACTTCGTCTTCACATCAATAAACCCAACTAAGCTCGTTTGGGATCTATGGGTTAGCCCGGATGGTGGCAAGAGCGACTCCTGGGGTGCCCCGAGAGTTGTCCCAGAGTCGCCTGAGATCTCGGGTAATGGATATATTTTGAGTCCTAGGGACGCTTACTTCAGGGCTCCGCCGGAGGATACTACGACAGAATATAGAAATGAAGTTTCAACTATTCTTGAAGATTACTTTGGTTTTAAGATAGAGAAGCATCATCATGAGGTTGCAACAGCTGGTCAAGTTGAGATTAACTTTCAGTGTGGGCCGCTTGTTGAGACCGCTGATAGAGTAATGTATTACAAGTTTGTGGCGAAGAACATCGCTAAGAAGAGGGGGTTGATAGCTACATTTATGCCTAAACCGATCTTCATGGACAATGCTAGTGGAATGCATGTTCATATGTCGCTCTGGAGAGACTCTGTAAACGTAATGTATGATGAAAATGACGAGTATGCTGAGCTAAGTCAGACTGGAAGATACTTCATTGGCGGGCTGCTTGAGCATGCCAAAGCCCTTACAGCAGTTTGCTGTCCAACCGTAAACTCATATAAAAGGCTTGTTCCCGGGTTTGAGGCGCCGATATATATTGTTTGGTCTCGCAGGAATAGATCCGCATTGATCAGGATACCAGTTTATCATAGGGGGCCACAATACGCTGCTCTCAAGCGTATTGAATATCGCGGTGCTGATCCCTCGTGTAACCCATATCTGGCCTTATCATGTCTATTAATGGCTGGTCTTGACGGGATAAAGAAGAAGATTGATCCAGGCGACCCTGTGGATGAGGATATTTATAAGCTGACTCCAGAGAGGAGGAAGGCCCTCGGTATAAGTCAGATACCCTCAACTCTCAAAGAAGCCCTCGAGGAGATGAAGAGCGACGAAGTTATCCAAAGAGCACTAGGAAGCCACATCTTTGACAGCTTTATCGAGTATAAAATGAAAGAGTGGCTGCAATACTGCCTTTACGTATCCCCATGGGAGATTGTGAAATATATTGATTATTAATTGTTTAGGGAGTGAGGAAATTGATAAGAGCATATATATTTATTGAGACAAAACCTGGCACATCATTAGAGGTTGTTAAAAGGATAAAGAGTAAGGTTAAAGAAGTTGTCCAAGCCGATGCAATATACGGGAGGTTTGATGCAATAGTTATAATCGAGACTCCAGATCTCGAGGTGTTACATGATCTGTTATACAATGTTATTGAGAAGGATCCCGACATTCTCCACACGGAGACGGCGCTCACCCTGACCGAGATAAGATAGCATTTGGGAGGATAATGTTATGGGTGTAGGCAAGGATTTGAGAAGGAAGCCTTTGAGGGCATTCGTCCTAGTGAGAATGAAGCCTGGAACATCTGAGGATATTGTCAGGTCTAGGCGTATAAAAGGTGTTAGAATGGCTAACTCTGTTCTCGGGAGATATGATGCCGTCGTCGTCATCGAGGCAAGTAGCCTTGAGGAGCTACATAAGATAATCTATGAAATGATTGAGCAGCATCCAAATGTTGTGCGGACTGAGACCCTTATATCCATATTTCACCAACCAAGCTAGTTCTCAATAAAAATGTGGAGGTGGAAGGTATGATTGATCCAAAACTCGTCGATAAAATGGCCTTTGAGGATCTCTATTTTAAATTGTCTTTGAATGTTGATCCAATAATTGATGATACGACGCTTAGAGACGGTATTCAAATGCCGGGCTTAGCTGTTTCTCCAGAAGAGGCTGCGGAGATAGCTCGCTTATTAGCCGAAATCGGGGTCGAGCGGATAGAGCTCCATCATTACCAGAAGCCTGATAAGGAAGCCGTTAAGCTCATCCAGAAGATGGGTTTAGGAGTTAGATTGGCTGGGTGGTGTAGGGCCGTTAAGGAGGACATTGACGATGCAATAGACTGCGGCTTTGAGGAAGTTGGGATATCGCACCCAGTCTCCTACATTCATTTCAGGGCTAAGTGGCCGGATAAGAGCCCTGAGGAACTCTTAAATAGGGTTGTTGAGGTCGTCGAATACGCTGCTAAAGACCATGGGCTAAGGGTTTTCGTTCACGGTGAAGATAGCACAAGGGCTAGCTGGGAATTTGAGAAAAAATTCATTAATGCTGTAGCCGAAGCTGGCGCTGAATGCTATAGAATATGCGATACTGTTGGTGTTGGGCTCTCAGACCCAAAAGCGCCCTTACCCAATGGTATACCAAGAAAGATTAGAGCTATAAAGTATGAAACTAAGATAAGGGATATTGAGATCCATGCGCATGACGACTTTGGAAACGCCGTGGAGAATACTATTGCTGCTGTCAGGGCTGCGGATGGTGTTTGGGAGAGAATATATTTGAGCACAACATTCCTCGGAATAGGTGAGAGGGCCGGAAACGCTGAGACCGAAAAAGTTTTAATGAACCTTTACATGCATTATGGCGTCAAGAAGTTTGAGGGGAAGACGCAGAAGCTAACTGCCTTAGCAGAGTTAATAAGCCGGGCAACTGGCTACGTTGTCCCGCCAAATAAGGCGATTGTTGGAGCCTACGCATTTGCCCACGAATCAGGAATTCATACACATGGTGTGCTGAATGATCCAAGGACATATGAGCCATATCCACCCGAGCTCGTCGGCAATGTGCGTAGGCTAACAATAGGTAAGCATTCCGGAAAAGCTATAATAAGACATAAGATTATTGAGATTACTGGAAAAGAGCCAGATAATGAAGTCCTCATGATGGTTGTTGAGGAAGTTAAGAAACAGTATGAGCGTGGCAGGAAAGCCTCATTAAGGGAGGAGGAGTTCAAGAAGATACTTCAAGATGTTGGGCTAATATGAGGTAATTACCCTTCCTTCCTCAGATTTGATACTGCTAAAACCATATTCCTAAGCTTTCCTAATGCCACCTCATATCCTTTCTCTCTTGAACCATTAATGATAAGGTTTCTGAAGCCACAGTCTGGCGTAAATATTAGGCGCTCCCCATATTCCTTAAACTTCCTTGCCACACTAAGTATTTCGTCCACGCTCTCAACCACAGGATACCTGCTCGAGAGACACCCAATAGACAATATTTTCCCACTCTTCCTAATGCTCTCAGGAGAATAAACCCTTATATTATCTGGCGTATCATGGAATTCATGGCTTAGAAAATCTAGATCCGTTTCTAACAAAATACTTGCTAGCTTAGGCGATATCCTTCCGCATACATGTATTCCGGCCAGAACATCCCCGCATTTTTCCCTAATAGTATTAAGGATCCTTTTAATCTCCCCTTCCCCATACCTGAACATGACCCTTGAACCGACAATAACACTCAGAATGGGCTCATCTATAGAGATCATCTCAGCCTTTCTAGAGATAAGGCTGCACATATTTGAAACTATCTGCGCGATCTGTTCCACAAAAGCGATATTTGCTATAGCCCTATTGAACATGCTTCCATCATCATCAATGATTATGTAGGACGCTAGAGTGAATGGCCCGGTCACTGGAGCTTTAATCTTGATCTTCAACCCCCTCCTCTCAATATAATTGATGGTCCAAAGGAATGGTTCGAGCCCGGGGGGCTTAACGTCAACGCTTATTTCTCTTCCAGCAATTTTATACTCTCCCCGATATGGTATTATTCCGCTATCTTGGCTGGCTAGCTCATCAAGGAATTGTCTGCCCATGTCTGTTAGCTGCGGGTATGCTGGGTAATCTATTCCGAGCGCAATCAAATCTTCTAGGCACCTCTTTCTATTATCTTCAGTGTCGATGAGCGGGAAGCTGCCGATCGTAGACGTATAATATTCCCTTAGCATATGTGGCCTAAAACCTCCGAATATACTGCTTAATCTCCTCAGCAGAGTTTAGCTGGGGCTCAAGTCTTAGCATTAAGTATGCTGCCTCAGCATTATAGTATGGTGGCCCTTTCCTAGAGAAAAGCGTTAAAACTCTTCCGCCATGATTAAATTTGTATCCTTCATCGGCTGGCTCATGTCCCCTAATTAAAAACTTCACCCCCAGAAGTTCAAGGAACTTCATTGTTATATCCTCGCCGAACAGGTATCCGGCGCCGCGTGGCGATGGATACTTCCCACTTATCCAGTCTTCCGGGTCACTCCATAAAATCTCTTCAAGATGGCTTTCGGCCGGGTGCTTTATATATGCGAAGGCCACATCCTCAATGCTCCTCGCGCCGCTTGGCACACCACCATGCAGCATTACATATCTATCCTTCACAATAACGGCTGTGTAAAAGCGCCTGAAGAGGTTGCTAAGCTCCCTATATACTATAAGGCCATCTAGACCGAATTTTCTTCTCATTTGGTAGGGTAGATCGTGTGGGTGTGCGAGTATATCTTCCGGCCCCTCATGGTTACCCTGAAGGAGGATAACTTTTTCTGGGAAGAGATTCTTTAGCGCCAGGATAACATAGTAGACTTCTGGCGAGTATTCTCCTCTATCACCGTAATCTCCGAGGAAAATTAGATAAACGTCACGCCCATCTAGTGCCTTATTCAGGAAACCAGATTCGTCGAGTATATACTTTAGGCTCTCGAGGTCACCATGAATATCACCAACTATTATCGCCTCCCCCTTAGGGAGAATAAAAATAAGTCTGCCAGTAACCTTCGCCTCTCCTATTAAACCAGCCTCAGCCTCGCGCGTCAATACTTGGTTAACCTGCCCTATTAAACCTAGAAATTCCCGTTGATCCGCTTCCAATGATCTATTAAATATATGGTCTAGGTCCATCAAAATATAATATCAATCAAAAAACAAAAAATATTTGTGTTCCGCGTTTCTAATAAAACGCTGGGTGGTTAATATGCCTATTGAGAAGATTAGTTTTGAGGAGAGCCTAAAGAAGACCGTTATTGATAATGGGTTATGCACTGGCTGCGGCGCCTGCGTCGTTTCATGCCCCTATAATTGTCTAGATTATGATGCGGGCCCGAAGATTATTAGTGAGTGTAAAGTGTGTGGTATATGCGCTAATGTCTGCCCAAGATATAATGTTTCTATCACATCTCTGGAACAGCTTATATTTGGGCGGGAGAGAAGGCTGGAAGAGGAGTTTGGAGTTTTTAAACGGGTTCTAGTGGCGCAGACAAGGGACGAGAATATTATGAGGGTCTGCCAAGATGGAGGTGTGGTAACATCTATCCTGGTCTCTATGCTTGAGGATGGTGTCATTCAAGGATCAGCCATTTCGGGCAAAGATGTCATGAATCCGCTGAAAGCCACTCCAGTACTAGCCCTCTCAAAGGAAGATATTATTCAATGCGCTGGAACAAGATATACATATTCGCCAAACCTTTTAGCATTGAGGAGCGGTGTCCAAAAGAAGATAGGAAAAATGGCTTTCGTTGGAACACCATGCCAGATATGCGCCATCAGGAGAATACAGGCGCTCCCATTAAAAAAGTATGTTGAAGCCCTAAAATTCACTATAGGCCTATTTTGTAGCGAAAGCTTCGTATATGATGGTCTGGTTAAGGGCCTTCTTCAGGAAAAGATGGGCATTAAACCAGAAGATGTGGAGAAGATTAACATAAAGGGTAAGTTTATCATTAAGATAAGGGATGGTCAGGTTAAGGCGGTTCCACTAAAAGAAGCTAAGGAATACGCGTGCCGCTTCTGTAACGCCTGCCCGGATTTCTCAGCGGAGCTGGCTGATATATCTGTTGGTGGGCTTGGGCTGGATGGCTGGACATTAACGATTACACGAACTGATGTGGGGGACGAAATATTAAGGAGGGTTGAATCCAAGGGAATCATAAAGACTAAGCCACTAGAGGACAATAAACTCATGGAGTTATTAATTAGAATGTCGCGGAAGAAGCGTGAAGCATCTATGGGGAAAACTACTTAAGATAACCCTATAACCCTATAGACTTTAACAGTATCTCCGAATTTATTTTTCCGCTAGAGAATACTTTTCCAGTCCTTTTATTCACGATAGTTATTTTAGCGGGAGCAAATACTTTCGGGTCGATCTTATAGAAGTCTCCCCCAGCCTCCCTAAATATCTCGGCAAATGGTTTTCCATAAACCTTTGAGGCTGATGAAACAGCCTCCCTAGCAATCTTCTCTAATAATTCGTCATCATGATAATCTACAATGACTTGCACTAAGCCGCCATATAATATCATGTCATTGGCCCTACCCATTGCCTCGACTTCATTAGGGTGTGGTGGGGGGATTGGGGCTTCCCCAAACGCATAAATTATGGCGTTAGGATCAAAACCCATCTCAACCAGCCTATATATTCCAACCTCAACAACCCTACCAGCAACCTGCGTTAACGAGGAGACCGATGTTGTAGGGGACATTATTATATAAAGGTTCTCTGGAGCCACTTGGCAGGACTCGGCGATTCCCCTAATTGCTTCTTCTGGGGGCTTTCTAGACGCCTCTAAAACTATTACGGCTTCGTCAGACACATCTCTATATCCTATTTTTTCATAGATACTCTTAGGCTTTTGGGCTAGCGCTCTAGCCGGGCCCGAGCCCATTGCTGTATAGTCGCCAGCTTTAATCCTCCACCCAGCCATTTGCGAGGCTAGTGTTGAGATAACTGGTTGATCCGTGTAAACGTTTATTGAGGGCAACTCTAGGTCTCCGAGACGCATCACTGAGAGGTTCGCTCCACCGAGCCCGCCTAAGCATATCTCCACTATAAGCTTACCTGTAAGAAAGCCTCCTTTCGCCTTTATTCCAGCATCAATTATATATGCCCCAGAAAAGCTTCTCTCAACTATGACATTATATTTTTCTTGGTAACTACAGATTTCTCTGACAATCTTCGCTGCCTCCCTGTTTATGCTTATGGGCACATTTTATTCCTCCTACAGGTATTTTTCATAGAAGGATAGGTGTGGGTTCTTCTCCTTTGATACAAAGAGCCTTCCCTCACCCTTATCAGATACGTCACCCACAAACCTGTAAAAGGGGCCACTAATCTTCTCGCCATCTACGTTCACGCTAGGTCTTATATCCTCGATAGTAAATGTTGGTAGGATAGATGGTATATGACCGCATATAATTATTCTTCCACCCCTCATCCCGCCGCCAGCCTTCCCAGCACAATCTCCGTGGATAACTATTGTTCCATCAACCATATTTATTCCAACAAAATGCTTAACTGAGCCGTAAATCCTAATTAGGCCGCCCATCATCAGGCACCCGACCTCCCTACCAGCGTCCCCATATATAATTATTGTTCCACCCTTCATTCCATCTTTGCTGCCGCGGTAGGGTGCCCCAATATAGTCGCCAGCGGAGCCCTTAACCTCTATCCTACCTCCCTTCATGCTCCCGCCGAGCCAAGAGTCGGCGTAGCCATTAACGATTATCTCGCCGCCCCTCATTCCCTCCCCAAGGTGCATGCCGATGTCTCCATCAACTATAATTTTACCTGTAGTCATGTTTGCTCCAACCCTTCGAACCTTTATGAAGTCTCCTGAAAGATATATTACAACTTCTGCTTCCCCGCTTTCCTTCTCAACGCTCACATTAAATAGGTCTCCGAGAGAGCGGTTTTTATTTCCCTCCCAAACCTTTAGAGCCAATATTTCCTCAACGCTTTTACCAGAGAAAATATCTGGAGATATACATTCCGCGTAGACTGGCACTCTAAACTTATATTTAGGAGTCAAATGGAATATGATGGCCTATACCCCCGGTCTAACAGTTATTGATGCCGAATGCTTAAGATATCTTTCTGGTATAAAATAGTTTTCAATCTCAACGGTCCAATACTCCCTAAACCTCTTTTTCAGTTCGGCTGCCACATTTGATAATGGGTCTAATTGTGATGTTGGTTCAAAGTTTATCCAATAGGTTTTTCCATCCAGAGTATTAACGATTTCCCCATCCTTAACAACGATCTCTCCACTCTTAATTGTGTATGCGGCCCTAGAAAACGCCCTCTGAACAGCCTTATAATCGTTTGATGGGTCAACCTTCCTTGGGTCAATATTATATATGGCTATGTCAGCGTCGGCGCCAACACCTAAATGGCCCTTTCTCTTTAAGCCCAACGCTTTAGCCTGCCCAGCTCGCGTAACAATTGCTATCTCATAAAATGTATATTCTCTATCTATGCTCGGGAGAAGCGCCCTAGCCCTAGCCTTCCTATTAATTTTCTTGAGGATTTCCTCCCTAGCCTTCTTACTCATTAGCCAGGATATTATCTTCGGATACTCGGTGAAGGGGCCTCCATTCGGATGATCCGTCGTCAAATATATTTTCCAGGGATCCCTTATTAGTAGGGCTAACTCTAAGCCTATGGCCCACATTGTTGCATGAACATAATTTTTACGTCTATATATAAAGGGAACTATACCTGAGCTCGTCTCAACCTCAACGTCATGGTTAACCCACTTATTCCCGCTTATCCCATAGAGCGTATACTGCCATGGACCGTCAGCAGTCATTGTTGTTGTGTCAGTGAAAATTACCTGGCCCATGTCTAGAGTAACATGGCTATGTGCGTTAACATACTTAGATATGTCATCAGCCCCGGAGCGCATGTTCGCCCAGCTATCACCCTTAAACGCGCTGAACTGGCAGTGCGTTATATGGATAATAAGCTTATCGCCCGTTGCCAAATCCTTTACACAGTCCATTGTCTCAATAGTTGTTATGTAATTGCCGGGTTGACCAAGCCTGTTAGTATGAACATGAATTGTATGCGGTAGATTAAGCATCTTGTTAACCATGCATAGCCCACGAATTATCTCTCTTGGAGTAACATTAAAGTATGGAACGGGATCATCTAGGCTCTTAACATTCCCACCAAACCCCCATGTCTCTAAGCCGCCCGGATTAACTATCTTGATCGCGTAACCCTTTGTCGCAATTATCATCCATGCTACATGCTCAGCGCACTCCTCAATCTTCCTATCTCTTAAATATTCTAAGACGAACCACCAGTCTCCAAGCAATGGATAAGTTATTTTATCAACTATTGGAGTATCATCGAGCTCCTCGTGAGTATGCTTAGCTTCGAGCGGCGGCATCGACGGATTGCAGAGAAAAGTATATCCCATGCGCGCATAGCGGTAGCCAGTAGTGAATGTTGAAGGAACAGAGTAGCCTACACCCGACCTAGTTAGAGGGGTCTTAGGCTCAACATCTCGGACGTGATCCTCAGGCCTAAGAAGCCTGCCGGAGTTAACCTCAGCGCCAGCTATATGGGTGTGTATATCTATTCCGCCAGGCATGACAATCATTCCGGAAGCATCGATAACGTAGGCGTTATGCTCGTCAACCTTTTCAACTATCACCCCATCTTTAACAGATATATCCATAATCTCGCCATCAATGCCGTTCAACGGATCAAAAACATAGCCATTTTTTATGAGCAAATCCATGGTCATTCCTCCAAAACTTATAGCCTACTTTAATGCCAAATTTAGTTAAAATAAATTGTACCAGTATAAATAAATTTAACGTGCATGTAGGGCTATTCTCTCTAGCTCGTTCTTCCGCTGTATAGCATAGCTCTTGAGATCATTGTTTGCCGCTAAAATTATCTCCTCAGCTAAGCATTCTTCTATAGTTTTCGGGTTGCTGAAGGATGATGCGCGGGCGCCCTCCCCGATCCATCGTAGGGCTAAATCGACCCTCCTCTGCGGGGATACATCAACCGACTGGTGATAAACTATTCCACCATACATGACTCTGGTTGTATCTTCGCAGGGCGCTGCATTCTCAATAGCTCTAACAAGAATCTCTATCGGATTTTTGCCCGTTTGGAGGTGGATTATCTCAAAGGCGTTCTTGACAATTTTAATAGCCTTAGCTTTCTTTCCACCATTTCTTCCAGGCCGCATAAGCTGATTTACAAGTCTCTCAACTATATTAACCTCAGCCTTACCAAACCTTACTTTTGCATGTCTTCCCATAGAGTGCGGTATGATGACTGGTCTGAGACATATGTACTTTTTAAGCCCAGGATCCCTTACCTCAATGCCCTCCCAGCTCCACTTACCGAAGAGCAAATATTTTTTATACCAGTCTTCTGGAAAGTCTCCCAAATTCCCACCGAGGTCTTCGGTAGATCTAGTTATTGAAGATATGACGAGTTATTTAAAAGTTATGGCTTATTAGACACCATAGGTTAACATCTGCCAAGAAGTTTTAATAGGATGGCTTTAGCAGCATATAATCTGTTTTCGCTCTGTTCATAAATGATTGATCTCGGATCCTCAATCATCTCGGGGCTTATCTCATACCCCCTGTGTATCGGCATATCGTGCATTATCCAGGCATTGCTTCCAGCCATATTCTCCCTATTTATCTGGTATGGCATCATAATCTTTATACGCCTCTCCCTCTCCTCAGCATACCTTGGATCCGAGAAGAACTCCATGTCAACCCAAGTATCAGTATAAACAAAGTCGGAATCCTTCACGGCGCTCTTCATGTCAAGCGTGCTCTCCCAGAGACCAGTCTTACTAGCCTCCGCCAAAAGCTCATCATCTCTTGAGGGCTCATTAAAGATCGGTGTAACAGTCATTATTTTTATGCCAACCTTCGTGCACGCCTCAATCAGAGAATTACATACATTATTATGCACGCCAATATAAACAACCTTAGCGCCCCTCAATGATCCCCTCTTCTCCTTCATTGTTATGAGATCAGCGATCACCTGGCTTGGATGATACTTTTCATCACAACCATTTATCACCGGAACCCGCGAGGCCTTAGCCATAATCTGAAGGTCTGAGTGTCTCAGCATCCTGGCTAATATACAGTCGACATTTCGTGAAAGATATTGTGTCTCATCATAAATGTCCGCTATAGTAAAGTTTGTTGCCCTCCAATCCAAGTATATTGCATGACCACCCATCTGAGTCATCGCAACCTCAAAGGATACCCTAGTCCTTGTTGAGGTCTTCTGAAAAATCATGGCTAGGCTCTTTCCGCTCAGGGCATTACGATACTCCGATGGATTCCTCTTTATCTCCAAACCCTTATTAACAACCTCCATTATCTGCTCCCCGGACCAGCCCTTAAAATTTAGTAGATGCATAAATCACCACCCTCTCCCATAAAAATATAAATCTCCCATAAATTTAAGAGATTTAAGCGCCGATCTATTGCACGCCGTAGTCAGCCAAGCATTGGCTCACGAAAAAGCTTTTAGATTGAAAAAGCCACATGAGTTTCTGGGGAGAAAAATTGTTCCCTGATGACCTCAAGACGCTTAGAGACAAGGTTACCGAGATAACGCTCGAAATAATTCGGTTATCTGGAGAGAGGTTATCCCTTGCGAGGAGGATCGGTGAGATAAAAGTTAAAAATAAAATGCCCATTGATGACCCCCTTGTCGAGAATGAATTAAGGGATAAGGTTATAGATTTTAGTAGAAAGCATGGTATAAATATAGATTTTTCGCTGAGACTCCTAAATCTTCTGATGGAAGAGGCTAAACGCGTGCAACGTGAAGTCGCAGAATCCAGTCCCATATAATGTGTGGAGGCTAGTCTTATATGATTGTCGCCATAATTGGCGGGGCTGGTAGGATGGGCTCATGGTTTGCAAGATACTTTCTTGAACATGGTCACGAAGTGATAATATCAGATATTAGGGTAGATAAGGCTAGAGAGGTTGCTAAATCATTAAATGTAATGTTATCTGAAAACAATATTGAAGCTGCTAAGAAGGCTGACTTGATATTCATCTCAACCCCAATAGACATAACCCCAAAGGTTTTAACTGAGATATTGCCGGGAATAAGAAGGCAGGCAGTCGTTGCAGAGATATCCTCAATCAAGTCAGGGGTTCTACCAATTCTAAAAGTAGTTGCTGAACAGGGCATAAGACCTTTATCGCTACACCCACTCTTTGGCCTAGGCGCCCAGAAACTCTCCGGCGAAAAGATTGCCCTCATACCAGTAGCAGACCCAATAGCCGAGAAAGAATTAGCGGAAAAAATTTTCCCAGAAGCAACAATAATTCCAGTTGACTGCGACATTCATGATAAAGCTATGGCCTTAACATTATCCTTAACACATTTTATAAACATTATTTTTGCCTCAGTTATCTGTGAAGAAGATATAGGGATGCTGAAATCTCTTGGTGGAACAACGTTTACACTACAGTTTATTTTGAGCGAAGCTGTGATGAGCGAGGATCCTTCACTCTACGCCTCGATACAGATGAACAATAAATATGCTACCATATATCTAAATAAGCTAATGAAGAAAGCTATGGATTTAAAAGATATTATAGAAAACAAAGACCATGAGACCTTTATTAAATTTTATACAAGAACTCGGATTTTACTCTCAAAAGATATAGATTTTGCCAAGGCTTATGAGAAAATGTATAATGCTCTTAACGCTCTTAAGTGTAAAAACAATTAATCTTTAAGTTTTATCAATGTCTTTGTATTTAGGACTCCTGGCAGTCTCCTTATCTCGTCTATCTTGCTATTCAGCTCCTCGACAGTATAGGCCCATACAAACACGGCAATATCATATTCGCCTGATACTTCAAAGACCTTATTGCCGATCTTCTTTACCCTTTCAACAACCTCTTTCGTCTTGGCCACATCGGTTTCAATTAAAACTAATCCCTCCAGCTCTATACTGGTTTCAACTGTAAATTTCTTTATTATTCCATTCTCCTTAAGCTGCTTTATCCTCCTTCTAACAGCTCCCTCTGTTAAGCCGACAGCCTTAGCTATATCAACGTATTTGATTCTAGAATTCTCCTTTAATATGCGCAATATCTGGAGATCTATTTGATCCACATTATGATATTGTCTTTTCCTTTTGAAAAGTTTTATGTAGTTTATGGATATTATTTTTACGTTTTTCGTATTTTACAAACGAAAAACATAAATAGATATAGAATCCAATTTTGCCGTTTAGAGGCATGGGGAATGAAGATAGATAGGTTAAATGGATGTTATACAGCCCTTATAACCCCTATGAAAGATAGATTTGACATAGACTTTGAAGGCCTAAAGAAATTAGTTAATTTCCAAATTGAGGAGGGCGTAAGCGGAATATTAGCTGTTGGAACAACAGGGGAAAGCGCGACATTAACCCACGAGGAGAGTATAGAGGTTATAAAGAAGGTATTTGAGGATGCCGGCCACAAATGCATAGTTATAGCCGGGACTGGAAGCAATTCGACAGATAAGACTATTAGAATGACAAGAGAAGTCTACGACCTTGGCATTAAATGCGTTTTGCTTGTAGATCCATATTACAACGGGCCAAGCTCACTAGAGATAAGGAGAGAGTATATTGAGCCAATCGCAGAAATGTTTCCTGAGATGCAGATAATACCATACGTCATTCCAGGCAGGACTGGAACACAACTGCTCCCACAAGACCTAGCCATCCTTCATAGAAAATTTAGGAATGTTAGGGCTGTTAAGGAGGCTACTGGAAATATTGAGAATATGAGGTTGACCAGAAAGCTTTGCGGCAACGATTTCTATATATTGTCTGGAGACGACGATAAAACATATGAGATAATGGTTGACCCAGACATACGCGCAAATGGTGTTGTCTCTGTATCCTCAAACATAGTTCCAAATGCTATTGAAAGATTAACGAGAGCAATACTCGAAAAGAGAATTGATGAGGCCAGAAGTCTTAACGAAGCATTAAAGCCATTATTCTCAATTGTAACTGTTAAAACTGAGGAGGAAACACCATACGGTATTGTTTCATGCAGGGCTAGGAACCCGCTTCCATATAAAACCATCATGAACATTTTGGGTATGCCATCTGGCCCATGTAGGCGCCCCCTCGGGAAGATGACAAAGAAGGGCTTGGAAGTGGCTTTAAGGGCTGTTAGAACGGTTTATGAGAAGAACCCTGAACTTCTTAAGCCTATTGAAGACTTCTTTGATGTAGATTTAAGTAAACGATTATATAATGAAAATTTCTGGAAGGGTCTAGCCTATGACCAGTATTAAACTATGTGTTGCAGGCGCTACGGGGAGAATGGGCAGCACGCTAATTAGAGAGGCTATCACAAGGGGGTTTAAGATAACTGGCGCGATAGCGGCGAAAGATGACCCAAACGTAAACAAAACTTTAAGGGAGGCTGGAATCTGCGACTTGAATGTCAAAATAGTTGATCCATCGAGGATAATGGAGGCAGCCAAGGAAGCTGACGTCTATATATCTTTCACGACGCCTGAGGCTGAAGTTGTAAATATTCCAATAGTGGCTGATTTAGGTAAGAAGATAGTCATGGGGACAACTGGCTTTACAGAAGAGCAGATGAGGAAAATCAGGGATGCAGTTTCAAATAAAGTTCCAGCAGTCTTCTCACCGAACTTCGCTATAGGCATAAATATACTTTTCAATCTCCTACGCATGATAAAGATGTTCCCAGCCGAATATGATGTCAGCATAATCGAGATGCACCACTCAGGCAAAAAAGATGCACCGAGTGGAACAGCGAAGAAGATGGGGGAGATAATAGCTGAAGCAAAAGGATATACCAGCGTAACATATGGCCGAGAGGGAATTAGCGTCAGAAAACCCGGCGAGCTGGAAATATTAGCGGTCAGAGCCGGTGGGATTCCTGGGGTTCACGAGGTAATTATAGCTGGCCCACATGAGATAATACGGATTGAGCATACAGCCTTCTCAAGAAGCGTTTTTGCGCAGGGTGCCCTATATGCCGCAGAGTGGGTTTATAGACAAGACAAGCCTGGAATTTATAGTATGAATGATGTGCTAGGATTATCATGAGGGGGGAGTGGCTTTCCTCAAAAGCGATAGAGTCGTAATAAAGTTCGGTGGCGCAGATCTTTCTACCGGAGAGAAGATCAGAAAGGCTGCTGAGATGGTCTTAAAATCAGGGTTTAAGGAGATCATAGTTGTAGTCTCCGCAATGGGCAACACGACAGACAACTTAATTGATATAATGTCGCATCTAGGGAAGATCAGCGATAAAGATTACGCCGATATTCTCTCGATGGGCGAGAGGACGAGCGCAAGAATCTTTTGTTCTGCGCTCAGGGCGCTTGGCGCGGACGCCGTCTATATTGAACCAAGCCATGAGGAGTGGCCTATAATAACAGACTCAAACTTCAGAGATGCTAAACCAGACATGCAGGAAACATTTATACGCGTCCAAAAGTATATTGAGCCTCTTCTCTCAAGTGGAAAAATAGTAGTCATATGCGGCTTTCTTGGAAGAGATAAAAATGGAAATGTAACAACGCTTGGTAGGGGAGGGAGCGACACAACCGCTCTCGTGCTGGCGAATTGCCTAAGAGCTGGAGAAGTCCTGCTCGTTAAGGAGACCGAGGGCGTTCTCTCAGCAGACCCCAAGATTGTTAATAAACCGCGAATACTAGACAAAATCGATATTTATGAAATGTTTGAGCTCGCGCATGGCGGTGCAAAAATTGTTAAGGCTGAAGCTCTAAAATATAAGATTCCTGGCCAAAGGTTGAGAGTTGTTGGCTTTATGTCAGGTGATTTGAGGTCTCCTGGAACGGAGATAATGGGTGTCCTAAACTCAGGATCCTTTGAGATTAGGGAAGAGAGAAATATTGCTGCCATAAGCTTAATCTGCGATATAAATCCAAGAAACCTGAGCCAGTTGTTTGAGTTATTGGGTGAAAATACTCTTCTTGGAGTCAGCACTGGTAGACGCTCAATCACAGTCTTTGTAGTGACTAAAGACCTGAAAGGCTTAATGAGCAATCTGCACAGCCTGGGCTTCGTTAAGGCTTTAAGCTGCCTAACTAATGTCGGCCTTATAGAGATCTCTCACCCGGACTTCATTGATTCCCCCGGATGGGTTGCAAAAATAACTGGCGCGTTAGCTTCAAGAGGCATAAACATAGTTGAGGTTACAACGAGTAAATCAACGATAAACATATTTATTGACGAGAGTAAGATGAATGAAGCTCTTGTAGCTGTGAGGGGTGCCCTTGAAGCGTAAAAGCGTAGCAATACTAGCAGCAACCGGCGCCGTTGGACAAAGGTTCATTCAGCTACTAGAAAACCATCCTTGGTTTGAAATCTCGGTACTGGCGGCTTCTGAACGCTCGGCTGGCAAAAAATATAGAGATGTATGTGTGTGGCGCATGGAGACAGAGATGCCTAAAGAGGTGGGCGAGATGACCGTTGTTGACACGACTCTTAAATCCGTTAAAGAGGCGGGGGATGTAGACATAGTTTTCTCCGCGCTCCCGGGAGATATAGCTGGGCCAGTTGAAGAATATTTTGCAGCAGAGTTTCCCGTCATAAGTAAGGCTGCTGCCCATAGGATGGATGAAGATGTCCCGCTACTTATACCCGAGGTTAACCCGGAGCAGCTTAAGCTTATACCGATACAGAAGCGTAGGAGGGGCTGGAGCGGCTTCATATCAACCGACCCCAACTGCTCAACAATACAACTTGCATTAACATTAAAACCCCTAATGAAGTTTGGATTAAGAAGGGTTATTGTCACGACAATGCAGGCTCTAAGTGGGGCTGGCTATCCAGGGGTTCCGTCATTAGACATAATTGATAATATTATTCCATATATCGCTAAGGAGGAGGAGAAGATTGAGAACGAGATGAAAAAGATACTTGGAACATTTGATGGTGAGAGGGTGAGGCCAGCAAGTTTTATGATAAGCGCTAGCTGCAATAGGGTTAATGTTAAAGATGGGCACCTAGAAGTAGTATATGTAGAGTTAGAGAATAAACCGACGATAGATGAAGTCAAGGAAGAATTTAGAAACTTTATTGGTGAGCCACAGAGGCTTAAGCTGCCATCAGCTCCGGAGAGACCAATAATTGTTAGGGATGAAATTGATAGGCCTCAGCCTAGGCTCGATAGGGATGCTGGAAGAGGAATGAGCGTCGTTGTTGGACGGATACGTAGTGACCCAGTTATGACAATTAAATACCTTTGCTTAGGTCATAATACAATTCGGGGCGCCGCTGGAGCAGGGATACTTAGTGCAGAGCTCATGGTTGCTAAAGGATATATTTAAAGAGATAGGAGGCGACAGATGGTATTTATAAGCCCTCATAAGTTTCTGGAGAATAGAGATGGAACACTATATATAGACGGAGTCTCAGTGGTAGAGCTCACAGACAAATTTGATACACCATTATATGTGTTGAGCGAGAACCGTATACGCGAAAACTTCCGTAACTTAAGGGATGCACTTCTAAAACACTATGATAAGATTAGAATCTATTATTCAGCTAAAGCTAACACGAGCTTAGCGGTCCTAAGAATTTTGAGGGATGAAGGTGCATATCTAGATGCCGTGAGCCCTGGAGAAGTCTTCCTGGCATTAAAGGCTGGTTTCCAGCCCGAGAAAATACTCTTTACTGGGACTAGTGTTAGGAATGATGAGCTCGACTTTCTCGTGAGAACCAACGTTGTAATCAATATAGATTCCATCTCCCAGCTGAAGAGACTAATTAAGATACACGTTCCAGAGATATTGTCGGTTAGAGTTAACCCGGAGATAGGGGCTGGGCACCATGAGCATGTGATCACCGCTGGAAGAAATTCTAAGTTTGGCATATGTGAGGCGGACGTCGCCAAGGCTTACGAGATTGCAAAGGAGGCTGGGGTAAAGAGATTTGGGATTCATATGCATATTGGCTCCGGAATATTAAGTGTCGAGCCCTTCATCCTAGCCGCAGAAAAACTCTTGGAGATAGCTCATCACGTTAGGAGGAGCCTTGGCATAAAGTTTGAGTTTATGGACTTTGGCGGCGGGCTGGGCGTCCCCTATAGGCTGGGGGAGAAGCCATTAAACTTAGAGGAGTATAGTGAGAGGATGCTCGGATTATTCAGGAGCAAGATTAGGGAGTATGATTTGGGGGAACCATTTTTCTGCGTTGAGCCAGGCCGCTACATAGTCTGTGATGCAGGCATACTTCTAACAAGAGTTAATACGATAAAGATCACACCATTCAAGAAATTTATTGGCGTTGACGCTGGCTTTAACCTACTAGTTAGACCAGTAATGTATGGCGCCTACCACCACATCATTGTTGCAAATAGGCTTAATCAACCTGAAGAAGAGGTTTATGATGTTGCTGGTCCACTCTGTGAATCAGGTGATATACTGGCAAGAGACAGACCTTTTCCAGGAGTATATGAGGGAGATTTACTAGCAATATTAAATGCTGGAGCCTACGGATTTGTAATGAGCTCACAGTATAATTCTAGGCCAAGGTGCGCCGAGATCTTAGTTAAAGATGGAAGATACTCTCTTATAAGAGAAAGAGAGAGTCTTGAAGATCTATTGAGGGGGCAGCGGCTGCCTGAATGGCTAGAACATTAGCACGACTAATTAAGCCCATGATGGCCTAATCTCGGCTCTAAGGAACAATAGTATGCTAAAAGTTAAAACTATTATGAAGCCTGCTATTAGAGCCGAGAAAGAGGGCCATGCAAGAGCCATGCTCATATCAAGATTTAATGGCTGGGGCGACGGAAGATTCGGCGCGTAAACGTAGAATAGTCCTGTCGTCCTAATCTCGGGGTTTAAGAGGACATTTGCTACTTCTGTATAAAGTGTTAGTGGGCTGATTCTTGAGATCGCGCTTCTGAGCTCATAATATGCTATAATAGCAGTTATCGGTGGGCTTGGAAAATAATACCTTATTCCCGATATTTCAGCCGCTATTACGTCTGCTATCAGGTAGAAGAAGATGGAGAGGAAGACCCAGAGGGCTATAGAGGCTAAGGCTGATGTCGTTGTCCTCCTAAATAGGACTGAGAAGAGAAGACCTATACTGAACCAGAGACTTATATAGAGAAATGATGTTATTGCAAAATATATAATTCTGAAGGCTCCTTCAATAGTTGGCCCGAAGCCCGCCACAAGCATATTAAAGCCCACAACTATACCAGTGCTGCTGAAGGTTATAAGTAGGATAATTAGGAGACCAGCAATTATCTTTCCAAGGATGACGCTATCCCTATATATTGGATTTGAAAGGATCTTTAGCATGGAGCCGCTCGCCATCTCCCTATTAATCGAATCGAAGCTTAGGGCTATGCCAACAATTGGACCAAATAAGCCTATAAAGTAGGCAAATGATAGTGTCGGTGACCCACCCCCTCCAGTTAATAGTCTTAGGAAGGCTAGCGTTTGCTCCGTCTCCCTCATCGGACCCTGCAGAATTGATTGAACGCCAAGATACGATGTTGCAAGCCCAGAGAGAAGTATAAGGGCAACTAATAATGGAAATCTTTTACTACTCAGGTGATCAGCAACTTCCTTCCTAATGATCGGCGTAGCCCTCATGCTTTTTCCTCCTTAAAGTATTTTGCATAAATCTTTTCTAGACTTGGTGCAAAGCTTACTCCAGAAACTTTATCCCCTCTTCTCGAAATCACTTCAAAAATCTCTTTTCGAATATCCTTTCCAGCGAGCACGATAATCTTATTCCCTTCCCTTCTCACTTCTTTGACACCTTTAATCCCACCAAGTTCTGATACTAATAGATTATCGATCTCTTTTAGATTCAACTCGATTACGCTCTCTCCCTTAATTAATGAAGATGGCTCACCCATGGCTACGATCTCCCCCCTACTCATTATCGCGATTCTATCACCATATCTTTCAACATAGTGTAGGAGGTGGGATGACATGAGAATAGTTATTCCCTCGTTTTTCGAGAGGATTTCAAGTAAGGAGAGGATTTCTTCGGAGCCCTTTGGGTCGATGCCCGCTGTCGGCTCGTCAAGTATTAGAACCTTTGGCTCCTTAATTAAAGCGTCGGCAATAGCCAACCGCTGCTTCATCCCCCTAGAAAACTTACCAACCTTCACGTCAGCCCACTCCTTAAGATCCACCTTCTCAAGGAGATCCATGATCCTCTTCTCCCGTATGCCCTTTGGCACACCATTAAGCTCCGCCGTAAAAACTAGGTTCTCCCTTGCCGTCAAATCATCATACAAGCCTGGAACCTCAGGCACGAAGCCAACCCTCTTCTTCGCCTCTAATGGATTCTTAGTCACGTCGTGACCGTATATCCATGCTGAGCCATATGTCGGGCGCGTTAATCCGAGGAGCATGAGGAAGGTTGTTGTCTTGCCAGCACCGTTTGGGCCGAGCAGGCAGAAGAACTCGCCCTCATAGATCTCTAAATTCAAACTCTTAACTGCGGTAAAGTCACCATACTTTTTCGTGAGGTTAACAGTCTTTATTACAAGGTTCTTCACAGTCTACCATACCTCCAGAAGACCAGCATCAGTCCAAAGACCGCTGCTATTATCACTATTATGCCTATAATGCCCCAATATGTGGTCTTCGTCACAGTTATCCTAAGGGTAATCTCATGCGTAGCATCCATGCTCCACGCACGCACACTAACTGAGTAGTCTCCGGCAATGGCTCCCGGAGACGGCCTTATATATAATGCTGCGCTAGTCTTTTCTCCCTTCGGTAGACCTGGGACCTTGCTTGGTGTAACTGCTGTTGACCAGCCGCTTGGGGCATAACAGTAAAGGCTTATTTCACGTATGTGTGTTGTGCCAGTATTCTCAATGATTAACGGTATCTCTATTTCTCCGCCAGCCTCGACGTTATAGCTTAATAGATCATTCTCCGTCTTAAGGGTAATTTTCGGCGTTCCAGTTACAATAGCCCTCAAACTAATCTTTTCATATATTCCCTCCGCTGGCTCTGATACAATAATATTTACTGGGTATCCACCTGGCTCGGCTCCCTCGGGGCAGTAGACATCGAAAGTTAAGCTCCAATATGTAGACCGCGCTCTCACCGTTACATCAGAAATGACTTTTGTCTCATATGGGGATGGCTTAAACCCAAGGTTATACCAACCTTGCGGAAACTCCGCGGCAAGTCTGAGAGTTAAGTCTTTATAACCGTTATTCTTGATGTTGAATCTAAATGAGAAGACCGAGCCGGGTGATCCAGAAACCTCTGTCGATGGGACGTCAATGCTTATAACCGCGGTGGGTCTTGTTATCTTAACGCTTATTGTTAGAGTATTCGAGATGACCCGCCCCTCAGACAGCGCGCTGATGCTAAAGTTATATTGCCCCTCAACAGTCTCTAATGGATCAAGAACAAATGTCAAATCTATTGATTCTCTTTCTCTCAAGGATATTCTTGAAACATTATACTCCCTAAACAATACGTTGTAGCGCCAACCGGGTGGGCAAACCACGCTAAACGATATCTCTCGCCTTTCATTAACAAGGTTGCTAACAGTCAAGGGAATGGAAATACTTCTTGGCTCGGTCTCTATGCTCAAAATGGGGCTGTACAGATCTATCTCCTTCGAGTTATATGCTAAAGATGCTATATCGCCAATAGTGCTGACTAGAAACAAAGCGATTATTAAAAGGATAGATAGAGCAAATACGCGCTTCATACTACAAAAATAACTCTGTTAAGATTTAATAAGTTTTTCCTCAGAATTTCTTCAGAATTTATACAAACTATTAAAATATAAAATATCCAATATCATCCTATACAAAACAAATGAACGAAGAAAAATTTCTCTCGGCTTGGATATCCGAAAATATCTCAATGTCAAATATATAGGAGGATTAATGGAGGCCGCCGCCGGGATTTGAACCCGGCCTCCGGGCTCCACAGGCCTATACCACCAGCACGGGAAGTGCTGGTGTCCGTACGCTACCAGGCTCCGCGGCCCTTATATTCAACCTCTACGTTACGGCGGCCGCACCACATTTTACTTAAATTGCTCCAGATTCTTAAGGATTTCTTTTCATTTTAAAAAGAAAGATATTTTACCTTTGGCTATTATTTTTTATATTTCATGAAATATGTCGCTAGAATTGAGGTTACCTTAAAGCCAGGTCACATTGATCCTGAAGGAGAAACTACTAGAAATGCACTTTTAGAGTTAAATTATCCTGTCAAGTCTGTCAGGGTTAGTAAAGTATATAGAATCATCTTTGAAACTGAATCAATTGAGAGAGCTAAGGCTTTAGTTGAAGAGATGTGTAGGAGGCTACTGGCAAACCCTGTTAAAGACGACTATGAATATAGTGTTGAGGAGACGGAGCCTTGAGGGGAGAGTTGTATATTAAAAGAGACATGCCCTTTGATCTATACGAGATTAATATTCTAGAGGCGAGTGACAATGATCTTATCAAAATAAGTGAGGAGATGGGTTTAGCGTTAAATCTTGAGGAGATGAAGGCGATAAAAGCCTATTTTTCCCATAAAGGCAGGAATCCGAGCGATGTTGAGCTACAGACAATTGGGCAGACTTGGAGTGAACATTGCTATCATAAGACGTTTAAGGGGATAATTATTCTTCCAGACGGTCGTGAAATCAAATCTCTGTTCAAGACATTTATAGCAAGGGCTACGTATGAGCTTAATAAACCGTGGTGTATTTCTGTTTTTGAGGATAATGCTGGGATAATTCGTTTTGAGAGAGATTATGGTATAGCGGTTAAGGTTGAAACCCATAATCATCCCTCGTCTATAGAGCCCTTTGGCGGGGCTGCAACTGGGATTGGCGGAGTTATACGGGATATACTTGGCGTATGGGCTGACCCAATAGCATGCATGGACGTCCTCGGTTTTGGGCCACTGGATTACGACTATTCTAGACTTCCTTCCGGGATCAAGCATCCAAAGTATATTTTCAGGGGGGTTATCGCGGGGATAGGGCACTATGGCAACAACATGGGTATACCAACAGTTAACGGAGCCATATACTTTGATGAGAGCTACGTTGGGAACGTGGTTGTCTATTGTGGGTGCGTTGGGATATTGCCAATCAGCAAATACGTTAAGAGGGCGAGGGCCGGAGACTATCTAGTTCTCGCTGGTGGCAGAACTGGAAGGGATGGAATACATGGGGTCACATTTGCATCCCTAGAATTAACTGAGAAATCCGAGGAGGTTTCTAGACCAGCCGTCCAAATAGCTAACCCCATTGAAGAAGAGAAACTTAGGAGGGCTATCATCGCCGTAAGAGATCAGGAGCTAGCGACATCAATAACCGATTTAGGCGGCGGGGGACTCTCAAGTGCTGTTGGAGAAACCGCATATAAGTTTGGCTGCGGAGCCATCGTCAACTTAGATAAAGTCCCACTGAAGTATACAAATATTGCTCCTTGGGAAATATATATCTCCGAGTCCCAGGAACGTATGTTGTTAACCGTCCCAGAACATAATTTGGATAGGGTTATAGAGATTTTTAGGAGCGAGGATGTTGAGGCTACTTCTATAGGCAGATTGACAGGGGACAAAGTTTTAAGGATTTATTATAGGGGGCATATTGTTGCTGAAATCGATATACCATTCCTCTTCAGTCCTCCAGTAGCTAAGAGGCATGCTAGGATCGTTAAACCCAAACTAAATGAGCCACACTTAGAGAAGCCCAGCGATTTAACTGGAGATCTCCTTAGAATCCTTTCGTCGCCAAATGTTGCCAGCAAAGAGTCTATTGTTAGAACATATGATCATGAGGTTAAGGGGAACACTGTCTTAAAGCCATTCTGCGGAAAAAATAATGGGCCTAGCGACGCAGCTGTCTTAAAACCACTAGACGACTCTTGGAGGGGCATTGTGATCTCCTGCGGCTTGAACCCAAGATATGGCAAAATTGATGCCTACTGGATGGCTGCCTCGGCGATTGATGAAGCCATAAGAAACAACGTTGCAGTCGGGGGAAGGAGAATATCCCTGCTAGACAATTTTGTTTGGGGGAACCCGGAAAAACCCGACAGGCTTGGTTCGCTCGTGAAAGCCTGCATGGCTTGCTATAGATTTGCCAAGGGCTTTGGTACGCCATTTATCTCTGGGAAAGATAGCCTATATAACGAGTCCCCTCTCGGCCCAGTTGCTCCAACCCTACTGATAACAGCCATAGGAATAGTTCCGGATACGAGGAGAATAGTCTCGATGGATCTTAAGGAGCCCGGGAACCTATTATATATTGTTGGGCAGACATATAATGAGCTTGGAGGCTCAGAATATTATAGGCTTAAGGGCTACCTTGGAAGGAACGTCCCGAAAGTTAGGCTTAGGGAAGCTAAGCGGAACATGAGGGTTATTCGAAGGGCGATTGACAGGGGGCTTGTGAGGGCTTGCCACGACATTTCTGAGGGAGGCTTAGCCGTAGCTGCTGCGGAGATGTCCATTGCCGGGGGACTCGGCTTGGAGATATGGTTAAAGCATGTTCCATATGCCGCCCCGATCCGAAGAGAAGATTACATAATGTTTTCGGAGTCTAATAGTAGGTTTTTAGCTGAGGTTCCAGAATCCAGTAGGGAAGAGTTCGAGACAATTGCCAAAGGGGTACGTTACGCGTTAATAGGCAGGGTTAGAAAAGATGAACTCTTCATCATTTATGGGCTTAATGATGAACCTGCAATCACCACAGATATAAACGAGCTCTGTAATGCATGGAAGAGAACTTTTCCTTGGGGATGATTGTTGAAGCGTGGGGAGATTAGGGTCTGCATTATTAGGGTTGGTGGGACAAACTGCGACGCGGAGACCAAGAGGTCATTTGAAGATCTTGGCGTTAAGGCATCAATATATCATGTGAATGAGATATTTAGGAAGAGGGAACTTCTCGCCGAGCATCAGATACTTGTCTTCCCAGGAGGCTTCTCTTATGGGGACTACGTCAGAGCTGGGGCCATACTGGCGAAAACCATCATGGCTAGAATTGGCGCGGAGATAAAAGCCTTTATTGATGAGGGTAAGCCGATACTCGGCATATGTAATGGATTTCAGGTCCTTGTAGAGGCAGGTTTGCTTCCAGGACTGAACGGCATCAGCCAGTATCCGGAAGCCGCTTTGGCAACAAATGTTCCATCTGGATATAGATGTATGTGGGTTTACTTGAGACATGAGAATAGTGGTAAATGCGCTTTCACGTGGCTTATACCGAGGGGTGCCGTTTTAAGAATGCCTGTGGCGCATGCTGAGGGTAGATTTGTTCTGCCAAAGGAAAAAGATCTCTTTAACAGGCTTATTGGTAATGATCAGATCGTGTTTAGATATTGTTGCGAAAATGGTGAGCCGGCTGAAGGCAGGTTTCCGGCGAACCCGAATGGCTCATTCTATGATATAGCTGGAATATGTAATCCTGATGGGACGATATTTGGTTTAATGCCTCACCCAGAAAGAGCATACTATTATTGGCAACTGCCCGATTGGACTAGAATGAAGAACCCACCTAGATATGGAGATGGCAAATTGATATTTGAGTCTATTATAAAATATGTTATGAAAAAATTCTAGATTTAAAGTGGCTTGGAGGATCTACAAGTGAAAAAATATAGGCTGCCTGACTCCGAGGTTAGAGTTGTTCTTGTTGGTGTTGGTCAGATAGGCTCTGAAATAGCTAAGCTCCTCTTGAGAAAGAGGGGCGTAAAGATTGTTGGGGCTGTTGACCCCTCCCCCGATAAGGTTGGTAAAGATCTTGGGGACATAATAGGGGTTAAGGAGAAAGTTAACGTAATTGTTCAAAGGGATATTTCTGACTTGGATGTCAGCGCAGATATAGCCGTACATGCAACAACCTCATTCTTAGATAAGGCTTATCCACAAATAACAGAGTTAATCAGGCGGGGCTACAACATAATATCTACCTGCGAAGAACTATCCTATCCCTACATTGTGGATGAGAACATCGCCAGAGCAATTGATAGTATGGCTAAGGAGCATGGAGTCACGGTTCTCGGATCCGGTGTAAATCCAGGCTTCCTCATGGATACTCTCATCATAACTTTGACGGCGCTATGCCAAGACATAAAGCGCATAGTTGCTGAGAGGATCATAAACGCCTCTAAGCGTAGACCATCATTCCAGAAAAAGATTGGCGCTGGGTTGAGCGTCGAAGAATTTAATAAGGGAGTTAAGAGGGGTGAGATAACTGGGCATATTGGACTTAAGCAGTCGATCGCTATGATTGCAGATTCAATTGGCATAAAGCTTAATGGCATACTTGAAGAACCAATAAAGCCAGTAATAGCGGCAGAAAAAATTGAGGAGGGGTTCATCGTAGTTAAACCTGGATTTGTGGCCGGAGTGAGCCAAAAAGCCCATGGATTACTCAACGACCAACCATTTATTACCTTAATTTTTAAAGCTTATGTCGGCGCAGCATGGGAGTGCGATTCAATATTCATTGAGGGCATACCAACAATAAATGAACGGATAACGCCATGCGTCCATGGAGATATTAGCACGGCAGCCATAATTGTAAACTTAATACCAAGGGTAATCAACTCTCCACCTGGCCTTAAGACCATGAGGGACATGCAATTATTATCAGCAGTGCTTGGAGACATGAGACTGTTTATCAATAGAGATTGCCTGTAAAATTGAAAAGATTAAATTTAAGAGAAAGAAGATTCTAGGATTGTTCAGCAGTTTCGATATAGATAGATTTTATGGATGTTTAGTGTATTCTGTATTCGATGAGTGGAGCACTAAATGGGCTTCATGCCCAATATGTAGCGATCACGCTCAGGATGAGGGGAGCCTCCATTACCTCAGAAGGCCCCCAATGACCCTCAGATAATGGAGGTGAGGAGGAAAGGGATGAAAATCCATAAATCCCACAACGGTCTGAGACCCTAATAGATTTTTTATTTTTCATGCTTCTCAGTCTTGCTCTGAGCGCCTAATATTTCTTCACGCTTATTTCTACCCTTATACTCTTGTGCAACTATCATTGTGGATGTCAATATGACGCTTGGCATGCTTCTGATTTTATCTAGAAGCTCATTTAACTGAGATATTTCTTGCGTGTTAACCTTAGCGATAATATCATATTCGCCGTAAATAATGCTCGCATCCATCACATTATCTAAATCGGCTACCCTTTTACAAACATCTTTTTCGGCTCCGGAGCTAACCTTTAATAATATATAAGCTTTTATCACCATTTATTCAGCACCCCAAGGTTCCTCGATGAGACATATGAAATATTTAGCAGCGTAATATTTAATCACTTCCTCTCATGAAGCTGATTCCCTATAAAAATGTAGTAACCCTTAAGTTCTCTCGATAATAAAGTGTTTTATGGTGGGAAGTTTGCCTAAAGTTTTAATTATTGCCGGAGATGGTGCGGAGGCACAGGAGATATTTTATCCATACTGGAGACTTAAAGAGGCGGGGATAGACATTGTTGTAGCAGCCCCCTCAAAGAAAGTTATATTTACTGTGGTTCATGATTTTGAGCCTGGCTGGGAGACATATACTGAGAAGCCAGGTTACAGGTTCGGCTGGGTTGACACCTCCTTTAAGGATGTTAGGCCGGAGGAGTTTGATGGTTTAGTAATACCTGGCGGTAGGGCGCCAGAATATATAAGGACGTATCCCGAGCTCGAGCGCATTGTAAAGCACTTCTTTGAGAACAAGAAACCTGTGGCAGCTATATGCCACGGTCCACTAGTGATCGCCGCCTTTGGACTGGCTAGAGGGAGAAAAATGACATGTTATATGGCGGCTGCACCAGACCTTAAACAGGCTGGCGCAGAATACGTTGACCAAGAAGTTGTTGTCGATGGTAATCTAGTTACGAGCAGGGCTTGGCCAGACTTACCCGCATTTATGAGGGAATTTTTAAAGCTTCTATTGGGAAAAGAGACCTAAAAGACCCTCTTTACCCTCATTTTTTATGTTGTTTTCTCTATTAGGCATTTTTAGAGATATAACCACGAATATTAGGAAGATTTATTGGGGAAGCACCTTAGAAAGATACTTTGACCAGCGATGTCCGTAAGCATGTCTTTCCCAATAGATTTAATAAGAGTATTCATTTGCCTACTCTTTCTCTCCATAGCCTCCCTACATGACCTGAGGAGCAGAGAGGTTCCAGACATGGTATGGATTATTTTTGCTCCATTAGGCCTAGCGTTATCGCTTATATCTATGATTTGGAGCGGCTGGAGCATGTGGACTCTGCTTTGGTGGATAATAGTTTTAGCGATCACATTTTGTCTCTCAACAGCGCTATTTTATCTTGGCTTATTCGGCGGGGCTGATGGAAAAGCCCTGATATGCTTAGCTATTGCAATGCCATTTCGACCAAGTCTTCCTTGGAACGGATTATTCGCCAGAAGCTTCCTACAATACTTCATGCCACCACCAATCTCAACATTTAATAACGCTGTTCTCATAGCAGCACTATCGGTGATACCAATCCTCATCAAGAACTTAAAAGACTACGTGGAGAATAAGAGAATTTTTGAGGGACTTGAGCATGAGAGGAACTTCACTAAAGCCCTTGCCCTTTTGACAGGATATAGGGTTGATATAAATAGGCTACGATCAGGCAAACATTACTATCTACTTATGGAGGAGTTTATTAGGCGGGAAGATGGATCAATTGTTAGGAAATTAAGGGTATTTAGCCGTTTACCCCTCGATGAAGACTGGCCTAAAATGGATTTACCAGCAAACTTTTACGGGAAGGTTTGGGTCACACCTGGACTACCATTTATAGTCTTCATCATACTGGGCTTCTTTATAACTATGTTAGCAGGTGACATGTTCTTCTTACTGGCAAGCGCTATATTTGTCCGCTAAAAGGCGCCTCCAGAGAAGACTTATCTTTTTCTTTTAGGATCCATCTATCAATTATTAACCGTAGTGTCTCGAAGGCCTCATCCTCATTTAAATTATTTACGTCAAGTATTACGTGAAATGGCCTAAAGTCTTCTCCCAGCTTAAAGCCATATAGCCTCCTATATATCTCCTTTGTCCTGGCTTCACGTTCCTTCATACGTTTAAGAGCTTCCTCAAAACTTATTTTATCCCTCTTAGCGATCCTAGCCGCCCTAACCTCCTCCGAGGCGTCAAGCCATATTTTAAAGCCTTCTTTGAGAAGCCACGGCATCGTCCAGCTGTCTAACACAACATCTCCTTCCCTAGCCCACTCCATCATCTTTTCATCAATCTTCTTATCGATATCTAGGTTTCTTAGCCGCTCCTCAATAAAGCGTAAGCCGTCCTCAGTCTCCCACCACCCCCGCTCAGATACACTATAACCCATCTCGGAGGCAACAGCCTTGAGAGCATCACCACCAGAATAAAACTTTAGGCCATAATGTCTCGCAATCCTCCTAGCGAGAGTGCTTTTACCTGAACCAGCTAAGCCAGAAATACATATAATTATCTTCCTTCCTTTAATCTTCGAGTTCACGGTAACCACCATTTAAAATAGTATTTACTGGATATTATTTCTCTGACTACTTAATTATCTTTGAAAATATTATGTGGAAGAAGAAGCTGCATATGACATACCACAAGAAGAATGGTATATTAGTTTTAGCCCCGAAGAGTGGTATAAAGGCTGCTGCCTTATAGAGATATGGTATCAGGAGCCACCATATGACCATAAATGGAACAAAAGTGATAAGTGTAACCTTCAACTGTTGTGAAGAGACTTTTGCTCTCATCTGCATTATTCGGGCCTCCTGTTTCTTAAGCTTAGCCATAAGCTTCTTATCACCAGTCTTCTTAGCAATCTCCATCTGAGCCCTCCACTCAGCGATCTCCTTTTGAAACTCAGCCAGCAGCTGCCTATCGATAATCTTACGGTTAAACACGGCTGTTACAAAAGATAATATAAGGGCTATAAGAACGACGAAAAATGTTAGATATGGGGGGTTCTCAAAGAGACCTAGGGACATTTCCTCTACCTCCCGATAAGCTTTCTTATGCCTGGATAAACTTCTTCAAGTTGTTCTCTCAAAATCTGCTGGTAATATTGATAGATAATGCCTACGGAAAGCAGTATTCCCGTTCCAGTACCAAACGCACCGAATATGTCGGCCACCGCCGCCAGTAAACCAACAATTAGCCCACCTAGTAGTGACACTGTTGGAATATAGCGCTTTAAAATAAGCTCAATTGGCTTCTCAGCCCTCCTAAACCCTGGGACTTGTAGGCCAGCATCCACTAGCTGCTTAGCGACAGTTCTCGGATCAAGGCCCCCTACCTGTAGCCAGACCCATGAGAAGAGAATGCAAAAGATGACTAAAAGAATAGTGTAAACACTATATCTAATTGGATTCCCTATAAAATCCATAAAGCCTCTTGGCGAAGTGACATAATAGGCTAATCCCCCAGTCGGTACAACCCCGGTTTCTGTTATATTATACTCGCCCAAAAGCCTTACTAATGGGCCTAAAATTGGATTATTTCGGTAATTATTCCATAATATTTGCCCAAAAATCTGTATGTTTCCGAAGAGGGCTGATGCAAATATGACTGGCAGGTTAGAGACATATAATAGGCTTATTGGATATGTCCCTCTAAATCCTCTATACCTCGAATATGAGATTGGGATTTCAACTCTAACCCCCTGCATATAAATGCATAGTATAAATATTCCTATTGTTAAAAGTAAACCTATAATGCTTGGATCACCAGCTGGTCTTATGACGAGGGCTGAAAGAGGTGCTCCCGTAACTAGCGAGTTTATTATTGCTGGGATTATACCCCTGAATCCACCCGTGCCACCTAAGGGCGGCATTAATGAGAAGCAGTCTATCATTATATGCTGAGAGACCCCTGCTAGAATAAAAAGACTTATACCGCTCCCAATTCCCCAACCCTTCTGTACCATCTCATCTAAAAGCAATACTATCAGGCCAGCGATAACCAGCTGCACAAATATTATTATCGCTTGCATGGTTCCTATGGCGCGAAGAATACCGCTCAGGAGGTAAGCTGACGCCTGAAAGATGGTCATAAGTATGGCTAAAACCTTGTTTGCCCCCGCAAAGAGCGCTCTATCCTCTGGATTAGAGAAATCAACACCTATGAGGCCTGATGCTGCAAGTAACTGTAATATTAGGCCAGCTGTGACTATTGGACCTATACCTAACTCCATTAGTGTGCCCTGAGTTGAGGCAAATATAACCCTATAAACCAATATGCTCTCACTTTTATGTAGGCCATAGAGTGGTATCTCGCTCATAATAAAGTAAATTATTAATGCAAGGCCACTCCAGAGAAGCTTCTCGCCGAAGCTGACCCTACGCTCAGGCGCCTTAACTTCAGGAATAAATTTTATCAACGGCTGAAAGGCCCTTAAAAACCTGCCAGCCAAATTTTTCCCTCAAAAATATACTTTAGACTAACAAATTAACTTTATTTTGCCGATATTATTTCTCCGCCAGCCTCCCTCACCTTTCTTAATGCCTCCTCAGTATATGATGGAACTTTAACTATGACTGGCATAGTTATTTTTCCCTCACCTAGAAGCTTTAAGTATCCCATTGCCTCCAAATCTATGATTATTTTCTCCTTTTCTCCTACTTGAGTAGCCATTTTAAGGGCTATTTCTTCCAGCTCCTTCACATTTATGCACTTGATATTTTTCCTCCTCAGCTGTTTAGGCGAAGTGAAGCCTTTATATCCGAAGTAATCTGGCTCGTATCTTAGGACCCAAGACCATAAATGTTTATGTCTACCAGCTCTTCTTTCGCCTTTCGATCCACTTTTTCTATGCTGCCCGACTCTCCCATAGCCACATGTTCTTGATCCACGCTTCTTACGGATCTTCCTAAGATCATGCGGCATAATTTTCTTCCCTCAAATCATCCTCTTAAGTAAATCGTTTATGGCCTCGCCTCTATAACCTACTACGCCTCCACTCTTATAACTCTTTTTTATGCTGCCGTCATAGCCCTTACTCGGCGGGTGCAAGCGGAAAACTGGTTTAATACCTGGAAGTTTATGGAACTCGACTTTCAGGCTATATATGGCTTCGGCAAGATCCTCAATCGATCCAAAGCCGATCTTTCTAGCATAATCATCAGTGATCTTCTTGTTTCCCACGAGACTTCCCCTCTCTCTAAGTAGTAGGGCGATAACCTCCTTAGAAACTTCACCCCACGTCACATAATTATGGACTTTTTGGAGCATTCCTAAATACGATGGACGATTATCTATTAGGGTTGCATGACAGTTGCGGACTAGATGAAGCATCCTAAGCGTATCATTAATATCTCTTCTCACATTAACTGTGCCACGGACTCTAACAACAGCCAAACATCTATCTCCCTTCTCCAAAGAAATCTACCTCGCCCAATCTAATGGAGTAACAACTTCATATGTCTTCTTCAAAGCATCGAATACGGCATACGTGAAGGATGGAACAGTTCTCGTAGAGCCGTAACTTCTAGTCCAGCAATCCTTCACACCCGCAAGCCTAAGGATAACTTTAGCAATTTCTCCAGCAACAAGCCCTAAGCCCCTTGGCCCAGGCAAGATTTCAACTCTAACAGAACCGCACTTTCCAGTCACTTTGAAGGGCAGTGAGTGTGGTTGTCCACAACCGCACTCCCAGCTTCCGCACCCCCTTCGAATAATAGTAATATTCAGCCTTGCATCTCTAGCAGCCTTCTCTATAGCCGTGCGCACCTGTGTAGCCTTTCCAGCACCTATGCCAAGATAACCATCTTTGTTTCCAACGGCAACTATCGCCTTAAATCTTGATCTTTCACCGGCATCGGTCTGCCTCTGAACAATACTTATATGCAAAACTTCCTCCTCAAGATTTGGTACGAGCACATTTACTATCTCTGGCTCACTTATCTTCATTCCGTTGGCGAATATCTCCTCTAAAGAGGATATTTTTCCCTCAAGCACCATCCTACCGAGCCTTGTACGCGGAGTCCATTCCACTGGCCCACTCACTTCGCTAGACCTTTCGCCCAAAGCCATCACACCTAATATCTTCCACCAGCATACTTTTACTTTAACACCTACAAAATTCAGAGAGAGCTAAATAATAAATTTAAACTTATCTGTTTCCAGACAGAGATCTCCTCTTAGCGGTATATTTCGATAATACGCCATAAGATATATATATCGCTCAGATTATTTTCTGAGAAAATAAATAACAGAGTTTTAGGGGGGTTTCCTTTGAGCAAGGATGCGATTAGATGGGTTGTTAAAGATAGTAGTAAACCAAACGTTTTCTGGCCCTCTGAAGAGATGAAGAAGAAAGCTTGGGTTAGTGATGAGAAGATATATGAGGAGGCTGCCAAAGACCCGGTAGCTTGGTGGGCTAAGCTAGCTGAAGATGGTATAGAGTGGTTTAAAAAGTGGACTGAAACCTTTGTTCATGAACCACCATTTTACAAGTGGTTTGTCGGAGGAAAGCTTAACATATGCTATAACGCTGTTGACAGACATGTTAAGACATGGCGCAGGAATAAGGCAGCGATATTATGGGAGCCGGAGCCACTTAATGAACCACATAGGGTCTTAACCTATTATGATCTATACCGTGAGGTCAATAAATTTGCGAATGTTCTAAAGAGGCTTGGTGTAAAGAAGGGCGATAGAGTTGGCATTTATCTCCCCATGATCCCAGAAGTAATTATAGCGATGCTTGCGTGCGCTCGCATAGGCGCGGTTCACAGCGTAGTCTTCTCCGCATTTAGCGGCCAGGCGCTAAAAGATAGATTACTTGACGCCGAAGCAAAAGTTCTAGTTACCGCTGACGGATACTATAGAAGGGGAAGCATAATTAATCTTAAGTCTAATGCTGATATAGGCGTTGAAGGAACCACTGTAGAGAAGATTGTGGTTGTTAAAAGGCTTGGATTAAATGTTAATATGGTTGAGGGGCGTGACTACTGGTGGCACGAGCTAATGAAGGATGCAGAGCCATATTGTGAGCCCGAAGTATTAGATAGCGAGGATATGCACTTCATATTATATACAAGCGGGACTACCGGTAAACCTAAAGGGATTGAGCACCACGTCGGCGGCTACGCAGTTCAGGCTTATTGGACAGCTAGGCTAACCTTCGACCTACATGATGATGACGTTTTCTTCTGCACCGCAGATATCGGCTGGATAACTGGTCACACATATAACTGTTATGGCCCACTACTAAACGGCGCAACTTTCGTACTTTATGAGGGCGCGCCCGATTACCCAGCTCCAGATAGGTGGTGGCAAATAGTAGAAAAGTATGGTGTAACAATATTTTACACGGCGCCAACAGCAATAAGGATGCTCATGAAGTATGGTGATGAGTGGGTTAAGAAGCATGACCTAAGCACTCTTAGACTGCTCGGAAGTGTTGGAGAACCGATTAACGAAGAGGCTTGGTTATGGTACTTCAATGTTGTTGGAGGAGGAAGATGTCCAATAATTGATACTTGGTGGCAGACCGAGACTGGCGGCACACTAATCCACTCGCTACCTGGCATAGGTCCATTCATACCAACAGTTGCCGGGAGACCATTTCCAGGAACAAAGTTTGCGGTTCTAACAGAGGATGGTAAGCAGGCGAGTATCGGCGAGGTTGGATACCTCGTTCATCTACCTCCCTTCGCTCCGGGCATGCTTAGAACTGTGTATAAGGATCCAGAAAGATTTAAACAGCAATATTTTGGAGTCTACGGAGATACAATTTATTATACTGGTGACGGCGCTTACATTCATGACGCGATGGGCAATATTAGGATAACTGGAAGAGTTGACGATGTAATGAAGGTTGCTGGACATAGGATAGCTAATGCTGAAGTCGAGAACGCTATAGCTCAACACACCGCCGTTGTCGAATGCGCCGTTGTGCCAATGCCACATGACATTAAGGGTGAAGTTCCAGTAGCCTTTGTTGTCCTAAAGCCGGGCTACGAGCCCTCAAATGATCTTGAAACCGAAATAAAGAGAATCGTTGATAAACTCATAGGGCCAATAGCTAGACCCGAGAAAATATTCTTCGTCGAGGATCTGCCGAAGACTAGAAGCGGGAAGATTATGCGCAGAATATTAAGGGCGCTCTTAAGGAATGAACCTGTCGGCGATGTAACGACTCTAATGAATCCAGAATCTGTCCACAGACTGAAAGAAATAATTTGGCTTAAGAGATCCTGAATTTCGGCAGAGGCAAAGATCCATCCTTTTAAAACTTTTAACAAAAATTTATAAATCTTCATAATCCAGCCTTTAACCATTTTTGCCACAGTAAACTTTTATTTTTGTTTTGACTCTTCTCAATATCATGGTGTAGTGATTCAGAGGATTGTTTGTGATGGATCTAGGTGATCTGAAGAAGATTATTGGCCGTGGAACATGGTATGATAAAATGGCCCTTAAAATAGTTGAGCGGGAGCGGAGGCTTGGCAGGAAGCTAGATGTTATTAGAGTTGAGAGTGGAGTTGCCGCCTCCGGCATACCACACTTAGGAAGTGTAGCTGAAGTGGTAAGAAACCATGCCGTTTCTCTGGCTTTGAGAGATCAAGGGTATAAGTCAGAGTTCATAGTCTTTTCGGATAATAAGGATGGATTAAGAAAGGTTCCTGCGGGGATGCCGGACTCATTAGAAAAGCATCTGGGCAAACCCGTGATGGATATTCCAGACCCCTTGGGCTGCCATAGCAGTTATGGGGGGCACATGATCAGCCTGCTGCTTGATGCTTTAGATAAGATTGGCATAGAGTATAAGTTTATGTCAGCGGTCGAAGCCTATAAAAGCGGCCTACTTAACAATGAGATACGAGATATCTTGATGAACTCTGAGCAAGTTGGTAGAATAATATATGAGGAGACTGGGCAAGAAAAGTACCTGAAAGTTCTTCCATACTTTCCAGTATGCGCATCCTGCGGAAGGATCTATACGACAAAGGCATATAGGTTTCTTCCAGATGAGGGTAAAGTGCTATATATATGTGAGGGGATGGAGATTAAGGGAAAATGGATTAACGGTTGTGGATATGAGGGCGAAGCAGACTACACTAAGGGCGAGGGGAAACTTGGATGGAAAGCTGGCGAGTTCGCGGCTAGGTGGAGGGCCCTCGAGATAAGATTTGAGGCTTATGGGAAGGACATATATGACTCGGTTAGAGTGAACGATAGGATCTCACGTGAAGTGCTCGGCTATGAGCCACCGCTCCATGCACGCTACGAAATGTTTCTAGATAAAAGTGGAAAAAAGATCTCAAAATCCGCTGGAAACGTCTTTACACCACAGCTTTGGCTCAGATATGGATCTCCACAATCACTGCTATTATTGACGCTAAAAAGGTTTGTTGGGACCAGAAGCATCTCTGTCTCCGAGATACCCCACTACATGAACGAGTTTGACGAACTCGAAGATATATACTTTGGAAAAATTAAGATAGAGGATGAGATGGAGGCTATTAAGCTTAAAGGTCTTTATGAATACTGTTGGCTCCTGAAACCCCCCAGTAAACCAAGCATACATGTACCCTACAATGTACTCACCTACTTGGTGAAGGTTGCCCCAAAGGGCTCTGAAATGGATTTTATAATTAAAAAACTGCGAGAGTATGGTTACATAAAAGACCTTGATAACATTGAGGAACTAGAGAGACGTATACAATACGCCAAAAACTGGGTGAATGACTTTAAAGAGATAACCGAGACTAAAGTTGAGCTTAGCCAGCAGGAGGTAAATGCCATAAGATACTTAATCCAAAAGATTCGGATTGAGGAGGAAGCCGAAAAAATCCAGAGCGCAATCTTCGAAGCCGCCAGACAAAATAACCTTGAACCAAGAGAATTCTTCAAGAAGCTCTATACGATACTTTTGGGGGTTCCATCAGGGCCAAGGCTCGGCCCCTACATAGTTGCGATGGGTAGAGAAAATGTCATAAACGCGCTGGAAAAAGCTCTAGCCGCCGTGGGGGGATGATTTAAAGCGTATTTTAACAGGCAAATCTTCTATTCTAATCTCTTCCTGAACTTTATCCCCCATGTACCTTAAAACGACTTTTCCCTCACTTTTCTCTTTCAGACCAATGATTACGGCATGCGTTATATTTCTTCTGCTCGCGTCCGAGAGGGCTCTTGAGAGAGTGCGCCCCATAACCTCAATCTCGGATGGGATGCCGTTCTCCCTAAGAACGCTCACCAGCCTAATAGCCTCAGCTAATAGCTCGTTGCTTAGGGGGATTACTAGAACCTTCTCTTTTTGAGACCCTGGTATGCTTATACTCTGCTTCTCCATGGCTAGCATCATTCTATCAACGCCAAAAGCAACCCCAACCGCTGGAACCATGCCGCCTCCAAAAGACTCTATGAGCTTATCATATCTTCCCCCGCCACATATAGCAATATCCAGCTCAGGTACATAAGCCTCAAATATCATTCCAGTATAGTATTCTAGCCCCCTCGCGAAGCCAGCTTCGAAATAAAATTGTATTTTTACCCCAGCTTTCTCAAGCAGATTAATGATCTCCTTGAAGTTAGTGAGGGCGCTCACAGCCTCCGGATAACCCTTGACAGCCTCTTCCACCTTACTTATAAACTCGCTTTTATCATACCCCCTTATATCAATGAGATACCCTAAGATCCTTATGCACCTCTCACTAGCGCCAAGCCTCTCGGCAAGATTTATTGCTTCATCCCAATTCTTTTTATCAAGTGCCTGCATAATGGTGTTCTGCCCATCCTCGGAGATGCCTTCCCCGCCAAGTATCCCGCGGAGGATGCCGACATGATTAACTTTTATAATATAGTTTCTTAAGCCAAGACCCTTAAGGAAATCATTTGTTAATAGCAGGATCTCAGCGTCCGCCTCTGGTCTACCTGAACCTATAAGCTCATAGTTTGCCTGCCAGAATTCACGATACCTCCCAAGCTGAGGCTCATCATAGCGGTAGAGGCTACCAAAGGAGAATAATCTTATTGGTTTAGGGGCCGTCGCCATCTTAGTTGCAACAAGCCTAGCTATTGAAGCCGTGAACTCCGGCCTTAAAGCAACCTTCCTCCCACCTAGATCCTCAAATACATACATTCGTTTTTTGTTCTCCTCACCTATCTTAGCGGCCAGTAGCTCATAGTGCTCAATAATTGGTGTTATGACCTCCTCGTAACCATAGAGCTCTGCAAGGCGCCTAGCATTACCCTCAATGAAGCGGAGCATTGAAGCCTCCTCGGGCATTAGATCCCTCATGCCACGCACTGGCTGGAGCATATCCCGGCGCACAAACGTTTCCTCCAAGACTAAATCTTTAGCTCATACGCAAACATTAAAGTAATGGAAAATTTTTAATATTTTGCTTGGAATATTTTTCATGCCAAGTAATTCATAAATGGCTGTATAAGCGCTTATTTGGACTCAGGAGCGGGAAAAGATCGTCATCCATAATGAGTCCACGTACCTCGATCTCCTCATCGTCCAAAATAATTTATGGTGGAAGAAACCTATGAATATTTTGTCTCCCTAAATCAATTGCGGCTAAGATAATCTAGTCTTCTCATACATTTTCTCCAGGGTCCAGCGTATCGCTGATCTCAGCTCCCTCTCCCTATGTGGCGCCACATTCTGAATAAATATTTCTTTAAGAATGTTTCCATCCCTCTTTATCTCATACGAGATAGCTTCCTCTGGGGCGAGCTCGCCCCTCCTAACGGCATCTTGATCAATCTCACGCATTTTATTTAAAACCTTCTCAACTAGGAAGGCCTCAAAGGGCGGGACACTTATATCAAATCTCTTTCCAGGCTCTGGGATAACACGTAGGTTTCTGTCCTCTACATATATATTCGCCAAAAGCTCGCCAGAACTCGTTTTTAATGGTATGATCCTTAAGGGTTCTCTAGGAGATGGCTGGGCGGCTGAGACTATTTCTGGAGCCTTTGCCGAAATAATCTCCTCAGCTCTTTTAAAGCTCTTCTCAAGCAATAGACCGTTAACAAACTCCAAAATTATCTTTAAACCCTCAATCTCAGCCTCTAAACTCCTTATTCTTTCCTCCAGAATCTCCCTCAGCTCGGCTATCTTCTTAAGCTTCGCTTCCTCCATCTCTTAACGCTTCCCAAACTATATAGACTACCAGCAAATTATTAAGGTGTGAAGTTATAATAAACCTTGTCATTAAATCATTAATAGGCTTTAGCATCCGCTTAATTCAGTGAGCTTATCGAGAAAACCAACAAACGTCCCGTCAAGCAGATAAATTTCCGCCTTATTAAGCATAACGCCGCCGGATCTGAGCACTGGGCCAATAAAATCTCTAAATACTTCTTCTTTAAGCGTTGGGGCTCTATTTATAGCTCTTCCGCCCAAGACGTCGTTGAAGGGCGGCATCATAATCAAATTCCTAACTTTTGGCTCAAGCATGAATCTCTCCATAAACGTCTTTTCTAGGTCTTCCCCCGCCTTAAGCTTAATTTTATGGCGTTTCAACATAACCTTCATAAGGGCGAGTTTATCGCATGGTGCCTTAACCCAGACTTGACTCGTAATAGTGAAGCCTGCCGGATCCCTAAACGTTATTGCTGGATGGATATGCCCTATAACCAGGGTCTCACACTCAAGAATCTTTACATCGGGCCACGTATGGCCGTGAAATAATCCGACCCCGCCAAAGATTATGCCATAAGGTGATGTAACTTCAACCCTATTTGGCAATAAAACCTCTATGTTACCATCATGGTTTCCAGGAACAACCCTTACACGTTTAACCCTCTCAAGAACCCTCTCAAAAAATATTGGTACGTCGCGCCACTCTTCAATCTCAATTTTCTCAATAGTATGCTTAACATCGCCTAAAACAATTAGCTGATCTGGTTCTTCAAGCACCAATATTTTTTCTAGTTTCCTTAGAAGCTTATTTGTCTGAGAGGGCACATGAATCCCTCTCTCGGAGAGACTTGCCTCCCAGCCTAAATGCAAATCCGAGATCACCAACGCTTTTTCTCCCTCGTCTATGATTAATGCTGGATAAGGGCTTAATGGCCTTAGCATATAGTTGTCTGTCCACCTTGTAGGCTGGTTGAGGGAGTTATTAATGAAGATATTTCATGAAATAGTTCTTTGTTGGCCAATGCTATTATGGAGAAGCGTTTAACCTCCGTTAGCGGAACATTAGGTATCTCCTCACCATTTGGCTGCAAGAATATTCCGCCAGCTTCCTTCAAGATAAGCATTCCAGCGGCAAAATCTGTTGTTCTGAGAACACCACGTAAATCTATATATGCTTCAAGAAGACCGCATGCTACATGACATATTTCTAGGGCTGCGGATCCAAAAGATCTTATGCCCTTTGCTCTGCTTATGATCGGTAATAGTCTTCTTGCAGCACCCGTGTTCTTTGTTATATTAATGCTGATTATTGAGTCTTTGAGACATCTTATCTCAGATGGTTTAATGGTCTCTCCATCGCGTTTGGCTCCAGAATTCCTTTCAGCCAAGAATGTTTCTCCGTTATATAAGTCCATTACAACAGCTGCCTCTATATCGCCGAGGAAACCCGTCCTTGAGAGGGCTAGGGAGGCTGACGCAAATCTTATGCCCTTAATAGCATTATTCGTTCCATCAACACCGTCAACGATGAGATAGAAATTAGGAGACGAGCCAATCCTCCTCACACCACATTCTTCCCCAACAAAGATGCAAGAAAAATTATTCCTTTCTAGGTATTCTATGGCAACCTTCTCAGATACAGCGTCGATAAGCCTCGTTTTATCTCCGCCAAATCCAGAGCCAACGATTTTTCTAGCATCCACCGTTCCAAGCAAAGGATGAACTGCAGAGTATATCTCTTTCGCGACCTTTATGAGTAAATCGACAGTATCCACCATGCCTACGCCATGCTCTCCTGCCACAAAATTTATTATATTAAGCCTAATTAAATAGTCTACTGGAGGAAAAGTGATTGTCTGAGGCTGAGAAGAAGAAAAAGTATTACTATTATGGGGAGAAGGAGAAGAAAGCTGAGGAAGTTAAAAAGCGCTGCGGAAGAAAGAAGAAGTAGCTACTTAGCACCTATCTTTAGGAAGGTTGGTATACACCTTTCGTCATCTATCGGGTTAAATCTCTCTAGCTCAGATGCATCTAATGGAATTACTATTCTGGAAACCATCCCATGAAGACTATAGGGTAGCCTGATTAACCTCATCTCGCTGGAAGAAACCCATTCATCAAACACAAATCCTTTATCTTTCATTTCCTTTATAAACGCTCTCCGCCTCTCATAATTCCAGCTAAAGGTATCATCGTCAAAGACATGTATGTGGAAGCCTCTTCCAGAATAGGTGATCCTCAACTTAATGAAGCTTTCTGAGAGAGCTTCATAGAGCCTTAACGTCTCCCTTTTAGCCATACTCAGCTCCAGCTCGCAGAAGCTTAGACCCTGATGCCTACGTATTTTATCCTCAAGCGAGCCGTGTATCGGACATGTGAAGTTCTCTGGATCAATATCAAAGGCTAATTCTTGACCTAAAAAATTCCTCTCCTCATCATAAACGTTCCTATCATAATATACTGATTCTGGAAGAAATTCAAGTATCCATTTTCTGACATCGTCTAAATTCCTATATTTTTCTATGATAATTGTTGTTGAGGCGTCCTCTTCATATTCTGGCGGATAGATTCTTGTATGTCTACCGATTATTACTGCAAATAAGACTTTTCCACGCCAATCGCTAAACCATCTTCTTACTCCATCAAGGTTAAACTCCTTCTTATAGAACTCTCTGCGCTCATCTAGGGTTGATGGACGCATCCCTTTAGGCAGATAATACTCGCCCATATGAACTCACATTTTCTATGAAAAGTCTGAAAACCTATCTAGATTGTTCCAATCTCCCAGCTCTCAATATATTTTTTCTGCTCCTCAGTCATTTCATCTATTTCTATATTCATCGCTCTAAGCTTCAACCTCGCGACACACTCATCAATTTCTTTTGGGACATCATAGACTTTTGGCTCCATCCCAGGGTTCTTGGCTAAATACTCGACGCATAGGGCTTGATTCGAAAAAGACATATCCATAACCTCGGAGGGATGACCCTCAGCCGCTGCTAGATTTACGAGCCGCCCCTCAGCCAGCAAGTAAATCCTCTTTCCATTCTTAAGCCTATATTCGTCGAGGTTTGGGCGGATATTCCTCTTCGACCCAGAGATGCTCTCTAAGTCAGGAATACTTATCTCCACATTAAAGTGACCACTATTTGCGAGCACCGCTCCATCTTTCATCTTAAGCATATGCTCTTTGCGGATGACATTTATGTTGCCAGTTGCTGTTATAAATATGTCGCCTATCTCAGCCGCCTTGTTCAATGGCATTACCTGGAAGCCATCCATAACAGCCTCTAGAGCCCTTATTGGGTTAACCTCAGCTACAATAACATTTGCCCCCATACCCCTAGCCCTCATAGCTATACCGCGTCCACACCAGCCGTAACCACAAACAACAACATTCTTCCCAGCCAGAAGAATATTTGTTGCCCTTAGTATACCATCTATCGTGCTCTGCCCAGTTCCATACCGATTATCAAAGAGATACTTTGTATAAGCATTATTCACTGCTATTATAGGATACTTTAGAGCGCCCCTCTTGGCCATCGCCCTCAAACGTATTACGCCGGTCGTCGTCTCCTCCGTCCCGCCTAAAACGTCTCCTAAAGCCTCTCTCCTCGAAAGATGAATTGTTGTAACGAGGTCTGCACCATCATCGAGGGTTATCATCGGCCTAAAATCTATTACCCGGTTAATGCACCAATAATATTCCTCAGTAGTCTCCCCACGCCACGCATAAACCCTGACGCCCATTTTAGCGAGGGCTGCTGCAACCTCATCCTGTGTTGAGAGGGGATTAGAGCCACATAATGCTACCTCAGCCCCCCCATCCATCAAGGTTTTAACGAGGACAGCTGTCTCCTTGGTTACGTGTAAGCATGCACCAATCCTCAGGCCCTTAAGAGGACTCTCATCCCTAAAACGCCTGGCTATCTGATTTAAAACTGGCATGTGCCCTGAGGCCCACTCTATAAGCATATATCCCCTATCCGCTAAATCTATATCCCTAACCTTAAAGTCTAGCAAGATAGGTCACCATAATCCAATTTATTTTTAGTATATAATCAATCAATGGTTCACGTAACTATTAATGTCTATCTTATCTAGCCAGAACACGCTTAACAACTGGAGGCCTAATTTTCTTAAGAACTCTATATCGGCAGTATGGGCATCTTATGCCAAGCTCTAGCTCACTTGACTTCACAATCGTCCCACATCTAACACACTGATATAATATGGCTTGCTCTTCCTCTCCTACCAAGAGACCTCACCTTACACAAATAAGGCAAGGGATAAACCTTTAATTTAAATCTTACTATTTCTCGGAAACGCCAATAGCATTCATCATTTTTAAGTGTACTTAGAGAATTTAGAGAATTAATTAAAAGACAAAGGTTGGAGTGGAAAATGCAGTATTAGGTCTTCAGCCCGAGTTGTGAGCGGCTTAAGCTCGTGTTGACGTGAGATTCACTAAAAAGTTAACGATTAATACTATGAAAGATTCTTAGAACCGCTACCCATACAATTTCTTTATTGACGCTATATCATTTTCAGGTATAAGTGGAATATTTCGTGTAAACAATGATGTTACAAACTGCACCATTGCAGCTTCCTCCAAGGCTTCAACTATCGCTTCAGCTTCAAGGAGGTTTCTTCCAACACCTATAACACCGTGATTCATGAGTATTAGAGCCTTAACGTCAGTAATGTTCTCGCTAACCAGGTTCGCTAGATCCCTTGTGCCCGGGAGAGCCCATGAAACAACCTTAACCTTTCCTAATATGATCGCAGCTTCAATCGTTGCGGGTTTAATCTCTATTCCTGCAAGGGCAAGCGCCGTCGTTATTGGGTTATGAGTATGAACGATAGCGTTTACGTCATCTCTTCGTCCATATATGGCTGCATGAAATTGAGTTTCGATAGATGGCTTTAGCGTCCCCTTAATAACATTACCATTAAGATCAACTTTCACGAGATCTTTTGGCTTAAGCTTTCCCTTAAATACTCCGCTCGGAGTTATCCAGAATTCTCCTGCCCTTGAAAGGCGGGCACTAACATTCCCGCTTAACGCTGAGATCAAGCCTCTATTAAAAAGTCTCTTCATGACTCTGCATATCTCCTTTTTTAACTCTTCCTCCATAATATTGGAGGGATAAGAGATATTCATAGGGCCACCAAGCAATATTATGCTTGCTTAAAAGTAAACTCTTTCGTTAAAAAAGAATTTATTTTGGAGCGGCGTAATTTATTCTTGCCCCGATGATTGCGATGGGCGGGCTGAGATGTGATGAGCCATTGCAGACATGAGGGGATGTATAGCCAAACAAAAACACATTTATCTTAGATTAAATTAATATGTCTTGATTCCATGGAAAAGGAAAAATCTGAAAGTGGAATTCTCGACACCATTTGCGAAGATATTAAAAGACATGGAAAGATTAGTGATGAAAATTTTGACCGTCTAACAGCAATCTTTGGCTCCCGCTTCATAAAGGCTTGGAGGATTGTTCATGATAACAGGGTTAAAAAGTATATCTTTAAACCTAGTGGGAGAGTCGTCTGGATTGTCGTTGGCAGGGAGAGAGATTATTTAGTTATGCCGGACGCTGGCTTCTGCTCATGTGACGACTTTTATTTCCACGTCATGAGCCGAAAAGCTTACCTGTGCTACCACTTGATTGGGCAAAGGATCGCTGAGGTTCTGGGGAAATACGATGTTATCGAGGAGAGCGATGAGCTCTTTGACTTTCTCATGAAAGAATGGAAAACAGTAATGTCTTAATAGTTAAACACATTATATTCCTATAAATGTTGGGGTATGCTAAATGAGCGCGGGACTATTTGATACATTCAAGATAATTTTACAGGTGCTGATATTAGTCTCTTTTATCTTAGTGCTCCTATACCTCGCATATTGTGAAGGGAGAAGGGAAACCGAGTCATGAAAAGAGGTCGAGCTTTTCCCCTAGTATTCTATGCCCCTCCTAGCCTGAACCCCTCTCCTCCAAGGATGCTTTATCTCACGCATCTCGGTGACAAGATCAGCCCGCTCAATAAGATTCCCAGGCGCATTCCTCCCAGTTAATACGACAGTTGTCGACTCAGGTATATTGCTTAAAAGATCAAGGACATCGCCTAGCTCAACTAACCCAATCGAGACCGCAAGATTTATCTCGTCTAAAATCAGGAGGCGGGGCTTTTGCCTAAGTGCTTTCTTAGCGAAATTGATTGCTCTCCTCGCTAGTATATAATCGATCGGACTCGGTCTCTCTAAATCAACAAACTCCTCACGACCAAATTGGCGTATCTCGTAGTTTGGCGCAAGCCTATTCTTAATCTTATACTCGCCAATATCCTTCCGCCCCTTCATAAACTGGACTATTATAACCTTATATCCGTGCCCAACAGCCCTCAAGGCGAGCCCGAATGCCGTAATAGACTTGCCCTCACCATTGCCGGTATATAAGTGAATGAAGCCCAACCCAGACCACCAAGAAGCACATATAGCCTTAGCACTCTAAGACTTAAAAAGATTTAGCCATAAAAATGCCACTTGCTCTATGGCAAAATGGTCACACCTAAGGGAGCAAGGCAACTTCATGAGATGGAAGAAGAGTGAGCCCACACAGCCTTAACAATAACAGTATTATTAATGGTGAAACAGAAAGCTACTAGAAATTGTTTGGGTGGTAGCCCGGGGGAGATTCGAACTCCCGTCAGCGGGTCCAGAGCCCGCCATGCTTGACCGCTACACCACCGGGCTTCATTCACCAATTATGAAATTGTTGATCTGGGTCTTATTTCCTTTTTGGGTTATCAACCTGGCAGACGCGCTATCAATTCTTTTCTTTTCTGTCTTACACTTAGAACCGTATCAGATACGGTCTTTAATATATTTTCAGCCTCGAGGCTAGAGACATCTTCTACACGTAACGCTTTAATAGCATTATAATATACCTCGCTTGGGCTCATCTTTAACTCGCCTAAGTGCTTAAGGATAGTTGCATAATCGAATCTTACATTCTCAATAGTAGACGCTACATAAACGTAGCTTTCGAGGGCATCAACCAGCGTATGAAAGATGTAGTTAGCTGCCTCCGCTAGGGAGAACTCCAAAAGATTATTCACTCTAGCTTTTAATCCCTTTAAGAAGAGTTCACGTCCATAATAATTAAGTTTAGCGCCGAGCTTTGGATGAGCGTCTTTGGGTAATGGCGACATGGCTTTAGTAAATTTCATGATCCCCTCCCAAGCTGAGATAAGTGACTCAAACATCGACTTCACGTCACTTTTACTCAACCTGCCAAAACCCGTGACCTCAATATAGCTTTTATAAGCAGTATACATATCAAGGCTTCTACATGCATCCTCAAGTTTCTTAATGAATAAGCTGCTAAGAATTAGTTCTCTCCCAGCCTCCATCAAAATCTTTGAAATAGCCCAGAAGCTCCTTATAGAATTCACCTTGGCACTACGGTAATCACCTCTATTGAGCGCGTGTCTGGCCCGACTTAAATAGGAGTCAGCCTCAAAGAGATGAGATTCCGTTCTAAGCTCGACCCTCTCAGGCTTCCAATAAATCCTCGACATCAGATTCTTAGCCCTTGTTAACGAGCCATCCCGATCGAATAAAATCTGCAACTCATAAAGTTTCTGATCGATCTCTGGCGGTATTTTTGCAATCCAATACCTTGAAATATGATCTAAATCTAAGAGGCAGCCATTAACCTCAATCCTCTCAACATAATCATAGTCATAATCCTTATTCTCAACTACAAGCAAGTCAACATCGCTAGCAGGAGTAGCATCACCACGACTCCAACTACCAAATAAACCAAACCCAAGAACAACTTCACGAGCCTTTAAATCCTCAATAATCCCACCTAACACCCCACTAAGACTCCCAGGAAGCACGCCAGCACACTCCTTAACACAACTAAAATATCAATAAAGATCTACTGATAAGCTTTACCAGCCGCCAAAAAGTATTTATAGACGAAAAAACGAATATTTAATCGGAGTCCGCGACGGCGGCGTCAACGCAGATAAAAAAGGAGGCTATTATGCCTCCTAATGAAGCGTTGACCTCCAGTTGCGGACACAAAAATGCGGGCCTTAGCCCAAAAAAGCTAAGGTCCAAGGTAGGCCCAGCACCACCCGCAACCAAAATTTTGCGACCGCTCCCCAACTCCGGTTGATCCTGCCGGACCCCACCGCTATCGGGGTGGGACTAAGCCATGCGAGTCGGCGCCCTCCGGCCACCGGGGAGGGCGCGGCGGACGGCTCCGTAACACGTAGCTAACCTACCCTCGG
>Ga0209394_1000238_pt1 | contig 49933 bp, 54 predicted proteins | sample JNZ201metaG_FD_184122 | JGI IMG/M metagenome (GOLD analysis project Ga0209394, IMG submission 184122) | Hot spring microbial communities from Jinze hot spring, China to study Microbial Dark Matter (Phase II) - JNZ 20120812A (SPAdes) (version 3) ...
TTGGGAATGAGCAAGCAAACCTTTTACAAATACTTTGTTGACATAGAGCGATACGGAATTGTGATACCATCCAGAAGAATAGGTAAAGCTACGCTTTACAAGATCAACCCAGAGAATCCGTTGGTAAGGATGCTCAGAGAATATGAAACACAGCTTTCTCTACAAATAGCAGAACAAGAAGCAGAGAAGATGAAGAAGCCGATAGAAGCAATATAACTTCATACTTGTTTTTCCTTCATAAACTCTTACTTCATCCCAAAAGAGACGGTCAAATGTCTTTGCTAAAGCGAATTGTTGACAGCTGCATGCAGAAGGTTTCTGGGTTAAAAGAGCATTGCGAAAGATGCCTTAGAACTGAGAGGTGGGGTGGAAGCGTTGTTCTAATGGTTGCGGATGCAACCTTCACTTCAATAGGCTTAAACTATTTTACCGCTGTTGTTCAAAAGGTTGAGGAATTCAATAAGAAGTTTGTTGAAAATGGGAAAATCAAGAATCTTAAAGAACTTGCCGAAGCAGATATTGATGAGTTAAGAAAAGTGTGGAGAAATAAGAGGTCATGGATTATCGCTAAGAACATAGCGTCTTATCTATCAACCCTAAGCCAAGATGATAAGTTGGCGTTGAGGACTTGGGCGAGAAATGCTAAACTTGAAAATTGGAGGGAAGATCCAATTGGTAAACTCAAAGGCGTAGGCTTAATCACTTTCCAATACTTGAGAATGATGGGTGGTATAGATACTGTAATGCCTGATAAGATGGTTAAAAGTGTGGTAAATGAGATTTTAGTTAAAGCAGGCTTAAAGCCTGTTAAGATGAAAGGAAAGCTGAAGAAGTTGCTTTGACTTGCGAATATAAGCCTATAGAGCTTTGCTGGATGACATGGCTCATTCAGCCAGAGGGTTTAACAGCAGTTTCTGAATAATTAACTTTTATAGATGTTTCACGGTGTTTCCCTACGGGTAGCTGATGAGTTTGGCTCCGCCATTGGGGTGGAATCGGAGCGCAGATTCAGGATGATGCGGACCCAGGATGTGGGGATTTTCCGTTGACTCCGAAAGCCACCTATGAAGCTTTAGCAAAGGTGGAACGGATAGTTACAAAAAGTTAACTATCCGACAACGGAAAGATGATAAGAATGGAGAAGTATCCAAGTTCTTGTAAGGCAGTAGACCACCAACCCTCGAGTGGCTTATAAGTTTTATTGAACCCAATGGTATAGTGGGCCGGGTCGGACTTGAACCGACGACCACCACCTCGTAAGGGTGGTATCCTACCAGACTAGACGACCGGCCCTTGCAGTCCACTACCTAAATACTTCCTCCGTTTTTAAAAGCATTACTCTATTTGAGGGAGCTTCTCCCCATCTAAAGACTAGGTATAGGTCTACGTTTTCAGAATCTATCTATAGATATGATCTCCGATAGAGGCTTCCTCGGCCCAGGTTCTTCAAAATCTTGATCTTTAGGATATCCGAGTGGTGTTATTGCGACAACGTTGACGTCCTCAGGTATTCCGAGAAGCTTCTTAACTTTGTCGTTGCTGAAGGAGCCTATCCAACATGTCCCTAAACCCTCTGCTCTGGCTGCTAGAATCAAGTGTGTGAATGCTATGGATACGTCGACTAACATGCTTAAATCTCCCATGTACTCTCCTCTATTCCAATGTATGTTGTATCCACAGGCTACTATGATGATAGGCGCTTCTGCGATGAACGTCTGATCGTGGCATGCAACTGCCAGCTTCTTCTTCAATTCTTCGTTTTTAACGAGTATGAACTTCCAAGGTTGGCGGTTTGAACCCGAGGGGGCTATTCTAGCAGCCTCTAAGATTCTCATTAAGACATCGTCTGGTATTGGGTCGGGTTTATAGGACCTAATACTTCTACGTGTTCTAACCACTTCGTAAAAATCCACATCAACCACCTGTATTGAAGTATCATGTGGATAGATAAGTATTTCAGGTTTGTGCAGACCCATCTCTAGATGCCTGACTTTAAAGTAATTCTTTAATTTCGAGTCGAACGTATTAGGTTTCACGACGCTGGAATAGAAGTTTGAGGATTGACCCGCTATGTCTACAACTTGGAAGCGTAAAATTGAAATAGCCGACCAGATTATGGTGGCGGGACAGTTGGCGGCTACACTTGAAGTCTGCGGCTGGCCTAAGCCTGGAAACGTCCATAGAACTTCAGATTTTCCAGATACTAGGTTTGAACACTTTATAGCTGGTTCAATATCCCTCGGCCCAGTATTATGGGAGACTGCGTTTAAAGCAGTCTCTCTAAAGCTCGGTGAAACATCCGAAGTGAAGATTGGAAGTTTGATTAAACGAGCAGTGCTAAACGTAAAGGCTTGGCACAGAGGTGGAAACACACATTTAGGCGTCATACTCCTATTCATACCTATGGCCGCCGCAGCTGGGATGACGCTTGCAGCGAGTAGTAACATTCACATCCCCGACTTCCGTGAAAACTTCGCCAGAATTATGGAGTCTACAACATGCGAAGACGCTACTGAAGTGTATGATGCAATCTCTCAAGCAGGTCCAGGGGGGATGGGTCAGGTCTTAGGCGGAAAAGCACCGGATTTACAGAATAGCGAGGCGGAAAGACTTCTTCTAGAGGGGAATTTAACGCTGTACGATGTTATGGAGGTTGCAGCTGAATGGGATACTATAGCTAGAGAGCTTGTCAGTTCTCTACCTATAACTTGTACCGTGGGCTTTCCAATCCTTCAAACGCTATACTCAGAGTCTAAAGATATAAATGTTGCAACAGTTCACACCTATTTAAAACTGCTATCTCTATACCCAGATAGCTTCATAGCTAGAAAAGTTGGATTAAAATATACGTCAAACGTAGCTGAAGCCGTGAAGATAGGCATGAAAACCGCTGAAGAGATATCAGAGAAAGCTAGTAAGATACTTCAACTCGGCGGTCTCAAGACCCCAGAGGGACGGAGAGAACTCTTTAAATTCGACGTAGAATTGAAGATGAAAAAACTAAATCCAGGTACGACAGCAGACTTAACAGCATCCTCTCTAATGTTGGCTATTCTAAACGGTCTACGCTTCTAAAACCACCATACCGACAAACGAGGGGTCCATATGAATGCGAAGCATGTGGCTTTGATTTCAACAATGACTGCTGTGTACGTGGTATTAAGCTACCTACCCGGCTTTCCCGTAATAGGGATAAGCGGTGCTAAAATCGGAATGATTTCAGGAATAGCGCCAATTTACGGCTTCATCCTAGGTCCAACGCTCGGCGCACTGACTACGCTTCTCGGAGCCTTCATCAACCGTATTTTAACAGGAGCTAGTTTATTTGAGTGGCTTACCCTACCATCCATGCCTCTTTCGGCTTTCACCGCTGGTGTACTTTCAAGAAGCCGCTTAAACGGTGTAGCAGGTTGGAAGATTTCAGCAGTAGTCTTAACAGCTCTGATAATTGCTTGGTATTTAACCTATGTAGGCCAAGCCGTACCAATATTTGCAATATTGCATTGGTTTGGTCTTATAATAATCTTGGTCTTACGTTCAAAGCTTGCTGAATTCTTCCACAGCAATGTAAAAAAGAAACTGTCGCTTTCAATATTGCTGTGTAGTTATTCGGCGACTGTAACCAGTCACATGTATGGTTGTTTAGTATTCATATCAGTAGCTGACCTCCTCCTTATAAACGTGTCAAATCTTCCTTCACTCTTCATAATGCTAATTCCTATTGCTGCGTTTGAGAGAATAATATTCACACTAATGTCTACGGTTATAGGTATACCATTGTGTTTAATGCTTAGAAACAGCATTGTCTCAAACATTAAATAGGCACGTCTTGTCCAGTTTATAGGAGTAGGAGTTCTGCCTCTTTCAACGTCCCTCTTACTGGGTCGACTTCTAAACCGAAAGATTCTAAGGCTGTTACACCCAATATGACTTGGTCTTTGTCTTCTCCCATAATTACAGTTACGGTCCTCCTTCTTCCCAGAATTTCCACTCCAACTTCACTTATATCCCTTTCAACGTATCCACCAAATGCCCTAAACCTCCTCCTCTCAATCGGCTTAATATCCAACTCTTCAAGTCTCCTTCTAGGTATAACACTGTATATGGCTCCTGTATCCACTATACCCTCTATCTCAGCAATCTTTATGGGGGAGAGTGGATTAAAAACACCAAATTTAACCTTAATGAATCCCAAGGGTCTCAGTCCTCATTATTGTCAACATTGATTTAAGGATTTTGTTGAAATCGTCGCAACTCTACGCTATGGCAATTTTTAAGACCTTTTCCCAAGCATCCTTTTCCTCTGTCTACTTACTCCTGCTACGCGGTTCAAATTTAAATCGAAAACTTCAAAATTACATAGTCAGAGTACATCCAAAGGTAAAACTAGGTTAAGTCAACCCGTATTTAATAGGATCTTGCGGAAGCATATGTATGATTTAAATCTATAAGAAGTGGAAAACTACTCAGGTACTGATATGAGAGTTGAATGGTATAAGAAGACACTCTTAAACATACATTTCGACCATCATGTTGGACCCAATACCCCTGTAGGGGGTGGAGCAGATCCAGATGAGATCGCCTCTTTAATAGCTCCCGTAAAACCAGGCTTTATACAGTACCATTCTAAAGGACACCCAGGATGGACGAATTATCCAACAAGTTTGGGAGGGACTCCTCCAAGCCTCGTGAAAGATGCTTTAGCAACGTATAAGAAGGCCTCTGAAAAACTCGGTGTGAAATTCACGGTCTACTACAGTGGGTTGAAAGATGAGTATGCTGCTAGAGAACACCCAGAATGGCGTAGACGTAATGTGGAGGGGGGTTTCATAGGGGAAGATGTTTTATGTCCTAACAGCGGTTACGTTGAATCAAGGGTTTTACCACAGCTTAAAGAGATAATTGAAAAATACAACCCCGACGGCTTCTGGTTCGACGGAGACTGTTGGAGTGTTGCTCCATGCTACTGCGACTCATGTAGAAAAATGTTTATGAGTATTCACGGCGTAGAACCGCCTAAAAATCCACAAGACCCACTGTGGAAAGCGTGGATGGCATTCCACAGAAAGAGTTTTATAAACTACCTGAGAAAGTGTGCAGAGTTCATCCATAAGCTTAACCCTAACTGTCTATTTACAAGCAACTGGTCTTTCACAATGAGAATGCCAGATGAACCTCTAGAGTTCATAGACTGGGTGTCTGCAGACATATCTCCAACGCATGGTCCTCTACAGGCAAGCTTCGAGGCAAGGTTCTTGTCAACCAGAGGTAAACCGTTTGATCTAATGACGGCTTTACAGGCTTTCACCTGGGGCAATACTACACCCTACCCCAAGTATCCAATACATCTCTTCCAAGAAGGCGCCGTAATCATGGCTAATGGAGGAAAGTGGTTCATATGGGTTAACCCGCTCGAAGACGACTCTCTTCAGCCTTCACATATGCGTACAGTAGCTAAATGCGCAGATTTCGCGTATACAAGAGCTGAAGCCTTTGAGGAATCTGAGCCTTATCACGAGGTCGCCCTACTACATTCAGCTTTAAACTTCTACGAGACAGGTAACGGACTTTACGATTATGGGAGAGTTTTAGACCCCCTCAGGGGTGCCCATAAAGCACTGCAGGAACTACATTACCTATTCGACATAGTCGACGAGAAAACCCTACTCGCTAGATTAAACAGCTATAAGGCTGTAATTCTAACTGAACAATCCTTCATAGATGAAACAACAGTAGAAGCCCTAATGGAGTTTACAAGGGGAGGAGGCGTTCTAATAGCCACTGGGAAATCTCTCGTCAACAACGTAGATAAAGCCCTAGAGTTATTCGGTTTAAAACATTTAGAGTTTAATGCCATATCCAGAGGATGGATTCCATTCAGAGGGGAGAAGATACTGATAAATAAACCTTGGCATAGGCCTCTACTTAATGAAGCAGTTCAAATACTCCCCCTCTCAACATCGGAAAAAGAGGCTTTAGACAGTGAAACTACCGCAGCCTCGATGAACAAATACGGCTCTGGAAGAGCAGTATACATAGCTTCAGACATCTTCGGAGCATACTGGTTTGAGCAGTATCCAAAAATAAGGGAGATCATAGGGTTTATCCTAGACCATGTTGTCGCTAAATCGCTCGAGTTGGAGGCTCCTCCGACAGTGGAAGTTGTTCTGAGGAGAAAGTCGGATTCATTGCTACTCCACTTCTGCAATCTATCCGTTTACAAGGACCTTTCGGGGAATTCCTTCTACGTAGAGGACATACCTCCAATAAAAGGGCTAAAGTTCAAACTTAAGCTTAAAAAGAAACCCGTAGAATTGAGACTAATTCCCCCGGAATCCTCTATTAAATGGAGGTATGTGAGCAATATCCTAGAAGCTGAGCTTGAAGAACTTAAAATACACTCTGCCGTGAAGATCTGCTTTTAGACTCAACTATATCTATATACCGCCGCTGAAAGGGTGTTCGTGTATGAGGTCGTACTTAGTTGAGGTAGATTTTGATGCAATTAAACAGCGTTTCGATGCCTTTTGGAAGCGTGAGGTTTTAGATAGGCCTTTAATCCACATAACCGCTCCTAGGAAACGTCGAGTGTACGTGGAGATTCCAACCGTTAAGACGCTTGAAGATAAATGGATAAATATAGACTATATTCTCAAACGGCTTGAACACTACTTTGAAAACACCGTCTTCCTAGGCGATGCTCTTCCACAGTATTGGCCAAACTTAGGCCCTAATTCTCTAACCGCTTTCCTGGGAGGTGAATTGACGTTTCTCGATGAGGAGACCTCGTGGGTGAAGCCTTTCGTAGATGACTTGAAGAACTATGAGCCTGTTCTCAACGAGTCTAACAAGTGGTGGAGAACTATGAACAGTATCTTAGATGCAGTCTGTAGAGTTGCAAAGGGGAATTTCCTAGTCGGTATTCCAGACCTACACTACGGTGGAGATGCTTTAGCCGCTATGATTGGAACGCAGAAGCTTGTGAGGGCATTGTACACTCAGCCTAATGAAGTTAAGAGGCTTATTGGGAGGATAACGGAAATATGCATACAGGTGTTTGAAGCGTACTACAGTAAAATATCTAAAGTCCAGGAGGGCTCTATAAGCTGGATACCAGCCTACTCCAGAGGTAGGTTTTTCCCGTTACAGGACGATTTTTCAGGGCTTGTATCTCCTAAAATGTTCAGAGAATTCTTCCTAGAGGAGCAGATAATTCTCTCGGAACACTTAGACAATTCGATATTCCACTTAGACGGACCTATGGCTTTAAACAACCTAGACATACTGCTTAAAGTAGAATCTATAGATGGTATTCAATGGGTTCCAGGTGCCAGTGCACTACCGATGTCTAAATGGGTGAATGTATGCCGTAGAGTGTTGGAAGCTGGCAAATGCCTTCAAATATCATGCGAACCATGGGAAGTGGAATTCCTACTATCCAAGCTTAAACACGAAGGCCTATTCCTCCAAACCTGGTGCCACAGTGAGGAAGAAGCACAGAGAGTATTGAAAATAGTAGAAAAATGTTGAAAGGGTTAAACCTAAACCATGAAAGTATCACTGCAGGTTTAAGTCAGTTCTTCCAGCAGCTCCCCAAAGCCTTGTAACGATCAATTCTAATCCTTCTGGCTTTCTCTCTGAAAGCCACAGTTCAGAGTATAAACGGGCTAATGCAATGTGGTCTGAAACTGTCGCTTTCCCTCTGAGCTTATTTAAGCCAACCTCAATACTCCTCCTTATGAATTCGAGGTCTTTAGGTAGAGCAACGTCTTTCAAATCTTCTAGAAGTCCTCCCCAGTTTTTAACGATCTGCTCTAGCCTTTCACGTCCAATCCTCCTCAGAAGAGGCGTAGAATATAACGCATGTTTGAGAATATCCGAGACTTCTCCACGTCCGAATAAGAGCCTCGCTTTCAACACGTCTTTAGATTCTCCAGTTAGCGCCATCCACTTCTCCTCCCATTCTCCAATGCCCTCAGCGATCTCCATGGATGCGAGTATCAGTGGATTCAGAAATGAAAATAGACATTCTTCTCCATCGTCTCCCCAAGCCGTCACCATGAAGCCTAGGATGCCCTTCTCTCTAGCAGCTATAAGGAAGTTTCTAAGGTTTGCAATAGCTACTTCGATATTTGGGTAGAATCTGTCCCAGTTTGAAAGCCCTGGACAAGCCACTTGTTCAAGCCCTCTACTCTTAAAAATATCTATCTTCCTCCTAAAGTGGTCTATAGACTCTGGGCTGTAATCCCAGTTGGCAATTATACTATCTCTCCATATGTCGCTTTGAAGCACTTCAGCCCACTTCTCCCTATCCCCAGCTAAATACATTCCAGATATCATATCTCCCCACAGTAGCGGGATTTTCTCATGGCTTCTAGCTATTTCAACAAGTCTCTTATGGTGTCTCTCGTAGAGGCTTGGGCCTTCAAACTTCCACGTCTTATTCAGACTCACTCCTCTTCCAAGTGCCCAAGTCTCATCTCCACCTATATGCACATACTTTGACCGTGTAAGTTCTAAAGCCTCATTTAAAAGTCTGTATGCAAATTCTCTCGCCTCCTCATTACTTACATCTAAACAACCCTCCATAGGTCTATGCCACTCGCTGAACCGTCTAAACTCAGGTATTGAAAGTATATGCTCCATGTGTCCGCACAACTCTAGAGATGGGAAGACTTCAATACCGAGCTTTTCACCGTAGTCTACTATGGTATTCCACTCTCCTTCCGTTAGCCTACCCCTCAATATACCGATCTGGGGATAGCTTTTCCACGGGAATAGGTCTTCAACGTAAACTGCAAAGTAGTTGTATTTGAGCAGGTAGAGCCATCTAATGATCGACTTAAATGTCTCAACTTTTGGAACTCCTCCTCTAGCTATGTCTAAATGGAATCCTCTAAATTTAAAGAAGAAACCCTCTTCAATAGTAACCTCTGGAATATGTCCATCACCCTGCAGTATAAGCTGTATGAGCGTAGCATAGAATACTTTTTCGTCACCCCAAACTTCGACAAACCCCTCTTTGACTTTAACACCAGTCCCATCACGGTCGACTTTGACTATTCTCCACCCGCCCACAGGTACTTTAAACTCTTCACCTATGAATTTCGGGAAGTTTTCGAAACCGTCGAATTTAAACCATTTACCTGTAAACTCCAGCCTCTTAGGTTCTGGAACTACGTATACTCTTTCCACGAGATAAGTATTCTCAAGCATGGTGATATAAGTATTTACGTCGTTCGACGTCTAAAAATGAAAGTGGGGAATTGAAATCTACTTAGCAACTATCATGGTTAAAGTGCTTCTAACCTTATTTATCCTACGTATTCTTACAGTCACTATCTCTCTAAGCTTCTCCATAGTGTCAGCATGTGGGGGTTGCAATAACCCTTTCCACCCGGGCGATTATGTCGTAGACTCCATAGACTATGTATGCCTCCTTGACATTCTCCATATTTTTAAGAGCGTTTAAAACCTCCTCCTCCGCACCTATTTCGGAATTTATAAGTACAAACGCCTGAGGCATAAAACTCTCTCACCGAATTAAATATAAGCGTTGAAGACGCTAAAAAGAATTTTCCTCAAACTATAGGGATTTTACGCAAGTTCAAGCTTTCTAAGTCTAACCCCAAGCCTATCCAGGGTATATCCACACTGTCTACATTTCAACTTTAGAAGTTGCTTTGTAGTCGTCTTTGCCTTCCTCCTCTGCTCTGGGAATTTCTGACCACCATATCCATGAAGCTCCCATTCATGGTGTCTAGCTCCGCGACGTAAAGAATTCTCCTTCCCCTTACGGTATATCGACACAGTATGTGGTGTCTTAGCATTACACTTAGGGCAGTAGGTGTTAATGACTTTTGGAGCTTTCAAAGTCCTCAGCCTCCAATAGATGGATGGATAAGTAGTATATAAGCTTAGCTTCTTCTCAAGTAGAAGTTGAGGATTTTAAGCAACCTACTGTTGACCTCAGATGGAGAGCCAAAGCCGTTAACGACCACCGTTCGGCCGATGAGTCCCCTGAAAGATATTTCAAGAAGTTTCTCTCTAACCTTCTCCAGAAAATCCAGTTTTTCATATCTATCCCTTTCTCTAGACCTCGTTAAGGCCTCCTCGGCGGTGATATCAATAACCAAGATCAGGTCAGGCTTTTCAATATTCCTCTCAAACCTTAGAATTCTATCTTCTGATATACCTCTAACTGTCTGATAGCATACATTACTTTCAGTCCACCTTCTCGCGAGTACGTAGTGGTTTCTCTGGTTTAGCCAACTTTTGACATCATTATTGTATTGGGCTCGGTCTAGACTCCATAGAATCCACGCGTGCTCCTCTGAAATCTCTCCACTAAGTTTGACGTTAACATCTTTAACACCTAGATATGAGCCGACCAACGATCCTAAGAGGGTTCTATAGCTTGGTAGAGAGATGGGAAATACTTCACCTTTAAGCTCGAGTAAGAAGTCCATCAACGATTTGACGCCTGGGGTTCTCCTGGGGTTAAAACACTGAGTTTCTTTGCCTGATTTATCGATACCTGTTACAACGATGAAAAAACCCCTCCTAGGAGTTTTAACAGGGTCTAGAAGCCCCCTTAAAGCCTTGGAAAACTCTTTTTTTAAAACGGTTGGGACTTCCATACGCTCAACTTCCCTTTCAACCTCCGCGTTAAAAGAGTCGTTTAGGTCTACAATACGTTCAATTCTTCTCAGGGCTTCATTGACTAAGGTTGCGTTGAAAATCAAAGCAGCTCCTCTACCTAATACCAGGTTAACATATATATGGCTATTTTTCAAGATATATTTTAGGTTTGAGATTTGTCTCTTCGAGAATACTGGGGTTTCATTAAAGACCCAATATATGGCTATATAAAGATCTCAGAATCCGAGAAAGCGATTATCGACACCAAAGTCTTCCAGAGGTTGAGGAGGATAAGGCAACTTGCAGGGTCGGAATTTGTCTATCCTGCGGCGAATCACACGAGGTTTGAACACAGCCTAGGGGTCATGTATTTGGCAGGCTTTTTCGCAGAAAACTCTATGGTTGAGCTGTCTGAAGAAGACCGTGTGCTTCTACGTGTAGCCGCCTTGCTTCACGATATAGGTCACGGCCCTTTTTCACACGTTTATGAAGGGCTGCTTGTGAAATACAAGGGTAAGACGCATGAAGACATGACTAAGTGGATAATAGAATGCTCAACATTATCTGATGTTTTAAAGAGCCTATCATACGACGTCGTGAAAATAGCCGCTCTAGCAGTAGGAGAACCCATAGGCGATAAACCGTATTTAAGCCAACTCATCAGAGGGCCTGTAGATATAGACAAGATGGACTTCATAGTAAGAGACAACTATCATACTGGAGCTGGCTATGGGTTTGTAGACGTCTTCAGAATACTGTACACTATGGATGTTTTAAATAACGAACTTGCCGTAGATGCTACAGCCATTTCAGCACTTGAGACGTTTATAGTAGCTAGAATAGAGTCTTTCAGGTCTATATACTTCCATAAAGCTTCAAGGGCGGTTCAAATAATGCTTCTTAAAGCTATGGATGCTGCTAAAGACAGCATCGGGCTTCTAGATTTCAACACTCCAGAGGAGTATTTAGCTATGGATGATTACACCGTATGGACCGACCTTACCCGTTCTGAAGAAGCAAAGCCGATAATAGCCGATATTATGGAGCGTAAACTCTTAAAATGCGTATATGAGAAAACACTTTTCATGGAATCCTCTCTTGTAAGCTCTCTATTAACGAATGAATCTGTGAAAGTTAAGCTTGAGGAGGAAATAGCCTCCGAAGCCAAAGTGCCGCGTGACGATGTTTTCATCGATTCACCCAGTCTTCCCTCAGTATCATACCGCTACTCTTCTGGCTCGGAAGTTATGGATATACCGTGTTTTAAGAGGGATGAGAACGGTAGGAAAATTCCTCAACGACTTACAGTGCTATCTAGGCTTTTAGATATGATGAGAAACGTTATGAACCTGGTCCGAGTGTACTCTAGGGAGGAGTATAGAAAACCCGTAGCTAAAGCCGCCGAGAGAATATTCGGTAAACCAACGATCTCTGAGATGGTTTCATACTAGTCTCGTCAAGTTTATATTATATTTAACCCTTAAAAATGGAGGCATCCTAATGATCAGCCGTGAAGAAGCCCTCAATATGCTTAGAAAATACGTTAAGAATGAAAATTTTGTTAAACACTGTATTGCTGTTGAAGCGATTCTACGTAGAGTAGCGAGATTATTGGGTGAAGATGAAGAACTTTGGGGTTTAACCGGTATTCTACACGATGTAGATTATGAGCTGACTCAAAAAGAGCCTAATAAGCATGGATTAGTAGCTGAAAAACTTATAGGAGGAATAGTTCCTCTAGAAGTGTTAAAAGCGATAAAGTCCCATAATTATGAAAATACTGGTTTTAAACCTGAATCTAAACTCGATAAAGCCCTAATCGCATCCGATGCTGCTTCAGGTCTTCTCATAGCCTGTGCACTGGTGATGCCCTCTAAGAAGATAGAGGAGGTTCAGATTCAAACAGTACTTAGAAAGTTTAAATCGAAAGACTTTGCTAGAGGCGTAAACAGAAACCGCATAATGTTGTGTGAAGAAATAGGGTTAACTCTAGAAAGCTTCCTACGAGAGGCCTTAGAAGCTTTAAAAGGAATTGCGCCTCAACTAGGGCTATAAATGATGTGGTCTACTACTTTTGAATCCAATTTTCAACTCTACTAGAGATGAAGACAATCTTAGAAGTTAAGTAACCACTTCTCTAATGCATTGATTTAGAGTCTCCAATATGCTTCGAAAGTATTTCTGAGTATACTCCTCCTCTAGGTTTATAGAGAGTAGAGTCATTAAGCCCGTTTCAGAAGATACCCTCTCGGCAAATATCCTACCCTGAACTTCACCCTTCCAACCGAGTAAAGTTGTACTCCTGGAAGGCCCCTCCAATTCCTTCATGGAGAATATTAGCGTTCCCAGTCTAAAACCATGCTTCGATAAGAGGATGATTAAGGCATTGTCAAGCTTTTCTACGTAGATGTAGATTTTTAATCCTTCTAAGTCTAAAACCTTTGTAGAACTTTTTGGCTGAGTATTCACATTGTAAACATAGCATTAAACGTATATAACTATTTTGTGAAATCGAACAGACTGTAGTTTAAACCATGTTCATTACATATCCGTTTAACCCTATCGTGTAGCATTCTCAAGTACTGTGAATTGGGTTTAAGCATCATAGGGAGTTTTTCCGCAAGTTTCGGCTTGTATTCGTCTAGAAAAGGCTTCATACCGTCTAAAACCCACCTTCTAAGATTTAGTTTATCCACTATAAGCTCACTCCCAGTTTCAGAAGCAACTTCTACGACTTCATGTATACTTTCCTCTGAGTCGTTCAGCTCCGGAATTATGGGTCCTAGGAAAAGCCAAGTTTCAACCCCTTCTTCCGAAAGTCTTTTCAGTGCTTCAGCCCGCTCTGAGGGTTTAGAAGCTCTAGGCTCCATAAGAGACGCTAGGTAATCATCCATGGTCGTAATCGTCAACCCCACGTCGAAGCCTCCGAGCGTGATTAAATCTAAGTCTCTAAGAACCAATTTAGACTTCGTTTGTATTGAAACCTTAAAACCTCTCTTGACTAGAACTTCTAAGCACTTCCTACTAAGCTTTGTTACTTCTTCAATCTGTTGATAGGGGTCTGTAACTGTACTTAAACCCACGATGCCTTTGGGTTTTCTCAAAGCCTCTTTTGCAAGTACTTCAACTAAGCCTCTCTTAATTAAGACAAACCTTCCCCATTTTAGAGCTTTAACTTCGTCTCTAAGTGTGGCTTTAGCATAGCAATATATACATCCGTGGCCACAACCAACGTATGGATTTAAGCTGTAGTCTAGACCTGGAAGTGCGCTTTTTGAAAGGGCGGTTTTACACTTGACGTATCCGTATTCGATGGATGTTAACTCCACTCCTTCTCCTCGGAAGGAATTTGAGTTTGCTCTATCTTTTTAAGTTGACGCTTATACATCTCAATCATTTCGGATACTGTCGTAGAGTCTTCTGGTGACTTATCATCTCTAAATCTTACGAGTCTTGGAAATCTTATGGCTAGCCCTGAACCGGGTCTTATAGCATCCATGCCGCAGGTGTGCATAGGGCTTAGGGTAATTTCATCCCCTATCACTTCTAATACGATGGCTGGAGTAAACCAGTAATCAGCCTTCATTATCGTTTTAACCCTAGGATGCGGGTCTTTCCTCATGTAGGATTTAAATATTTCAGGAAGCTTAGCTAGATCCTCGTCTGTGAAACCACTGCCAAGCTTACAGACGGTTTCAAACACGTCTTCATCCGGGTTATATGCAGCCATGAGAAGAGCGCCATAGGTTCCAGCTCTCTTACCTTTACCTGCAAAAGCCCCTACAACAGTCAAATCTACAGTGTCTGTCATCTCAGACCTGTAGCTTCTCTTCCACTTTATCCAAGCCCATCCTCTTTTACCAGCCTCGTAGAGACTACCGGGAGATTTACATAGCAATCCCTCACTGCCTTCTTGAACAGCCTTATGGAAAAACCTCTCAATCTCAGAAGGGTCTTTTGAAACTATGTACTCTGCCAACTTAACCTTCGCAGTTTCTCCAACGACATCTTTAAGTTTCTCCCTACGCTCAGAGTAAGGTCTAACGGTTAAATCTTCCCCATTAACATAAAGCAAGTCAAACACAAAATATACGACTGGGACTTCTTCAACCATCTTTTCAACGTCGTATTTACGGCCCCTCCTATGTGCAACTACTTGGAATGGTAGAAGCTCTCCAGTGTGGGGGTCTACTGGAACGCATTCACCGTCTAAGATGGCTTCTTTAGCTTTAACAGCATCTCTAAGGGCTTCAACTACATCTGGAAACTGCTGCGTGAGGTTTTCCTGTCTCCTTGAGAACAAGATTATCTCACTGGGGGAAATGTGAGCTTGAATTCTCAAGCCGTCATACTTATACTCTGCGTAGCATTCTCCACCTATCTTCTCTAAAATCTCCTCTATAGTTGATAATCTCTCTGCCAATTGAGGCTTTATGGGTCTACCTATGGTTACCTTAAAGTTTTTAATGGCTTCAAAACCACCTTCAGCCAGCGTTTTAGCCACAAGCCCTATGTCACTAGACAGGTTGTAAGCTCTCTCTATTACCTCTCTAAACTCCTTGCCTCCGCAGAATGCAATCGCTAAAGCATCTAGAATGGTCATGTCAGCTATTCCGAGTCTAAGCCTACCTTGAGCTATCCTAAGGATATACTTCGCCTCTTTAGGCTCTGAATTCGTTAAAAGCCCAGCTAAGTATTTAATTTTAAGGTCTTGAGCGCCTTTACCGGTGGCTCTACATATTTTCTCCAAAGTACTGTAAACCTTATCAACTGTTAAAGGCTCTCTGAAAAACAGAGTTCTAGATTTACGATTGGACAGGATGTTTTCACCCGTCTGACCAAGGTCGCCAGTCTTCTTTAAATCTTCAACTATACTCTCCTCTTTAACACCAGTTGCTAGCGATAACGCTCTTACAGCCAATTTCTCCGCCAATCCAAGCTCTAAGCCTATAAAAGGCGGATAAATTTCACCCAGTGTTAAAAAAACCACTTTATCTATATCATTGCTAGGTGTTTCCTTGAAAAGCTTCACTAGAATATCCGTCATTTCAAGCCTTTTAGTAGTCGATTCAAGGCTTTCGAAGACTTCTACAAGCCTTCTAAACAACATGTTTCTCTAAGAGGGGAGAGATTGCTTCAAATTTTTAAACTTTAGCAAGTAGCTCATCAACAATTTAAATGTGAAGGCATTAACTTTTTAACACGTAATCTTTAAACGACAATTTTTAAACGGTTCTACTGATGTACTACTGTTAAGATTTATCTTAAACAATTCTACATTTTAAAGTATTAGAGATGGCTTCTCCAGGGCTATCTAGTCTAAGCCGTGTTGAGAGGCTTTCAACTGGAATAGAGGCTTTAGATGTATTACTCGCTGGCGGGATTCCAAGGGGCTTTCTAGTAGCTGTTACAGGTGAACCTGGAACTGGTAAAACAGTCCTATGCATACATTTCATAGCTCAGGGTGTTAAAGTGGGAGATAAATGCATATATGTTACTACGGAAGAGGCAAGAGAATCTATAGTAAGACAGGCGGCACAATTCGGTATAGACTTTAAAACAGCCATTGAAACCGATAAGCTGATAATCGTAGACGCTCTAATGTCCAGTGAAGACCCTTGGTCTCTTAAAACTTTAGACGTTGAAGAGCTTGTAAACAAAGTTGTTGAAGCTAAACGAAAACTGGGCTATGGTAGAGCCAGACTTGTATTGGATTCTATGTCGGCCTTCTGGCTGGATAAACCAGCTATGGCTAGGAGATACAGCTACTACATTAAGAAGGTCCTATCAAAGTGGGATTTCACGATTCTGGCAACTTCACAGTACGCCGTTACAACTTCTGAGAGCTTCGGCTGGGGTATTGAGCACGTAGCTGATGGAATAGTAAGGTTTAGAAGAAGTGTTAAAGGAGGCGTCTTAAGACGGTATATTCTAATCGAGAAGATGAGACATACACCTCATAGCTTAAACTTACATGAAATAAGCATAGTTGACGGTAGAGGCTTAGTCATATTAGGTCCCGTGGTGGAGAGGAGAGAAGACACAGTACTCCCTAGGAAGGTGACTGAAAAAATCCTTAAAGCTAAGAAGTCTAGAGAGGAAGAAATCCCATAGTAGCCTCATATTAACAAACTATAGAAAAGTTTTTATATCTAGATATATTTTATACCTAAATAGGGATCTTATTGTGTGGAGAAGAGAATCGTGACGTGATTATTCCCAAAGGGCATCCGCATCATCACCATATACACTGTGGGCATCCGCCACCCATACATCCAGGTCCATTTATTGAGTTTAAAGGCGTCCCTCTTAAAGGGTTATTGCACATGGCGATTTTAAGCATAGTTAGGTCTAAGCCAGCGCATGGAAGCGAAATCCACCAGGCGTTGAAAGACAAATTTAATATGGATGTTCCAAAGCCTCTAGTCTATGGGCTTTTGAGAATTATGGAACACCAGGGCCTTTTAGCTTCAACTTGGGAAATTAAAGAAAGTGGACCCGCTAAAAGGGTTTACACGATAACTGAAGAAGGCTTAGATTATCTAACAATGGTTTTAGATAAGCTTAAGAAAGCTAAAGAGATAATAGAGCGAATAGTCTCTGAAATTCCACAGTAGGCTCCTCCACTCCACTATTTTTATCCTAAATCCATCTTATCTAGCCTCTCCTCTAACGGTAGATTTTTTAGATGCGTTAAAATCCCCTGTCTCTGCTTTAAAATCTCTTATGGCCGATTCTTAACTGCCATAGCGGTATGAGACTCTGTGCGGGGTTTTGGAGCCACATTTTTATGATTAGTCTACTGTGAAAACCAGGTTTAAAAACACCAGCAATTATAAGCCTAGTTGTCAATAAAAATGAATAATGTAAACAGCTAAAACTTTCATATGTGACATTAGGCTATAGCTTTTCAAACTTAGCCTCCATACACTACGCTAAACCAGAGGTTATAAGCGAGATTTTAGAATTCTCCAAAAACAGATGGGTCGCCGTATACTACACGGATGGGTCTTTTCACAGATACACTACCTACGGTTCTCCTCTAACGCTAAGGAGCTCTGAAGATTTAGAAAAGATTAGAGTTTCTAAAGGAAAACATCTAAGAACTATTTATGCTTCAGCTAAAGTCTACAGGAAGATCAGCATAAAAGAGGATTTGTATGATGATGAGAATATTATGGCGTGTACTCCATCGTGGGATGTTGACAATACGCTATCGGAATGGAGGACAACTGTAAAAGCCGCTGAAATAATATTGGATTTCCTCAGAGACATGAATGTTAGAGAATCTCTCTACGTTAAATGGTCTGGTGAAGGCTGTCATATCCACATACATGAGAAATCTCTATCAAGGGAAATGCTTTCTAAATTCAACCCATTTGACGTAGCATACGCCGTAGTTGAATACGTAATTTTAAAAACCTCCCCCTCTCTGCTAGAGCTTACAAATAGGTCTCAGAATTTGAAAGTCGAAAACCTTATGGATCCTCAGAGGGTCTTCACATGCCCACTAAGTCTTCATAGAGTGCTCGATGTAGTGTGCGTATGCATAGCCCCATCAGACCTCAGAAAATTCGAGCCGAGCTGGATAGATCCTACGTCGTTTAAACACTATTCTGCTTGGAAGTCTTTCAAAGAAGGAGAGCTTGACCAGTTGGCTGAAAAAGCATTAACGGTTGTTGGTCCTTACCCGGCTAAAAAGCGTAGGGTTAGAAAGCATCCTCCTTTAGATAAACAGATACTTGATACTTTTAGAAGACTTGAAAAGTTTTAAACGTCTACTATGCTAAGTCCTACTGTATGAGTATCCCATTCACATTCTACACTCCAACTAGAGTAATATTCGGTAGAGGTAAACTCCAAGAACTTGGAGCTTGTGTAAATCGACTAGGCGATAGAGCTTTACTAGTAACCGGTAAGACGTTTGCGAGGAGATACGGCTATTTGGAACAGCTTACTTTCAATATGGAGAGTTCAGGCGTTAAAGTCTCAGTTTTCGATAAAGTTGAGCAAAACCCATCTTTCGAAACAGTGGAATTGGGTGCTTCTGTATGTAGGAGTTTAAATGTAGATTTTATCGTAGGCTTTGGAGGTGGAAGCGTTATAGATGCTGCTAAAGCAATAGCTCTTCTATCCATTAAAAATGGAGACGTGAGAAACTACATTTACCCCTATGTCGTTGAAGATGAAGTCCTCCCAGTAGTTGCGATTCCTACAACCTGTGGTACTGGCAGTGAAGTGACGAGGTATTCTCTTCTGTTGGATTTAAAGGCTAAGAGGAAGGTTGTAGTTGCCGGGTATCCACTTATCCCCAAGATTGCAATAATAGACCCGGATGTGCTCAAATACTTACCTAAAAGTTTAACTGTATACACAGCTCTAGACGCTTTCTCTCATGCTATTGAAGCCTACTGGTCTAAATCTTCTCAACCACTGTCAGACCTTTTCGCTTTAGAATGCATGAAGATTATAATAAGGGATTTAAAGAATGCCTCATGTAAGCCGGAGGCCCGTGACAGCCTACACTACGCAAGCCTCCTAGGAGGATTGGCTATAAATTGTGCTGGAACAACCGTTATCCATGGACTGGGATACTATCTTACAACTCACCATGGGGTTCACCACGGCTTGGCCAACTCAATATTTCTACCTTTAGCGCTAATGTTTAACGCACCAGTAGTGGTCGATAAAGTCATACGTCTCCTAGATTACCTGGGTTTTAAGTATGAAAGTAGCGATGAAGCCGTCAATAAGCTGGTTGAAATGATTGTAAAGCTTCAAACTGAGCTAGGGGTTCCTAAAAGTCTTAGAAGTCTCGGTGTTAAAGAGAATGAAGTGGATATCTTCGTATATGAAACGATGCAGTACAGGCGAAATCTCGAAAACAACCCTAGGTCTGTGTCAGAAGATGATATACGTAGGTTTTTCGTAGAGGCTTTTTAGAAACTTTAAATACTAGTCATACTTCTCAATCTAGGTGCTGAGCCACTATGGTTCAAAAGGCTAGAATAAAGCTCGCATCTACAGATTTGAAAAAGCTGGATGCTGTTTGCAATGAGATTAAAGATATAGCTGAAAAAACAGGCGTTAAAGTATCAGGTCCTGTTTTTCTTCCAACTAAAAAGCTTAAGGTGGTTACACGTAAGTCTCCGTGTGGAGAGGGTAGTGAAACATTCGATAAGTGGGTTATGAAAATCCATAAACGGCTATTCTACATAACTGCCGATGAGAGGTTTGTAAGAAGACTGATGAGAGTTAGAATACCGGACGACGTATATGTGGAAGTCCGAATATCTTAAACCGAAGGCTTTAAACCTTAAATAGGCTCATGCATCACTTTGATAGTTGTGTTATCTAAAGTTTATTTTAGCTCCTCTAGAGCTAAGAGGGAGGAGGAGTCTCTAGTACATAAGATTAGGCGGGTTTTCAAAGAAGCGGGGTTGGATGCAGCCATCGGTAAAGGCGACATCGTAGCTGTTAAAATACACATAGGCGAAAGATATGGCCACACCTATGTGAGGCCTAAACATGTGAGAACAGTTGTTGAATTGGTTAGAGAACTCGGCGGTTCTCCTTTTGTAACAGATACAACGGGTTTAGATTTAACTTCAAGTCGGGGGGATGCATTGAAATGTATTGAAGTAGCTGCTCTGAACGGTTTCACGAGGGAGACTGTTGGAGCGCCTATAATTGTAGCGGATGGTTTAAAGGGACTTGAAGGGGTGAAGGTGAAAATCGACGGTTTAGTTTTAAAGGAAATATCCCTGCCATCTGTCCTAGCGGAAGCAGATGCTCTGATATCGTTAGCCCATGTTAAGGGGCATCCTAGAACTGGTTTAGGTGGAGCTATAAAGAATATAGCGGTAGGCTGTGTCAATAAGACTACTAAGGCTTTAATACACTTAAAGAGTCCTCCATATGTTAAAGGCGATAAGTGCAATGGATGTGCTCTATGCGTTAAATTCTGCCCAGTAGGCGCTATCGAAGTTAAAAATGGAAAGGCTTATATCGATTCTGATAAGTGCCTACTGGGGTGTGGATGCTGGAGCATATGTCCTGAGAATGCTATTTCAAGCTTTCGAGAGAGACATAGAGCCCAAGTAGAATTTGGCCTTGCTGTAGCGGACGCAGCGTACGGAGTGGTTAAACATTTCACACCAAAAGTCGGCTTCATAAATCTAGCCTACGATATAACTCCACATTGCGACTGTTTTACATATAGCGATATTCCCATGGTTCCAGATATCGGTGTTTTAGCCTCAAAAGACCCTGTGGCTATAGATAAAGCCTCTATAGACCTTATAAGAGAAGCACCTGGAATACCTAGCTCTGCAGCTGAAGAATTGAAAATTACGAGCATAGGAGTAGATAAACTGGCTCAGATAAACCTCTGGGAGCCGTTAAATTTCGCCCGGAAAGACGGGGAACCAGTCCCCTACGTGGTGTTAGAAGCGTCTTCAAAGCTCGGATTGGGTAGCCTTCAGTACGAGCTAATCCATATAGTATAGGAAAAAGTTTTTCATAATTGTTCACTCAGTATTTTAACGGTATACCCATGAAATACGTTGTCAGTCCCATACCTGAATCTGGCATACCTCTAGGAGGCATAGGGACTGGTAGTTTTGAAATAAGAGCCGATGGAAAATTCTACGAGTGGCAGATATTTAACAATAAGCCCTGGCGTTGTGGCGGCGCGCCATGGGAGGATGGTAAAGAAGACTATATGGATCCTAATGGTCTATTTTTCGCGGTCAGATTGAAACCGAAGGACGGTGAACCTCTCATACGTCTTTTGAGATTTGGGTATGTAGATGTGGAGCTTGGATACGATTTATACACGCTTCCATGGGTTAAGGGTGTAGAATCTATAGAGTATTTAGGCGAGTATCCACTTGCAAAACTACGCTTTATCGATTCACTTCTTATGGTAAACGTTGAGCTGGAAGCCTTCTCTCCATTTATACCGGGAGATGTGAAGAATTCGAGTATTCCAACAGCTATATTCGCATTTAGAATTCAAAATACCACTGATAAGACGGTTGAAGTCAGCCTTCTATCGTGTTTGAAAAACCCTATAGGCAAACCAGTTAAGAATAGGAAATACATTCAGAGAATCATTAAGAGAGCCGATAGAACCTCTATTTTCATGGCGGCTGAAGGAGTACCTGAGAAAGATCCAACATACAGAGGTTCTATGGTTTTAACAGTATTGGACCCTGAAGCATCTTTTGAACCATGTCTACTTGCTAAAGCTCAGTCTTTCAAGAGAATGTGGGTTGACTTTAGAAGTGACGGTCATTTAGACTCTAAAACTCTAGAAGCGTTTAGTTTAGAAGATGTTTACGGGCTTCTATGCTCTAAAACAGTTCTTAAACCCGGCGAGGCGAGGGATATAGTGTTCATATTATCCTGGTTCTTTCCAAACCATATAGATACTAGAGGCAACCTCATCGGCCACATGTATGAGAACTGGTTTAAAGATGCTTTAGAAGTCGATACTTACGTCGTAGAAAATCTTAAAACGCTCAAAGAGATGACGGAATGCTTCCATAAAACACTATACGATACTAGCTTAGACTACTGGGTTGTTGATGCTGTGTCTGCTCAACTCACAACGATGGTTAAGAGCAGTTTCTACACGAAAGATGGGACGTTTGCTATTTGGGAGGGTGGACCTGGATGTTGCGGTCTTGAAACGTTAGACGTGACCTTCTACGGGTCCATACCGATAGCTCTAATTTTCCCAGAGCTTGAGAAAGTTCAATTAAAGCTGACGGCAAAGTTTCAACTTAACCCTGAGAATCCAAGGTATGAAGAATATGTCTTAGGCTTTCCAGAGAATAGAATGCTCTTCGCTAAAAAGGCTTTAGAAAACCCGAGAATTCTATCAGAGCCAAGTACACTTAGGAAAGCCCTTCTCGAAGTCGTTAGAGAAACGGGGTTAGACCCTAAAGGTCGAATACCGCATCTTTTCCCTGGGACCTTTAAAGATGTCGATGCCTACCACATGGTTGATCTAATGCCTAAATACGCACTTCTCGTGTATAGAGACTACTTGTGGACTGGTGATGAGAATAATCTGAGGGAGCTTTGGGAGAGTGTTAAAGAGGCTTTAGATAACGTCTTGAGAACTATGGACCCCGCCAATAAGAAGCTTCCATATCATTACGCGCCTTCAGGCTTCGAATTTATGAGAGGCGTCTTAAGCATACCTATGGGCTTTCAAACGTATGATGTATGGAGCTTCTTAGGATATTCCACTTACGTATGCGGAATATGGCTTTCAGCCCTCAAAGCCGTTCAAAGAATAGCTACTGTTTTGGAAGATGAAAATTACGCTAGTGAAATTAAAGCTATTTATGAAGAAGCCTTGAAAAACTTTGAAGATATGCTTTGGAATGGCGAGTATTTCAACCTCTGGAGCGATCCATTAAGCGGCTTAAAAGATGAAGGATGTATGACCGATCAACTCTGCGGGCAGTGGTATGCCAACTTAACAGAACTCTCACCTATATGCGAGAGGAGTAAAATTCTCTCAGCTTTAAAAGCCATTCTAAAGTATAATGTGAAATACGACGAAGGGCTGATAAACGGTTCATATCCTGCTGTCGGTAAAAGACCAGCTTTAAACGGTGATATGGCGTATCCTAATGAAGTTGGCATGCCCTGGGCTATAGGTAGTCAGCCTGATACACCTTGGACTGGTACTGAGTATGCTTTCGCCAGTCTGCTTATTCAAGAGGGATTAATAAATGAAGGCTTAGCCATCGCCAAAAACGTCTACGATAGGTATGCTAAAGCTGGTTTGACGTGGAACCACTTGGAGTGTGGTGGACACTACTACCGAGCTATGGACGTATGGGCCCTCTTGACGGCTTTAGAAGGGTTTAGTTACAACGCAGTTGAAAAACGGATAAAATTCGCACCTAAGGTTTCGAAGGATTCATTTAAGGCTATTTTTGCAGCTAATGGAGCATGGGGAACGTTCGTTCAAAAGAGGTTTAGCAATTCTCAGCAAAACGTAGTTAAATTAAACTATGGTAAATTGAGCCTTAAAAGTATTGTTTTAGAATCTCCGTTGAAATTTGAAGCTGGTGCTATCAAGTTAGAGGTTTTAATAACTGGAAAAACCGTTGAGGCTTATTTTAAGCCTGGGGAGAACAACCTTGTCGAAATAATTTTCAGGGAAACCATTGTCATAACCCCTGAGAAACCAATCCTAGTAACGTTTAGCTTCTAAAAAATCCATTTATCTTTCCATAAAAATAAAAAGTATTGACTGCTACTTCTTGGACACCCATTTTTTGCAGATATTTACCCCTTCTACCGCATCTCTTCCATATGCGTCTGCACCTATCTGCCTAGCGTATTCTTCTGTTAGCGGTGCCCCTCCGACTATCACTTTAACTTTATCTCTCAGTCCTGCGTCTTTGAGGGCTTTTATGATCTTCTCCATGTTCACCATCGTCGTAGTTAGTAGTGCAGACATTGCCACTATGTCTGGCTTATACTGTTTAACTGCCTCTACAAATTTCTCCGCTGGTACGTCTACGCCTAAATCTATGACTTCAAAGCCTGAAGCCGTTAAAAGCGTTATCACAACGTTTTTACCTATATCGTGTAGGTCGCCTTCCACAGTTCCTATGACGACTCTACCTATGTGCTTTAATTCTCCAGCCTTCATATACGGCTCTAAGACGGATAAGCCCTCTTTCATCGTCTCACCAGCCATAATAAGCTCGGCTAAGAAGTATTCACCAGCCTCATACTTCTGACCGACAATCTCCATACCCTTAGCCATACCCTCCATAATAGCCTCGTAAGGCGTCAAACCCACTTCAATAGCCTCTTTAGCAGCCTTCTTAATACCATCAATATCCAGGTTTACAATAGCATCCCTAAGTCTGGCCAAAACCTCCTGTTTGCTCATAGCGACACCAAGACAGAAATATCTATATCTGAATATAAATCTACTCTTTCCAGCTGTTTAACTCCACCATATATTGAGTAGAAGATAGATTCCGTAGGTCAAAGTTTACGTTTTTAGAGTAAATGTTCTAAGCTTTTTTACTAACATCTTAGTAAAAAGACTTAAATATAGCTTTAGTTTTCGTGTTTCTCTGAAACATAGAGGCGCATAAGTAGATGGTGGAGGAGTGGAAGCGGCTTCTTTCGGAATGTATAACTCATCCAAAACAGCTTCTAAGCAGGTTTAAAATCGATATAGAGCCTTTGGAGGCGGTTGTAGCGAAATACCCGATGAAAATATCGAAGCACTACTTCAATCTTATAGAAGAAGTTGACGATCCAATATGGAAGCAGTGTGTTCCAAGCCCACTGGAACTTCAAGACGAATATGGTGTTGAAGACCCGTTAAATGAAGAAGTCGATAGTCCAATACCTGGTCTCGTACATAGATACCCCGACCGGGTCCTCATGTGCATCTCTGAGCAGTGTGCAACTTACTGTAGATTCTGCACTAGGAAAAGAATGGTCGGCAAGTCTATACTTAACCCCTCTACAGACTTGTACTTGAAGCATATAGAATACGTCAGAAACAACCCCTCTATTAGAGACGTTTTACTCTCAGGCGGTGATCCGCTACTTTTGCCTGACGATAAAATAGAATTCCTACTTAAGAAGCTCAGGGCTATTCCACACGTCGAAATACTGAGAATAGGCTCTAGAGTTCCATGCACCTTCCCACAGAGAATTACGCCGAAGCTATGCAACATAATTAAAAAGTATCACCCGGTTTACGTAAACGTCCACTTCAATCATCCACATGAAATAACAGAGGAGAGTGAAAGAGCCTGCGGGCTTCTTGCAGATGCCGGGATCCCTCTAGGGAATCAGTCTGTCCTCCTGAGAGGAGTTAACGATGATCCAGAGGTTATGAAGAAGCTCGTTCAAAAACTCCTAAAAATACGCGTTAGACCATACTACCTATTCCAAATGGATCTTGTTAAAGGCACCTACCACTTTAGAACTAGAGTAGAAACTGGGCTTAAGATAATTGAGGCTTTAGTAGGCTATACGTCTGGTTTAGCTGTGCCACGCTATGTTATAGATGCTCCGGGTGGCGGAGGAAAAGTACCGTTGCAGCCGAACTATGTAATCGCTATGGACGATGAGAAAGTTGTGCTTAGAAACTACGAGGGTAAGGTTTACGTTTACCCTCAACCACGTGAAACTGAACCTCCTACGAGGGGATTGCCCCTCTATGGTGCTCAGAGTAGGATTAACGTATAATCTAAGGAGAGAAGCTCCTCCAGGACTGCCTGAAGACTTTTACGCCGAATTCGATGAGGAGACTACTGTATCAGCCATAGCTGAAGCCTTAGAAAGAGGTGGATGTGATGTTACTAGGATTGAAGCAGATGAAGAAGCCTACATCAAACTAAAAACTCTGAAACCTGACATAGTGTTCAACATAGCCGAAGGTTTACGTGGAGAAAGCCGTGAATCCCACATTCCAACCATGCTTGAGATGCTGAACATACCCTATACTGGGTCCGGTCCGTCGACTTTAGCCATAGCGTTGAATAAAGCTTTAACCAATCGTATTCTAAAGGCCAGTGGTATACCCTCTACAAACTTTCAAGTTTTTGAAAAAGCAAATGACAAGTTACGTAAGAATCTTAAGTTTCCACTAATAGTGAAGCCGTTAGCAGAAGGTTCCAGCAAAGGCATTAGAAACGATTCTCTAGTCAAAGATGAAGTCTCCTTAAGAAAGAAAGTCTCCTGGATCATGGAAATGTATAAACAACCAGCATTAGTTGAAGAGTTTCTACCAGGTAGAGAGTTTACAGTAGGTTTAATAGGGAATGAGAATCCAGTCGTCCTACCTATTGTAGAGATACTCGTTGATAAGTTACCTAACGGCGCCAACCCAATATATTCATATGAAGCTAAATGGGTTTGGGATACACCCAGTAAACCTCTAGATATCTTCCAATGTCCTGCAAACATTTCCAAAGGGCTTGAAGAGAAGATTAAACATATTGCTGTAAAGACCTTCAAAGTCCTCAATTGCCGCGACGTATGCAGGATAGATATGAGGTTGGATGAAAACGGTATACCACACGTGTTGGAGGTTAATCCACTACCGGGGTTAATACCGGATCCAAGAGCCCACTCATGCCTACCTGAAGCGGCGAGAGCCGCTGGCTTCACTTACGACCAACTTATCTGTACAATACTTTGGCAGGCACTTAAAAGATACAATATGCAACATCTATTCAAAAGCTTAGACTTAGTGAAAATCCCATAGTTTCCAACTTTTATTCAAAGCCATCCATGACGATGCTGATTTCGCTCTTAACAACTCCATGGATTCACGTTTAAGCGATACAGTTTTACGGAAATAAAGGGGGATTATGAGGTTTACATGGGTAGCCTCTTTATATTGGTCTATAAGTTATAAATGCGCCTATTCCTGCTATCAACGCATTTAGGGCAGCTCCGAGTATAAAGCCTCCGACAAACGGTACAGCCCTCTCTTCGTATAGTTTGCTTCCCCCGATTCTTAGTATAAGCCACTTTATGATGCTACAGACAAGTGCCACCATCCAAGTTCCATGAAGTCCACCAATCCAATCCCAGGCAATTATACTCATAACTGGATCAGGCATCCATAGAAATCTGACGTGAAGTAAGCTCATAATCACCATGAATATAAACCCACCCGCTACCCATGGAGCGATATCTACCATTGGGCGTGGCGACGGCACAGACCACATGTGGTTAACCCTACCCATGAGGTTGGTTGTAGTGTAACACGTTGTCCTACCCATTCCATATACACCTGGTAGAATCACGTTCATAATGCATGCTACAAGCATTGCAACTATTAACGATATGGAGGCTACTTTAATCACATTTCTCGGATGGATCTTCATCAGATTAGCCATTTTATAAGACCCTAAGACGGTGTAGAAAGTCGTACACCATGGCACGCTAGGCCTGTGGGATGCAAGCTCATACACATACGTATGGGCTAAAACATGGTCGGTATGAGTCACAGGTAATGCATATTCAGTAGGCCATAGAAAGATTTTTGCAAATCCAGGACCAAAATTGTATCCCGGCTCGTTTGAAAAACCTATTCGACCCCAGAGCTGACTCGTTGTAAACCAGGTTACAACACCAGTAAGTATAACTATGAATGAAGCCCATAGGCTCATTCCAGCAACCATGTAGACAACGATTCCAAGTATGAACGACCCTATAAATATCAGCCAAGCCGTCCTATAGGACATAGGCTCCTCAGCTTCAAGCCCTCCCCCACCTCTCCCACCGAAGGCCGCCTTTAACGTCATTACAATGTGATGCCTCTCGTGGAAGACAGTCATGACAAAAACTCCAAGTGTAACACCGACTATGAGAGAGCCAAAAGCTAGCGGGGGTTCTGCATATGGAGTATTTTGCCCACACCAGCTTTTACCACAGTAGCCCATATCGATATATCCCGTGTAAAATCCTAAAGTACAAGCAGCCGTACTTGCAATTTCATACAATACACCCCAGAATACAACACTAAATAGGGAATGTAGTGGCGCTAAAAGTAGAAGCGCGTAAAGAGGTGTGTGTTTACTTATTCCGTAATGCCACGTAGTACCTGGAATCGATAACTGGTGGGCTCCTGGACCGCAGGTGCCAGTGCGCCATGAGTATATGTCTGGGAACCATGGGAAGAATAGTATGAAAGCTCTTATCAGTTCTAAGCCGAACCCTATTATAAAGCCTAGGATAAATACAGCTCTTCCAACCCATTTTGGATTTCTAACCTCTCCAACTCCAACTATAGCGCTGTATGCTATTGCAACCTGAGGATATGCTAGTCTTTCAACGTCTATCCATTGTCTTCTGAATATGCTGATCAATCCTACGCTTATTCCTGCGAAGAATGCAAATGTGAAAAACCTCCATGTTATTGCTGGTAGGAGTTGACCCCAGGGTATGGCGGTTATGCTTCCAGTTCCACGTATAAGAGCTTCAGCAGCCTCTCTAGGAGGAGATACAAACTCAGGAACATAAGCCATAACAGCTGGGTCGGTACCAACCCTAGCAATAACAGGTTCAAAAGCCTCTCTCCAAGGAGAATCTTGGTTTGCAAAAGCCGATGACGCTAAAGCCACAACGTATAGAAGCATTAGATTTACTGGTCTCAGATATTTTCTCACGGAAGGTATGTACATTAGGGCTCCGACTATTAAAGTCGTCATAAATGGTATGCCTAACATGTCGACACCTGGAGTTGCTATAAGGTCTCCAGCATTCATATTGCATGTGAAAGGAAACGGTAAGAAGTATACGAATATGTTCCCTATGATTGTTAGAAGGGCTGTCAATAAAAGAACCAAAGCCAATACTGGTACCGTTATCTTAACTTCTTCGACACGTTCACCTGACATTTTCTCCAAATAATTTTTTTCTCTATTAGTATATATGTCTTTATACCCTCTTTAGAATTTTAAACGTAAAAGCATAATCGCAGGGTTTTCTACTGGGTGTTTTAACTTTTAAGCCGTGTTCGTCATGAATCCATTCCAACGACTCTCCGAGTCCCAACATCTGAACGCTTTCAATTCTATATTTATAAAGCCTCAAGTTTGTGCTAAGGGACTGGATTAAAACTTCATTGCCTGGCCATTCAAGTGCAATAGCATAAAGTACATCACCCTTAGTTGTAAAACGTACATCTTTCCCAGTGTATTGTGAATATGCTTCCTCCTTAAATTCTCCGGCAACTTCTCTAGTAGGTCCTTCTCCATAAACTTTCCAAGGTCTAGAGCCGTATATTGCTTCTCCATTTACACTTAGCCACTGTCCAATACTCTTTAAGATTTGCTTCTGCTCTTCTGGAATAGTGCCGTCGGGTTTAGGAGCTATATTTAAAAGTAGACACCCGTTTTTGCTCACTATATCGACTAAATCGTCTACAATGGAATTTACAGTTCTATACTCATGGTCTTTAATATAGCCCCAAGACTTCCTACAGACTGATGTATCAGTCTGCCAGAACAACGGCTGTATATCGTCAAGTTTACCCCTTTCAACATCTAACACTGCAACACCCTCTGGGAAAGCCTTATGCTTATAGTTTATCACTACGTCAGTACCCCATTGTCTCGCCCGATTGTAATAGTATGCGGCGAATTTACGCAGGTATGGTTCAAAAGCTGGTTGTTCAATCCACCAATCAAACCAAAACACCTGTGGTCTATACTTATCTACGAGTTCGCAGGCCCGTTTAAACCAGTCGTTTAAAAACGTCTCATCTGGTTGCGTATTATGGGGACGTGCTGGTCCGTAGAAGTCAAAGTACCGCGAGTCTCTAACATCCGACTCAAACTCCATACCCCCTTCGAAAAACCACCAGTGTTCTGCACGGTGATATGAGACGCCAAAGAATAACCCCTCCTCTCTTACGGCTTCAGCAAGCTCACCGACTACATCCCGCTTAGGTCCCATTTTAGTTGCACACCACTTAGTATAGCTACAGTCGTACATGGCGAATCCGTCGTGGTGCTCTGCAACGATTACAACGTACTTAGCCCCAGCCTCTTTAAACAGCTTTGCCCAGTCTTTCGGGTCCCATCTCTCAGCTGTAAACAACGGTATGAAGTCTTTATAGCCGAATTTATCATGAGGCCCGTAGTTCTCCAAGTGGTACTTATATGCTGAGCTATTCCTTATGTACATGTTTCTAGGATACCACTCGTTCTCAAAAGCTGGTACTGAGTAAACTCCCCAATGTATGAAAATGCCAAATTTGGCATTGAGATACCATTCTGGAACCTTATACTGTTTCAGCGATTCCCAAGTCGGTTGGAAAGGCCCTTCGGGTATAGTTGCATGCTCTCCACTCATGGATAATCACTCATAGTTAAATCTTAGTCTTCGAGGCCTGCTTACCCGCCATCCCCCAGTTTTCTCTGGGGATATCATGTATCACTACTGTAACTGCTTCAGCCGGTATGCCTAGGTTGTCTGTAAACACTTTAGTTATGCCTTCTATAATCTTCTCCTTAACTTCTTCGCTTCTTCCAGCCCACATATAGACGTGTACAACGGGCAACCTAACACCTCCGACTAACTATCGACCTACAGTAGCTTAAATTTAATCCTCGAAGCAGTAGACGTGTCTGCATATTCCACGTACTCTTACATGTATTCACGCGTCATAAGTTTACAGTTGCAGAGAAAGATTAAGTTAAGTTGAAGTTCAGAAGACTGTATGGTCGTAAGTTCTACTGACTGCGAAGTTTTATATCGAGGAAAGACAAACCGCATTCCTAGTGGTTTATGGTTGATTAGGATAGTTGAGCCTATTGATGGAGCTATTCTGAACAGGAATGATGGAAGATTGACGTCGGAAGGGTTGGAAATAACGGTTAGAGGCGTTCTCTCAGAGAGGTATAGCAATGTTTGGGTGAACGAGAACAGGGCTGAGGTTAATGGTAATACGTTCACTTGCCATGTTACATTGGAGAATTTAGAGAATAGGATTGTCGCTTTTGCTAGAGGAGTGGATGGTGAGCCTAAATGTGTCGATACCGTAACGGTTATATGGGATAAGAACTCGGTGAAACGGTATAGGGTTTCAGTGGACGATAACATTATCTTTCTTAAAGACCTAGCGTTAAATGCTCAAAAATACCGTTCAATATTCGATAATGAGTTTTTGAGTTTTTGGAAGGATGTGCATGATAGATATGGTGCAAAAATCCACTTCAATATATTCTATCAAACGGAGGGGTTCGATTTATCTAAGATGCCGAGCAAGTATAAGTCCGATTGGTTGGAAAATAGGGATTGGTTAAGACTGACGTTTCACGCACTTCAAGAAAAACCAGACCTTCCATATAAAAACGCTACATACGGTGAAATGAAGCACGACTACCTCTTAGTCACTAAGGAGATAGAGAGGTTTGCTGGTAGAGAGCTTTTAAGTAGTTTTACGACGATTCACTGGGGTGAAGCGCCTCTAGAAGCATGCATAGCTTTGAGGAATTGCGGAATTAAGGGTTTGGTTGGATATTTCACTTGGAATTACACCGGTCCCTCGCCTTACGAGAGGATTATAACGGACAAACCCTGTGTATCATACTATTTAGATAATGAAGTAGTGAAATACCTTAGTAGACGCGACTATTGGATGGATTTGAAGGCTGGGATAACCTTCATAAGACATGATATAGTCATAAACACGCTTGAATTGGATCAAATAACCCAACATCTCAACATGGTAGCTGAAGACCCACATCAATCTGAGATCATGGAGTTGATGATACATGAGCAGCAATTCTACCGTAGCAGACCTGAATACCAACCAGATTACGAGGAGAAAGTAATTGAAGCGGTTAAATGGGTGGCGAATAAAGGCTACAAGCCAGTATTCTACGACGAGGGATTCATAGGCGCATAAGCAAACATGGTAGAATGGTCTATATCATGACTTGACAAGATTGGCTCAATTCGCTGTGTATTGTTTCCATAGAATCGATGGAATAGCGTCTGATGACGCATAATGGATTCCTCAATGGTTGCAAAATTTCCTCAGCCCTCTATAGGTCGATTTAATATATAGTTTTCAATAATACTACTATAGGTGTTTGGAAAATGCCTTACTGCCCAAATTGTGGAAATCAAGTTTCAGCAGAGGACAATTTTTGCTCAAAATGTGGTTTTAAACTTAAAGGGGTTGAGCTTTTCACCCCTGAGCAGAGGGCTGTTATGGATGTTATTTTAAAGAGGGTAGAAGCCATAAGGAACAGAGACCCTAAAACCATTGAAGAGCTGGTCGATAAAGCACTCTATACCAAATTTGATGATTGGCCTCCCTTCACGAGATTGGAGGGTGAATTTGCCTTAAACGAGGAGGCTAAAGCTTTGAAGGTTCTCGTAAGGTATGAATACGAGGTCAGCGGTTGGCGTATAGATATACTTGGCGACGTAGCGGTAGCGAGCTTCTACATAGCCTATAGAGGTAGAATTAGACGGCTAGACTTCGATATAAGGTCTAGAGTCTCTACGGTGCTTATTAAACGGGATGGTGTATGGCGAATAATACATGAGCACTTCTCTAGAATTGGTGAGAAGGAACGCCGGGCTTTCTTCGCGTTTTAGCCTTATTGCGAATACAGACGCTTAAAATCGCTAACAAACTCCTCCCAACGCCCTTTTTCCATAGATTTAAGCTTGAGAGAAGCTTATATTGCGCATCGGAGCATATACTCCCGGTATATATGGGTAAGCTTAAGATAGGTTTAGCTCTCTGGTCTCTGGGCGTCTCTCCAGACATTAAAACTCTAGAAGACCAGCTTAAGGTAGCGGCTGAAATAGGCGTCAAAGGTGTTCAATTGTGGTGCGTAGACTACGACCTGAAAACACCCTGTGTCTTAGACCCAGATAGATGCAACAGCAAACTAAGATATGAAATCAAAGAGCTCGTTAAATCCTATGGACTTGAAATATCGGGTTTCTGCGCTCAACTTTCCGGTCCGACCAGATTTGGAGGATTGGATGAAGAAGATGGATTGGACAAACGTATCGAAAAAACAAAGAAAGCTTTAAAACTGGCGGCAGATATGGATGCGCCAATCGTTACAACGCACCCAGGTAGGATCCCTAAGGATAGGGGTAGCTCAATTTATACTACTATAAGAAGAAGCGTATCTGAAATAGCTAAGTACGGTGAAGAGGTAGGTGCGTTTTTCTGTATAGAAACCGGTATGGAGCCTGCTGACGTATTAAGAAGCTTCTTGGAGGATGTAGGAAGTGTTGCGCTAAAAGTGAACTACGACCCGGCTAATATGCTTCATTTTGGAGTTGATGAAGTTGTGAAAGGGGTTAAAACGCTAGGGGAGTGGATAGTTCACACGCATGCTAAGGATCATAATCCCAAGACTAGAAGGGCTACTGTGGGCGAAGGTCTTGTTCCATGGGATGATTACATAGCCGCTTTGAGAGATATTGGTTACAGAGGTTGGTTTGCCATTGAAGATGAAACGGGTGTCGACGTCGTAGAATCCATAAAGCGTGGTAAAAAATTCTTGGAGAAGTATGAGATTTAAAGTCTTTCTAAGCCCAGTAGTTTTACGGTTTCGTCTACCACCCTATCTTCTTTTATCCTTCTGAGGGTTTCAACAAGACCGTTTACGAACGCCTCCACGAGCTTCCTGCCTTTTTCACTGGTTGCCTTAGTGGGGTCGCCCACGTACCCCTCTGGACAGTATGCAACCCAGTCCACTGGCGTAACTACTGGTAGACCACTTAACGGCCTAGTCTTAGTTTTAGCTGGTTTAGCACGCTCCATCTTACAAAGCTCAGGGTAAAGATAAAGCATGAAACTGGTCTCTATTTCACATGCATGCCCTATCTCTTCAGTCTCTTTAACCTCTTGTAGGACCTTCTGCTCAAAAGCCCACGGCTCAGCGAGAACGTATAGTGAATAGTTTGTTCTCCTAGTGAGTCTGCTTGCTGCGAAAAGCCTTAGAAGGCTTACGTTTCCACCGTGACCGTTCAATATGACTATTTTCTTAAACCCGTTTCTGTAGACTTCTTCACATATGTTTTCTAAGAGGTTTAAAAGCAGGTCTTCTCTTACGTTTATGGCTCCGGGGAATTGACGCATATCCGCCACATAGCTGTAGAATAGTGGAGGTAGCACTATGCACGGCTCTATTTCCGAGGCTTTCAAAGCTACTTTATAGACCGTTAGCGCATCCGTTCCAAGAGGTAGATGAGGACCATGCTTCTCTAAAGAGCCAACCGGGATAACCACCACCATGTCATCTCTCTTAGAGAGTTCTGCAAGGTCGTCGGCCGTGAGTTCTTCCCACTTCAACTTTAACACCCATCTATTTTAAACCTAGAAACCTTAAAGCGTTTCCACCGAGAAACTTATCGACTGTTTCCTTCGATACGCCTATCACCTGGCGTAAGATGGCCACGTCTCTCTCAATGTGGTATTTTCCATACTCTAGTCTTCCGGCCGTACAATCGGTGCCGAATAAAACGTTGTTTTCAGCACCGAAGGCCATAATCTTTTGAAGAGCATCTTTACGGTATATCAGGGGTGTACCTGGAGTGGCATCTATAAACATTTGAACCTCTTTCCGCTCCCCTTCAATCTCTTCAAGAGAGGCTCTAAACCTCCCCCATACGGCTATACATTCATCTACCCACGGCCAGCTTACGTGAGCCAGTGCAAATCTAAGGTTTGGAAAACTCAGTAAAACTTCGTAGTTAACAGGTCTGCAGAACCTTGAGGAATCTTTAAACCCGTACAGTATACCTGAGTGGAATAGTATTGGAATATTCAGTTCTTCAGCCTTCTTATATACCGGGTACATGAATTCATCGTATGGATACCAGTGGTCAGGTATCATTTTAATCCCCTTCAGCTCTCTAGATGTAATAGCCTTCTCTAAAATTTGAACTGCGTCTTTAAGCCTAGGCTCAAGCCAGACAAATCCTATGATTCTGTCTGGTGCCTCCTTCTGAAGTCTAGCTATGAACTCCACAGCCTCCATTTGCTTCTCAGACGTAACGTTCGGATAGCTAAACTCTAGATACCTAGTTACACCTGGAGCCGTCCTAGGGATTATCCTCTCTTCCAAACCCATGTAGGGCGACGGATACGGCGAAAATATAACCGCTCTATCTATCCCAGCCTTATCCATACCCTTCAGAATAACATCTACCTTCTCAACACCCAAACTATGGACATGACAGTCTATTATCACGGTTTACACCGATCTAATTCTAACTTCAAGGCTACTATAAGACTTTAGCTGTTATAAATCCATATAATGGATTGGAAAAGAAGTAGAGGATATTCTTCTTAGGGGAAGAATGTAAGTCCCGGGGGCCGGATTTGAACCGACGACACTCCGGTTTCTGTCCGCCTGGTAAGCTGAGTGACCCACGCCAATCACGGCGAGGTCTACAGCCGGAAGCTCTACCAGGCTGAGCTACCCCGGGCAAGTTTAAATAAAACTTCATCATTTTATAAAGATTGCTCCAAGAAAGCTCAGAGTAGTTTCAATATAACTGCAAATACCCGCTGAAACGCCCCCTACAGAAACGACATTAAACTATAATAGCGACTTGGCAACTGTAATTATGAGATGCTGAATAAGGTAAGGGCTACTGCCGAGAAATTTACAGATGTTCTAGCGAAACTATTTGCCCAGGTTGGCTTTAAAGCCGAATACTTAAGCTTTCTAGGTTTACTTGCAGCCATATTGGCAGGTTTAACGTATTCTATTAAAGGAGAAGTAGGACTTTACATTGCCTCCGTTTTAGTGATACTTTCAGGTTTTTTCGACATGCTTGATGGTGCTGTGGCAAGAGCAACTGGTACCGCAGATCGTTTAGGGTCTTTCCTAGATTCCACGATGGATAGGTTTTCAGACTCTGCAATAATAGGTGGTTTAATCCTAAGCGGAAGAGTGCCCATAGAGCTTGGGTTTATATCGTTAATAGGCTCTCTTTTAACGAGCTATGTGAGAGCTAAAGCAGAATCTTTGGGATTAGAGATGTCTGGTGTTGGTCTTGTTGAGAGAGGTGAGAGAATTTTAATAATAGCCCTCTCAGGGTTTTTAAAAGCTATGGATATCGGCATATGGATTTTAGCAGTTTTGTCCTTAGTTACGGTTGTTCAAAGAATCCTTTATGTCTACAGAAGACTCAGGTAGACTTAAATTCTTAAGGGTTTTTTCAAGAAATGAAAGTCCATCTTTTAATGTTTTTAAGCCGAGTGGTGTAATCTCATAGTACTGTCTGCGGGCTTTTTCCTTTCTAGTGGTTTTTCCTATTAAGCCCTCCCTCTCCATCTTATATAAGACCATGTATACGGTTATCGTTGCCACGTTGAAGCCAAATCTGTTCTTTAGGATATTCTTAATCTCATAGGCGTATAATGGTCTTTCAAGTAGTATTCTCAATATGTACATCCATATGTTTTCAACTGTCAGTTTTCTAGTGAGGCGTCTATATGCCAAGTCCTACCACTGACACTACCTTCTTAGAGGCCTAATAAGCTTACGCTCTTCCCTAGGTCTGACCTTTACAACACCATAATGAACCGCGCAAGATACGCAGTAGTTTTTAACGGTGGTGTATGAGCTTATATACGCTCCTTTTGATTTAAGTTCTTTAGCAAGTTGTGGATCTACGGGTGAGACTCTAACTGTAACTCTCTTAATCTTATCTCTGGGTACGAGTGCTCCACAGTTGTCGCATTCCACAAGCTCGGTTCTACCCTTTGTTCCCTTACTACGGCCTCTGGACTTCCTCTTCTTAGGCATAGTCGTCCAGTTAAATGGTAGTCAATCAGTATTAAAAGGATTATGTTTTAGGAAATCATATCTTCGACTGTTGGTTTGAAGACGCATAATAACTTATTGTAGTCATATTTAGTACTCTCTACATGTGCTTTAGTTTTAAAAGCTTCTTCCAGTAGACTACCTCAACGGTGTAATCATGCGTAAAGTCGTATCTATTCCACCCGGTTCAACCGCAACCCTAGGGCTTGTTGATGGAGACTTACATATAGGCGGAGGATCCACTATAAATGCTGAAGAAGGATTGCGAAGCGTTACAGTTTCAGGTATTGTGCGCTGTGAAGGGGACTGTACCTTCAACTGTGGTTTAGTAGCTGAATCACTAGATGGACGCGAGGGAGATGTTACAATTGAGGGAGACCTATCGGTTAGCACTAGGGTAAAAATCAGAGAAGGTGGGCTTCATGTAATCGGAAACCTTTCAGCAAAAACAGTAGATGTAGATAGGAAAGTCACGGTTGATAGGGACCTTAACGTTGAAAAAGTTAAAGTCGGTGGAAGTCTTGAAGTTGGAGGTAACACGAAAGCCCTGGATATAGACGTAGGCGGATCCTACAAGGGATATGGAAATGTGGAAATGGAGACAATTAGCGTAGGTGGGGCGGTCGATATTGGAGGGATTGTAAAAGGTTCTAGAATAGACGTAGGCGGGTCTTTCAGAGGAAAGGGGTTGGTGGAAGTTGGAAGAGTGACGGTTGGTGGTACGTTTAAAACCGAAGCTGAAGTTAAGATTGAAGATATAGATGTTGGCGGTACGGCTGTAATCAAGGGCGGTGAAGTGAAGAGAAACATTCGCGTAGGGGGGACGTTTGAATCCACCAGCTCCCTTAAGTTCAATAGAATTGATGTTGGCGGTACTGTAAAGCTTTCCAATCGGTGTGAAGGCGGAAGCATCGATGTTGGTGGCTCTTTGATAGTTGACGGTAGCCTTGTGTTTACGAGCATCGATGTTGGCGGTACTGTTGAAATAACTGGCGAGGCTCAAGGTGAAAACATTGATGTTGGCGGTAAACTCAGTATAGAGAAAAGTTTAAGCTTATCAGGTAAACTAGACGTCGGCGGTTCGGTTGAAATAGGCGATCGTGTGAAAGCTAAATCTATTGATGTTGGCGGTTCTTTGAAAGCATTAAGGGTTGAAGCTTTAGACGCTGTAAGAGTTGGGGGGTCGATAGAGACCTTAGAAGGTGTGAAAGCCGCCTATATAGAGATCGGTATAAAGGGCGAGGTTCGAGGGCCTTTAATAGGTGGCAGAATTCTCATACAGGAGAGGGCTAGGGTTGAAGATGTATACGCTGATATTTTAACATTGGAGGAGAAGTCGAGGGCTAGAAACATCTACGCAAGAAGAATATACGTGGAGTCTGGCTGTAGGATAATGGGAGAAGTTCAGTATACAGAACTGTTGGAGAAGGAAGAAGGGGTATTGTTCGCTCAAACACCGGTAAAGGTTGAAAAGCTACCTCCCCCGCCATTATAATATTGGTTTAAAAGTTGAGAACGCCATGTGTGGAAGACGAACAAAATATGAAATATACTCCGATGTATTGGAAACCGTTTTAAGAAGAGGCCCCTCTCCCATAACGAGAATAGCGTATGGTGCTGGTCTTCCAGTTGATAGAGCGAAGAAAGCTCTACAATTTCTCGTAGCCCACGGTCTTTTGAGAGAAGATACGATGGGTGGTATGAAGGTTTATGTACTAACCAAGAGGGGTGGAGAATTTCTAGAAGCCTTGAAGATCGTGAGAAAATACGTGAGTTGATAAATTAAATGTCAGAAGTGCTTGACAGTTTATCTGTTTCTTTTAGAAAATTTCCTAGGATGCTCATCCGTAATAAGCTTTTTATTTCTAAATGCTATCAGACTACTTGAACATTTCAATGAGTAATGTCGCTGTTAGTGTTAGAAATCTTACAAAATTCTTCGGGTCGTTTAAAGCCCTAGATGACATCTCCTTCCAAGTTAAGGAGGGGGAGGTTTTCGGGTTAATTGGACCCAATGGTGCTGGTAAGACGACTGCTTTAAGAATTCTCGCCACTCTCCTACTTCCAACAGAAGGCGTTGTAAAGATATTCGGATATGATGTTGTTTCTCAAGCCGCCGATGTAAGACGTATAATAAGCTATCTTGCTGAAGATGCTGGAGCCTACAGAAACCTTTCAGGATTAGAGTATCTCTCAATAATGGCTAGGATATACTTCCATTCTAAAGATGAAGCTTTAGAAGCTGTTGATCGAGCCATCAACATCTCAGGGCTCGGCGATAAAATACATGATAAGATTAAAACCTACAGTAAAGGTATGAAGAGGAGGCTTCAGATAGCGAGAGTTTTCATGTTGAAGCCTAAACTAGCCATACTTGATGAGCCTACTGCGGGTTTAGACGTCATACATGCAAGCTACATAAGGAAGCTTATAAAAGACTACGCAAACAGATACGGTGTAACCATTATCATGTCTAGCCATAACATGCTCGAGGTGGAATATGTCTGCAGTAGAGTAGCCTTAATAAACAGAGGTAGAATAGTGGCGGAAGGTACACCAGATCAACTTAAAGCATCTTGGAATGCTTCAAACCTTGAAGAAGTTTTCACAAGGGTGGTAGACGTTGGGTAGCCTCTACCCTCTAGTTGAAAAAGAAGTTAAAGATCTGTTGAGAGATCCCAGGATCTACATCGGTCTACTTGCACCCATTCTAATAATGCCTATAATCGGTTTAGCTATCTCGGCGGCAATGCAAAGCTCCATCGAAACCATTTCAAGGGAGGGGGTTAAAGTCGCCGTCATAGATTTAGATGGCACGGCTACTAGCCGTGAATTTATAGACTTCATGCGTAGTCTTGGTTTAAACGTATCAGAGTTTTCCTCAGTAGATGTGGAAGATGGCATTGAAAAGCTTAAAGATATCGATGTCAGAATTTTAATAGTTGTACCAAATGGCTTTGAATCCAACGTTACAAGCTTTAGAAAAGCTCAGGTAAATGTGTACTTCGTCGTTAAAACCATGGGTTTGAGTTCTGTTGGCATCTTCTCCATTATTGAGAATGTGTTAAATGCTTATTCTAGGGCTTTAGTTGAATCCTTCATATCCTCTACAAGCCCTGAAGTCAATCCTGATGATGTTTTAAAACCATTAACTACTATAAGCTATACGGTCGTTAAGAATAGGATTATCAAAGTTTCACCAAGCATTCTATTTAACCAGTTTTTCATGGGTTCTGGAATAATCGTTCCATTGGTTTTAATGTTGGTTTCAATTACAGTTGCTCAGATAGCTGCTACTGCTACAGCTGTTGAAAACGAGGAGAAAACCCTTGAAACTCTGTTGACGCTTCCCATCGGCAGGTATAGCATTTTGATGGGTAAACTCATAGGGTCTACAGTCGTTGCTATGCTTGGGACAATCCTCTTCATAATTGGGTTAACCGTATACTTTCAAAGCCTCTTCAGCTTCCCCATAATGGCTGGGGAGGGTTTAACCGTTTCACTAGAGTTTCCAACAGCGTCATTTGAAAGCTATATAATGCTATTTGTAAGTCTTCTCATAGCAATATTTTTCGCCACCTCTTTAGGCGTTATAATAGGAGCATTGAGTAGCGACGTCAGAATATCTGGCTCTCTGGTTGGGTTTGTACAAATACCGATAATGATTCCAATGTTCATAGTAATGTACGGCGATATTGGAAGTTTACCGTTAGCGCTACAATTGTTCATCTACGCTTTACCTCCAAGCTATCCGATGCTTATAGCTCAAAGCATGTTTTTCTCCGAACTTCCACTTGAAGTGCTTCTAGGAATACCCTATTCAGCCATATTTACAATCTTGCTAATCTACCTAACCAGTAAACTTCTGGCGCCTGAGAAGCTTCTATCTCTACAATATAAGCTGTCAATGCGTAAAATGAAAGGTAGAGCTACGCTATAAACTAGTACGCTTTACCTAGGTAAACATATTCTCCGGCTTTCCTACCACACACTATGCATTTTTCCCATTCAGAAGGCTTGACCCTGTTTTTAAGAGGTACTCCTCTAACCTCTAGACCCAGTATCTCCTTGAGCTTTAGAGAACAGCTTTCTCCGTCGAAATCTATCGAGCAGAATGGAGCAATTATAAAGCCGCCTTTATCTGCTAAATCCTTAACCTCATTAAAAGTCTTAGCTCTAAATACTCTCAATCCGAGAAATTCTTCAGCTCTCCTTTTAATGTTTTGAAGCGCTTCATAGCCAAGCTTTTTAACAGCCTCAACTAGGTCATCTAATTGGACAGTTGTCCTACTGCGGCTATCCCTTCTGAATAGCGTTACACATTTTGTCTCAACTTCTCTAATACCGACTTCAGCTCTAATCGGAACCCCCATCATCTCCCAGTAGTAATATTTCGCACCAGGGGTCTTATCTGAAAGATCTGCTTCAACTCTGAAACCAGCCTCCTTTAAAATCCTATAGATTTCCATGCAGTATTTTTCAACAGACTCTCTATGCTCTCTCGTAAATATTGGAACTATGATCACTTGAATTGGTGCTATTTCAAATGGCAATATGAGACCATTATTATCGCCGTGTACCGATATTACTGCGGCTAGAATACGCCATATACCTGGTCCGTAGCATGTTTGATAGGCATATTTCCGCGTACCGTCAGTATCTAGAAACGTGATTTCAAAGGCTTTAGAAAACCTCTGGCCTAAGTAGTGTGTAGAGGCTATTTGGAGAAGTTTTCCATCAGGCATTACACAGTCGGCTGCAAACGTTTTAACCGCTCCTTTAAACTTGTCCCATTGTGGTCTCTCTAGAAATATGAAGGGTACTCCAAGCCTTTTATGAATAACTTCTTCAGCTATCTCCATATCTTCTTCAACCTGTCTATAAGCCTCCTCCTCTGTAGCAAAGACGTCGTGCGCCTCTATCCAGAGGAATTCCCTCCCCCTAACTAGAGGCTTAGTGGACTTAGTCTCATACCTGAAGACTGAGCAGCTTTGATAGAGCTTCAAAGGCAGGTCTGATATACTCCTTATCCATAGAGCATAAAGCGGGTAAAAAGCAGTCTCAGACGTAGGTCTTAAGGCGAGCCTTTTCTCAAGTTCATCGTCTCCGCCATGGGTCACCCAGAATACTTCAGCTTTAAAACCTTCAACGTGTTCCTCCTCTTTTGAAAGGTTCTCCTCAGGTATTACCGTGGGGAAGAGTACGGGTTTATGTCCTCGTTCTTCAAGCTCTTTTTCATATAGACGATAGATATGCTTGAGCATGATCATAGACCAAGGCCTATGAACTATGAAGCCTTTAACATTGTACCTATCGTCTATGAGTTGAGCATCGCGGATAATCCTGTTAAACCAATTGGAGAAATCATTGTTTTTGTCAACGTTGAAAGTCTCTTTAGACATAGTTTTCCAACTCCTTATTAGGTCTCAAGAAAACTATATAAAGGCTACTGGCGAGGTCGAATGGTCCCCTGAACCGTATATTTGTCTAACGTAAGGTTTAACCTCGAGGTCTTCCAGCTTTTTCTTACGATTTGCTCTATGTTCTTATAATTTTCCCTCAAAAAACTTACGGTTTTCAGGTCTGAAGGATAGCCGCTTCCGAAATCCCCGTATAAGTCCTTGAGCGTATGAATAATCCTATCCCTCAAGACCTTGGCTACTATAGATGCTGACGCTACAGCGGGATGGTCGTCATACTCCTTGTGAAAGGCTATGACCTCAGCACTCCATGGGATTTCAGACTTCAACATCATACAAAACCTTGCCAGGTTTAAATCTGGGCAATCGACATATATCTTCGTAGCTTTAAGCTCTCTTACCACACTGCTTATCCCTTTAAGCTCTAGAATGTTTAATCCACCTAGGCGCTCCCTTGATTTAACGTAAAGGTCTATTGTAAATGGGTCAACTATAGTAAACGCTACCCTCACCGCGTTTTCAACTACAGCCTTGTAAAGTCTCTCTCTTCTTGCTGGTGAAAGCTTTTTAGAATCTCTAACCCCATAAGATTTAATGGTCTCTAGAAGCCTCTCTTCTAGTAAGACTCCCGCTATCACTATCGGACCTATGACACTCCCTCTACCAGCTTCATCTACACCTGCTACTGTATCATGCAATATGGTGTTCACCTTGTTGAGAGAATCATTACGTGGTCTTTATCGAAAGGCTCTAGCTTAATCGTAGCTTCGATTTTAAATCCTCTACTCTGTAAAACCTTAGCCTCCTCTTTGAATATCTCTACAGGCCTCCTCGATACATCAATACTCCTCGCCTTTACTGCCAACATACTACTTCCACCCTTTTTAAGGTAGAAGTCCGCATTGTCTGACAGTATTCTAGCCTGGTCGGGCTGAGCAACATCACAGTATATCACATCGATTTCGTCGACATATGGTAGGTAAGACCCTGGGAATCTAGCGTCGGCAAGTATAGGTATGACGTTTCTTCTAAAAGATGAAACCCTCTTTATAAATTCCCTCATAACTCTTGGACTGAATTCAACACTATAAACTATTCCATTTTTCCCCACTATGTCGCTGACATGACTTACAGTTGTTCCAGAACCTGCCCCGAGGTAGAGGACTTTAACCCCCTCTGAAATTGGTAGACGTTTAAGGCCTTTAAGCAGAGCTGCTCCCAGCTTACTTCTAAACGGATCCCAAAGCCTGTACTCTACACCGTTGATTTTAATAAGTCTCTCACCGTATACTTGAACTGTCGGAGCTAAGTTTACAGTGGCTAATTTACGCTCTCCGTTGATAGTCAGCTGGTATACTCCATTAAAACCCTTGAAGCTTTCAACTTTAACCAAAGCCACCTATATAAGACTTAGTAAAACTCATAACTAAATTTTACCATTTTCGTTTTTGAAAGTCTCACACACGTTCAATACCCTTAGAATTTAGAGTTAAACTTTATACTGAAGGTCTCTCAGAGGTATCAGCCGAACGACATGGTTAAGTTTAAATGCACACTATGCGGTGTTTGTTGTGGGCAATATTGGGTTCCAGTTACACATTTAGACGTTTGGCGTATACTACACTACGGTGGCTACGATACCCAGGGATTTCTAATTTTGTACAGGGCTGATAGCTACAAGAGCAGTTTCCCCAAAGTTTCACTATGGGATGGTGAAGGGTATTTAGGATTGAAAAGATTTCCCGATGGTTTCTGTGTTTTCAATAAGAACAAAATTTGCATTGTACACCAGTTTAAACCTTTGACGTGCCGCTTCTACCCATTCATCTACGTGACTTCCAACGGTAGAGTTACTAACATAGAAGTCAACAAGAGTGCAGTTAAGGTCTGCCCAGGTTTAATATACGATAACGATTACATAGACCCTGAAACTTACAATAGCCTCGTCCGGTTAGCCGAAATTAGAATGACAGAGAGAAGCTTATACGCTGAAGCGGTTAGAGAGTGGTCGTCAGAATACCGTGGAAGGGGATTTTTCAAAAAGCTCCTTGACTTTCTAATTGAAAAAGCAGAGGATGATGCGAACATTCTCATGCGTAGGGGTCTATGGATTAAATAGACCCGTCTCTTAAACTTCGAGACTCCTCTCCCAGTACGTGCTATACTTCATCTGAAATTCGTAAGGCATGTCTTTAAGCTCATCTCTAATTATCGTAAAGGCTGCTTGAGGGGGTATTATTCCTCTTTCAGTTATTATAAGATCTATGTATTCTGGAGGTGTTACGTCGAAAGCGGGGTTTCTGATAGAGCCATACTTCCAACGTTTAAAGACGCTGGCTGGTGCTACTTCCTCTGGGGCTCTCTCTTCGATTTTAACAAGTTCTCCAGTGAGAGTTTCCGGGCTGAACTTGTAGGTTTCCGCTGCGACAAACACCAATGCTCTAGACTCATATGCAGCTAAAGCTATGATGGATGTACCTATCTTATTTACCACAGCTCCATTAGCCGCTACAGCATCTGCACCCACAATTACTTTATCCACTTTTTTCATGAGGAATCTAGCGGCGCTATCTATGATCAATGTAAACGGTATTCCACTTTTTTCAAGCTCTTCTGCCGTTATCAGCCCTTGATAAAGCGGCCTGGTCTCGGTAACTATTACTTTTATATTTTTTCCCATTCTATGGGCAGTCTTTATCACGTTTAAAGCAGCAGTACTGTGACAATGCGTCATTATAGTATCCCCATCGTTTATTCTCCTAGCCCCTATTTCACCTATTCTTATGGATGCTTCTCTTATCCTTCTGAGAAATTCTCTACACGCATCTAAAGCTTTGGTTTTAACTTCCTCTGTTTTCAACCCATTTTCTTTAGCCTTATAGACCTCGAACATAACATACCTTACAGCGTTTGGAAGAGAGACGGCTGTAGGTCGTGTAGCTAAAAGCTTCTGAGATACGTAGTCTAATTCTTCAAATACTCCTTCAGGGCTTTCGGCTTTACTGTTCTTAGCAACTATACTTAACGCTTTAATACCGGCTTCCGCTATTTTCGACGCTCCTCTTATCTGCATAGAGCTTATACCGTTTATAATATCCACTACTTCCTGTGGAAGTTTAAACTCCATAATCCTGAAGAACTTATATAGGTATCTACTCCGTTATAAGCATAACTATTCTCCGCTCGAAGTAGCGATGTAAGCCTTCATTTAAAAAGGCTATTGTTAAGAGTAAACTTGGGCCGTCTACTCAGTCAAGTTGAGGTTTCCACTCTTACTGTAGACCCATTTAAAACCCCTACCCTTCCTCTTCCTAATCTTAGACCTTTCTAGAATCCCGAGGATGACAAGTTGCTCTAAGCTTGGTCTAATGTACTTCAAATCCTTTGGATGCCAGCATCTTCGTATCAATTCATCCGCTACATCGCTTGCAGTTCTTTCTTCATTAAAGAAACCCTCTTTTACGAGCAGTATCATTCTACCTAGAAGTTCATCTTCACCAATTCTAATTTCAAGAGCCTTCTTTTCAAGAATAACTTTTGGAACTTCAACTTTAACAATCACATTACTGGTTTTAACGGCTTTCTCTAATGCTTCAACTCTACACTGCAGGTTTTCAACGAGGGTTTTTATCTCCTTAACAGTTCTACTGATCTCCTCCATACTCATAAACTAAACCTTCAAATCGACGAATACCGCCTTCTTATAATTATATTTTTACTACTTGCCATGGAGTAGATCCTAGTCTTTAAACTGTTCAAAATTTAACATCTAAACTATTTAAAATTCTCTCAGCAATTCTTCTAGCTTTCCTAGAATTTTCTAATGCATTTAAAGCATGTTCCTCCCTGTATATGTCGCTTGGTACTAGTCCACTGCTCGGCTCTCCATAGGTTGATCTACCATGCTCAGGAGCTACTTCTCTAGCTAAGTTAGCAAGCTCTCTAGCCTCATCTGTTACATTCCTCAGTAATCGATTTATTAAACTATCCAATTGGTTTGAAGGGTCGTGGCTCCATGTTGGGACTTCGAAAACTGCTATAACGGCTTTAGCGAAATTTTCAATGGCCAGCTGGGATGCTGATACTACTCCAACCCAATCTCTTAACATGAACAACTTTTCAGCTCTTTCTAAATGCTCCATAGCCAGTCTATATCTATATCTAACTTCACTTAGAGGATTGAAGATCATAAGATCTTTACCTCTTTCATAGGCTCTGGTAAAATCCAACGGTAGGCTTTTCCATCTTTAACCCTCTTCAACCCGCTTTTAGCTATCCCCCCCTTAATCTGCGTGAGAAACTCTTGAAGGTTGCCGGTTTCATCGTAAATTACGATAGAATCCCAGTAAATGTTTAAAAGTAGTGAATTAACTTCTAGTGGCTTAAGAAAATGCTCAAGTTTCATATCGATGACTGTGATACCTTCAAATACACCGCCAACAGCCTCTTGAATGATGTTGTATAGGTATCTTCTTCTCAACACTGGATCTTCAATCCTACAATTCTCGTGAAGAATGAGAAGATCTACATCGCTTTTTTCCTCCATCTCCCCTCTGGCTCTAGAACCAAACATTATTACAGCCTTTACGCAAGACGCTTTGAGACTTTTAAGTCTATGTTTAAGTAGTTTTACGTCTTCGTCAATCTGCATACTGTTTTAAAAAGAATTAAAGTCGGTTCCTATAAATTTATATGATGTTTCCATTTGACCTAAAACTAACATGCGTATTAGATTGCTGACATTGCTAATTTACTCTAAAAACCCATATTTTTGACAGCCATATTTATCCTCTGAAGTCTAATAGTACTGCTAAGGCTTGGGTTCTATTCTCTACGAGCATTTTATAAGCCTCAGAGGCTTTACGCCATGGATATACATGCGTTATGAAGTGGTTTAGGTTTATTATGTTGGCTTTAAGTAGGTTAAAGAAGAGCTCTGTATTCCTCTTCCTGGTCCAGGGGTTGTATGGTGTTTCATAAAAAGGTTGACTTCCGAAATGCGTCCCGATTATAATCCTACTAGGAGAATTTACCTCATCGTGGAAATCTAAAGTGGTGGGTCCCCTGGGCGAGCTTAAAACTATAAAGCGGCCGAGCGGTTTTTTAGCGAGTTTTATAGCCCAGGGTATAACATTTGGATTACCTGTGACTTCAAAGACGACGTCTGCCATTCGTCCGTCCGTCAACCGCTTAATCTCCCTCTCCAAATCTTCATAGCCAGTATACTTGATACTGGCGGTAGCTCCTGAAAGTCTAGCCAGCTCAAGCCTCTTATCTGCTACATCTACCGCTATTACTGGAAATGCGCCGCAAAGCCTACTGAACAATACAGTCATCTGTCCAAGGAGACCTAATCCTACGACTACTACCGCTTCGCCCAATGATACATGAGCCAATCTGACGGAATTCATAACACCAGCCGCTATCGTGTGAAGACAGGCATGTTCCAGCTTAACCTCATCAGGTACTTTAACAAGGTCTTCAGCTTTGGCGAGTGAATGTCTAGCATGCGGAGTTACAGTTGCAACTCTATCACCGATTTTAAAACCTGTAACGTTTGGTCCCATTTTCAACACCCTTCCAATGCATGTATATCCAGGTATGAATGGATACTTCACGTAACTTGACCAAGCGGAAGGCTTAGGGAAGTCTCCTGTTAAAGCAGTCAACTCAGTTCCAGTACTTATGAGGGTGAGCTCAGTTTCTATTAAAACATGTCCTGAATTAGGTTCGCCTACTTCAAACTCCTCGATTTCAACTTCAAATGGTTTTGGGAAAACCAACCTCAAACTCTTCATTTAACCACTGAAATGTAAGATTTCTACGGAAGCAGTATATATTGTTTTTTAGAGTCCTACAACAGTCGATGGCTATGACTACATTTCAGTTAGCAGTGGTTAAGGTTTAAGTGGTCAACTTCTATTATTGAAAGTTGAATTCTACAGGAGATGGTCATATGACAGTTTTCCCCACGATAGAGGTTGAAGGGGTGGAAGTGCCAAAGCTTCTAATAGGGATAAACAGTTTACTCGGATGGTCTCATACAAGCATAGGTAGAGATAGATGGATAAGAAGATACTATACGGCTAGACGAGTGGCTAGAGTCTTCGAGTTTTGTATCAAACTTGGCGTATATGGCGTTCTAGGTCCAGTATGGCCGAGGCTAATAGAGGCTATAAAAATAGCCGAGAGAAACACGGGGCAGGAGATGATCTTCATAAGTACAACGATAGGGGATCCTAAAGATACGGAGAAACAGCTTAAGATGCTGAACGGTTTATACTCGCCAATATGCTGTATACACGGCGGTTGGATAGACTCCTGGCCTATTGAAAACAGGAGGCTCGTCGGGCTTGAGAAGTACTTGAAAATGATTAGGGAGGCCGGCATGATTCCTGGTGTTGCATGTCACAATGGTGAAAAGCTCACTATGATCGATGAAGGAGATTACGATGTCTCCATATTTGCAACTCCTGTTAACAAGATCGGGTTCTACATGTTTCCCAACCGAGAATCTATTCTGAACGCTATAAAGAAGACTAGGAAACCGGTTGTAGCGATCAAGCCTCTAGCAAGTGGTAGATTCGACGAAGGACGGATATACGACTGGCTTAAATGGGTCTTCGAACAAAAGGGGGTCTCAGCGGTATGCATAGGGTTCATGAGTAGAGAAGAAGCCGAAGAAGACATACAGCATGTAAAAAACATATTGGGAGTATCTTGATGACCGACTTGACTACTATTCGTAGAATCTCGCCCATCGTAGTATTTAAGAAGAGCTTTTTAGCACTTGAAACTGTGACCGCTATAGGTATCACTATGATTGTGGTATGTATCATGCTATGTGTTCACCATCCCGTACATTTAGTGCCTATAAAGATGAATATATTTTAGTCTACTTATTGGTAAACTTTTAAGATACTTTTTTGTATACTTTTTAATTGTTATGTCGGAAACGATAAGTTTTAAAGTACCCAGGAAATTAAAGCGGAATTCGATAGGTTGAAAGATGAAGTTAACTGGTCTGAGGAGTTGAGAAACTACGTTATTGAGCGCGTGAAAAATATAAGGAGGGAGAAGATCCTTAAGAAGGTTGTTGAAGAATTGAGGAAGCAAGGACCTGCAAACGTGCCTAAGGGCTTCTCTATTAAATCTGTGAGGGAGGACCGCTACTAACAATGGATGAGGATCAAGCCGAAACAGCTAAAAAATATAACTTAAATGTTGTTAAACTCTAGAATTATATTGATAAATGGAACACGGTCTAGTTAAGGGTAATTTTGTTAAGGTTAACTCTAAAAGTCTACCGAAACCAGACTATAGATTCATAAGCCTTAAAACGGAAGTAGCCTCTTTTGAAGTCCAAAACGGCGGCTCTTCGAATAGGGTTAACCCCAGGTATACCCTGATAGAAAGGAGAAAACTCTAAATTTAAGCCTGTTTCAAAGAAATATAGGCCCCCGTAGCCCAGACCGGTTAGGGCGTCAGCCTTGTAAGCTGGCGGTCGCGGGTTCAAATCCCGCCGGGGGCTTT